>WNFS01000003.1_pt1 | contig 295896 bp, 253 predicted proteins | sample 5400141 | NCBI WGS metagenome assembly WNFS01 (sample SAMN13153358, study PRJNA577476) | soil metagenome | isolation source: 60 cm saprolite under Madrone tree | place: USA:California | collected 2016-06-14 | reverse complement strand
CAATACTAAAAACTTTAGCTTGCCAACCAGCGCCGCTTCGCGGCACACTACGCCGCTCCGCGGCTACTTCCTTTCGAGTAGATTTATTTGTGAGGCAACGAATCACTCTTCGAGTAGGTTTTGTTATGAGGCAACGGGGCGCGCGACTTAAATCGTCGTGAAGTAACAATTGGATTGATTGTTTGCCACGCGCAAAAGCCCTACGATACAGAACCGGTAGCAGTGGCGACCGGGTCCAGAGATCAACTTTCATTTTCTGTTTTCAAGATGATGCCTCGAGACAATTAGTTAATCCTTGGACCCAGTCGCTACTCCGCTCCCGGTTCTGTATTGGTGGCAGGCATCCTGTTCTATCCTTGTATGGACTGCCTCTGCGCCACTCTCTGCTCTCTCTGCGTCTCATCAAGTAAATGCTGCTCAACAACTCACCGCAGAGTCGCAGAGCTTGCGGAGGTTGGCGCAAAGAAATTTGGGAATGAAGCCGACAAACTTCTCGAGCTCATTTGGCAAAACGATGTGACTTCGCACAGAATACCTGTTCCTGCTCATACAGGTTTGTAGTAATCTCGCGTCCGCTATTCTTAGTTCGCGGCAGAAGCATATGAACTATTACGACGATGTGTTGGGGTTGATTGGCCACACTCCTTTGGTGAAGCTCAATCGATTGAACAAGGGATTGAAGCCGTTGATCCTGGCAAAGATGGAGAATCTGAACCCCGGCTTCTCGGTAAAAGATCGCATCGGCATCTCGATGATTCAGGCGGCGGAGCGCGAAGGAAAACTGAAACTGGGTGGCACAATCGTCGAAGCGACCTCCGGTAATACCGGCATCGGTTTGGCCCTCGCGGCTTCGGTGAAGGGTTATAAGTGCATTTTTGTGATGACCGATAAAGCGTCGGTAGAGAAGTCGCGTTATCTAAAAGCCCTCGGCGCCGACGTCGTAATTACTCCCGTATCGGCGAAACCAGGGACGCCGGATCACTACGTTTCGACGGCGCGCCGGATCGCGGCAGAGACGCCTAACTCTTTCTATCCCGATCAGTATTCTCATCCGGCCAATCCTGAAGCACACTATCGCACCACCGGTCCCGAGCTCTGGGAACAAACCGAAGGCAAGATCACGCACTTTGTCTCAGGCATCGGTACCGGCGGGACGATCTCGGGCACCGGAAAATATCTGAAGGAGAAAAATCCCGACATCAAAGTCATAGGCGCCGATCCCTTTGGATCGATTTACAAGACGGTTAAAGAGACCGGCAACGTTCCGGAAACGACGCCGTACCTGGTCGAAGGCATCGGTCAGGAAGTCTTGCCGGGCAACGCTCACCTGCAATACGTTGACGAGGTGATGAACGTTACCGACGCCGACTCGTTTGCTACGGCGCGGCAGCTGGGCCGAGTCGAGGGAATCTTCTGTGGCGGCTCGACTGGAACTAATTGCGCCGCAGCGTTGCGGGTGGCCAAAGGCCTGGACGAGAACGCCATCATCGTCTTTATCGTATGTGATACCGGAGAACACTATCTGACAAAGTTTCATTCTGACGAGTGGATGAAAGAAAAGCGGCTGCTGGAACCGCAAAAAATCACCGCGGGACTAATCAGCGAAACGAAAGGCGCGCGCTCACCCAAGGATCTCGTGGTGGTAGCTCCGAACGATCGGGTTGTCGAAGCTCTGGCCAAAATGAACGAATTGGGATTGACTCAGATTCCAGTGCTCGAAGACGGCGAGTCAGTAGGCTCTCTGCGAGAGAATCATTTGCTCTCCAAAGTCTTTAACGATCGCGATTTGTTGGAAGCTCCCGTCAGCAAGTTAATGGACAAAGGCTTTCCCACCGTAGGCGTCGACGATGATGTGAACGTGGTGACTCGGAAGCTGCGGTCAAGTCCAGCCGTTCTGATTGAAGAGTACGGGCGGATTACCGGCATCATTACGCGGCATGACGTTTTGGATACGACGGGTAGCGACGGAAATTAGGCTAGTGAGGTCAGTACCGGGAGCGGTAGCGACCGGCTTCGCCTTTTGACGATGACCTTCGCGCGGGTTGAGACCCGGTAGCTCCCCGCTTGACGGTACTAACTTCCCCGCACTACGGCCTTGCAATCTATTAGATGGGACCGTCTACTTCCGCTCGTAGAACTTCACCCGCAAACTTTCATCCAACTGTCGCAGTTCGTACAGCTCGAATCCATCCAGAAAATTTGCGGGCATGAAGGTGTCGGCGGCTTCCACCGCGATTGGAATTTCAGTGACAATCCATCTTTCGATGCGCGGCAAGAATGATTCATAAACCTGCGCGCCACCGATGACGAAGAGATGCACGTCCTGACTGCTTATGAAATCGATGACCGAGTCGACGTCGCGCAGAACGATCATCGAATCCTGTGAAGGAAGGTTCTGCTCGCGGCTGAGAACGATATTCTGGCGATCCTTGAGCGGACCTTTCAGCGTCAACCATGTCCGCCGCCCCATCACTACCGCATTTCCGATCGTCGTCTGTTTGAAAAACTTCATATCGGCAGAGTAATGCCAAGGCAGCCGGCCGCCTTTGCCGATGGCCAGATTCTGATCTACTGCGACAATGCCAATAATCATTTTGCAGTGCGACGACTGGTCGCCGTTGCCTATTCAGCCCTGTAAGCCACTCGCGTGTAGCCCGCGCCGGGCCGCGGTTGGTCGGGCTGCTCCCTCCAGTTCGATCCGCAACGGGCGCATCAAACTGCCACTTGCGCGGCAATCTTTGCGTGCGATTCGTAACCAACCAGACTCAGGTGTTCGTATCGCATGCCAAGCAAAGCTTCCAATCCCCGCGATCGTGGCTCGTCGTTCCGGATATCCAGTCGCGGTAAAGGCAAAGGCTCACGCGATAGCAACTCGTTAACCTGTTCGAGGTGGTTCTGGTAGATTTGATTTGTCATATTCTCTATTTATGGCCAGTTCAGTACGGATAGCCATGTTACTTTCATCTCTAATCCCTTGACTAGTGTGATAGGGTATTCCCGCCTGTTCGGAGGATAGGGCAACGCTGGAGAGCGACCCGAGCGCCGCAACAGGTGAGTATACGGAGGGGCAGGGCTTTTGGCTCTGCCCTTTTGTCGTTACACGCTTCTCTCCTGCCCCTCCGGTACTCCACAAAGCGATAAACTCATTGCTTCGGCTGAGGACTTTGAGTTGCAGTTAGGTTCTGTGAACAGATCTTCCTACTGGGGCGAGCTTTTGTTCGCAGGTACGACCACATCGCCATCCGCCTTTTACAACTTCGCTCTGCGAATATCGAACGCGATGGAGTTCGATCTGTTCGGGGAGAGGCGGAGTCCCGATGCATCGGGATTGGGTTAAGGGCGGCGGGTCAGCAAAAGGGAACTTCTGGTTCGATAGCGCGCTCGAGAATCGCACAAATCGCAGGCCTGACCGGTTCGTTAATTTCTTGGAATCAAAAGAGCATCCACACCGTTCCACGCGTGCCGCGCTTTTACTGTTACGGGAAATGCCTTCAGGCGCTTCCCGTTGCTTTCCCACCACGACAGATCCTCACTCGCTTCTACATACGCCTGTTCTTCGAGAGCGCGATGGATTACAGACTCTTCGGGAATTCGCATATTCCGATGAATAGTAAAACCTGATTCGCGCGCTGGGTTACTGAGAGTGACTTTGGTGGCGCGCAACCGCGACCGCGGCCTGTCATCTTCAAATAATTGCTGCTGGGCTAAGAGCGCCGCTTCTCTTTTCTTCAGGCCCATTTCGGCCCGGATCAAAATGCAAGGCGATGGCCAAAACTTCGAGAAATTGATAAGCGATGCCTGGAAACTTGCTTCGGGGCACACCCTTCTGCGAAGGGCACCAATCGTCTCGAATGAGATCTCGTCAGACATATAGGGCTTGACGAAAGGTGCATAGAAGCCAAAGTGCCCAGCCAGAATATCCATGAGTCGTTCTTCTGGGTTATTACTGTCATTTGCCGAGTGGGAGCGTCTAAAAACGAGGCGGCCTTGAGGTGTGAGCGTTAGCAAATGCGCAATCTCGTGCCACTTAGTAAAATAGGACCGCGATAGCTTGTCACTCCGGGAGTCAATAATTGATACAAATTCACGTTCCCATGGTTCGTGATTATGTAATTTTAGAGTTACTCCAAAATCTTCATCATTTGCTAGATCATCCTCCAAAGCCGCGAACCTTTGCTCACCAAGGTCGACGTATTGTTGCTTAAGTGATAGCAGTCTGCGATCAGTGTCGACAATGCAAAAGGTAGTGCCACACTTGGCCGCAAGCCAATCCAGCATGCCAGACAACGTGTTGCAGTCCGGGTATCCGGACATCAGATTCTCAACCTTCTTTTCACAGTACTGAACGATTGCTTCCACCGGGTCACTAACGAGCTTGGCACCCAAGTCGTTAGCTAATGTGTGAATCTGGTGTGAGGTTTTTAGGGAGCCAGCCATACTCATTGAAACACTGTCTTTATAGCCGTATGAAGTTTTTTCCAGTCGTCGACTGTAAATTCCTTCGTTAATCTGCTGCTTCTTCGGGCGATTACAGAATTATGCGCATCAAGGAGTTCGCGAGTTTGGGCGTACGTGAGATTCATCTTCTCCGCATATTTCGATAATGCTGAAGGAATCACAACTGGCTCTCTCTCTAGTGCCTCCTTAACTGTGCCGTCCAACAGATAGTCCATTGAGGCGCCCAGTTCATTGGCTATGCGCAACAGAATTTGAGAACTCATGTTGCTCTTGTCATTTTCAACCTCGCTCAGAAAGCTCTTGCTGAGTCCAGCGACTTCCGCAAGTTTTTCCTGCGTCATTCCGCGCTTTTCACGTATTTCGCGAATCCTTTCACCTACAGTGGGCATTCTTTTCTGCTGGTCCTTTCCCTGATGTCGGGCGAGATCAAAAAACATTCCAACCAAACTTGACACCATTTTGGCGTGTTCGGTATAATGGTACTTAGTTCGATATCCTAGGACTAGAAATGCCAATGCCGAATAGCCGGAATGAGGATAGATTATGTGCGAGGGATTTGCAAGCAGTCTCGTTGGGAGGGAATGATGATTGATATTTCATTTGAAATCAATGGCAGAAAGGTCAATCTAAACAGCGTCGCTGACGCGTTTGAGAGAGCAGTTTTTGAAGGCATAACCACCTCAATTAATGACAGCGTGGGATCGCTGCGTTGTTCGATCCATGGTTCAGCGCCGAGGATCACGTGTAAAGGACGAAATCTGAATAGTCTCTCGTTCGAAGTTTCCGGCTGCTGCCAGGAACTCATGGACACGGTTCGCACACGACTGCAATAACTGTCGAAAAAGTTTGACTGGGAGGTCGGCATGAAGTTTTTGCATTACGAAGTGAATTTGAACACAGCTAAGGCCGTTCGCGTCACACTCGATAGACAAGCAAATGTGCGCATACTTGATTCGAACAATTTCCAGAAGTATCGCAACGGACAAAGCCACAACTATTACGGGGGATTGGCTACTCGTTCGCCGATGATTCTTCGAGCGCCACATTCAGGTCATTGGCATGTAATCATTGACCTCGGCGAAGATGCCGGATCAGTGTCAGCTTCGGTCGCCGTCGTGTAGAACCGAGTTACGGTTACTCAGTTAAGGAGAACATCATGAGTTATCTTGCTTTCTGTACATTCGACCTAAAGAATGCCAGCACTCAGGATTATCAAAACGCCTATTCGGATCTTGAAAGTATCGGCCTCAAGAAAGTCACCGTAACGACTCAAGGCAACAAAGTTGTTATTCCTACAACTGCCGTCATGGGCGAATTCAACGGGAAAGAAGCGGCTTCCGTCTGTACCGATATTCGAAATCGCGTTCAAGGCGCTTTCAAATCTCGCAGTTTTAAGTCCGAGATCTTTGTTGTTGTCGGGGCTTCCTGGGCATGGGCTCCCGGTACGACGTAATGCAACGACGGGAAAGAAAACAAGGCCGGGGTCAGGCCTGCTATTTGCGAGTCTTTAATCAGCAGCCGGCGTCTTTTGGCAGCGAAGAATTGCAAATCTCAGGCCTGGCCCCGGTTTACGGTTTTCTCCTGGTCTCAGTCGCTTGATTCTTGGAGGGTAGGTTGGCTCTTGTTATGGTTTTTGCCAAGGCCGAGCTTAACAAAGACTGAACCAGCTTTCGGACTCGGGGTGAAAAACCTATCGAGTCGCTGCAAAAGGAACGGGATGAACTGCTTAATGATCTTCATACAATTTATTCAGGATCTCCGAGCACTACATATAAGGCCTACAAGAAGGCGCAGGAAGCTCTCAAGCAATTTGAAGACATGACTTTCTCAGATGACGAGATCGATGCATTTCTCCCGAAGGCACTGAAGAAGGGCTAACAAAGGTGGCACGAACTGCGTTATCTGGAAGGTAGGATTCGCCAATTCCATTAGCGGGATGATGGGGTAGTTCGTTTTACGAAACAAGTGTTCCCAAAACGAATCGGAAAACTTAGGATAAACAGGACGTTGTATTCCGTATAGTTTCCACCTTCCAGATAGTAACTGCTTCAAAGACTCAATAACGTCGTGCGAATAACAAATTACCGGTTCAGCTTGCCTGACACTTATTGAGTTTGCGTGGGACAAGAAATTGCGAGGTTCTATCAACCGGCCTAAAAAGATTCTGGCTGTTTCCATGGCGCTCGGAAAAGCAAATCTCAAAGCCGGACGAAACAATGCTTCGTTTTCTCTTTTACAAATAATGGCAATCGCATGCTCTAACAAAGCTGCAGCAATCGGACGAGCTTATCGTCTAGGTTCGGCGGCGCAGCGGTTGTAATTTGCCGAATTCTAAGATCGCTTGCTGGTATCCGGCTTGGTCCCGAAGCGCTGCCAACGCCGGCCATAGCTTCAATTCGTCGAGGGTCATGTCGCCCGACTCGAGGGCCTCCTTGATAACCAGATCAACACCAGCCCATTCGTGCAAAATAGATTTCTTCAATAGGCGGTAGCGGGGGGCTTTGTCATCCACGTTGATCTGCATAGCTTCTTCTTTCCACTCACGCGGGATACCAAGTTGGCTGTGTGCGAATGCGGCATTGAGGCGAAGCATTAAGCCATCTCCATCCTCATAACGCTCCCTAAGGTAATCAGCCAGCGATCCTGCCAACCACCAAAGCTGCCGGTTTAGTAGGACCATAGTACCTACGCGTAGTTCACTCGATGCTTTGTAGCGTGCTACTGCCGGGCTCTTCCCGTCTATCCCCAGGACTGAATCGGATTGGCTCCTTGTATGTCCTGATGTGTCGGTTACCGTTCGGCTAACAATGTCCATGACTCCCAGCGAATAGTGAATACTATAACTGTACAGAAATTGAGCGATAACCTGGAGCTTCGCAAAATCCCAATTGTCGAGGGGCCCGAGGTTTGATCTTATTATCCCGCCGCTGCTTGGGGTTGTGCCGGCTGAACTAGTATCGTGGAGAATGGCTCGTCGCACTTCGGCAAGCCGTAGAATGATCTCCTCTGAATTTGAGCCCAAATCCTTCAATTCTGTGTGAAGCCCCTCCTTGAAGGAATCCCCTTTAAAATCCAGCATGCCTAGGTGTTCGGCAAAGCAGGTTGTGACGCCAAGTGTTGAAATTACCCCATCAGCCATGGACTCTGAAAAGGCTTGTGCCACAGCGTTCTCCGTTTTTTCGTGGCGCAAGATAGCATGGGGTAGCAGCCCGATACATTGTTCGGTTACGGTACTTGCAGCGGCCTTGCTTATGAATTCCAGACGTCCTAAACACTCAATTGTTAGACATATAGCTTCCCTCAGCGACCGCTCAAAGTCGGCTATGAGCGATACAAGCCATGCGGACCGCGCCAACACAGCGTCATCCGGCAAGAGCAATTTATGTTTTATTTCAACAAGCCTATCCCAGCCTTCTGTCAGCGTGCCGAAACGGTGAGCAGTGTCCTCTGCTGATAACCTTAGAACGCTTAAAACCTCCGCATGTTCAGCGTCAAAACCATTCACAGGGAGCCTGGAGAGAAGGTCGCAGATTTCTTCTTGAAGCCATTTCAGAGTTGCTCGAAAGTGCGTATCCGATGAGAGGATTTTGTGACCGCTGTCAGGCAGGGCGTTCGCGTCTAGCAAGGATTGAACCGGAGTGACACTGTCCATCATCTTGCGAATTAGCGGCATGCTGGCCGGTGAAGCATGACCGGGCAACCCACGATCAGTACAGGTCGAGATTGCTGTCACCAACTGACGGTCGACGCTCGCGAGCGCGAGATTCCAATAGTTCGGGAAGGAAATCGGCATTGTGAGGAGTCAGGCGAGGTGAGGTTCGCTTCTATGCTCTCTTAGAAGATGCTCTTTTCTATCTCTAATCCAACTAATAGCGCCGGCGCTTCGCATGAAAAACGGCCGATTAAGTGCATCGCAAACTGAACTCACTTGCGATGCTGCGTCAGGGTGAACCACGGTCATCCAGTCTTCTTGGCTTAGACTAAAGTCTAACGCTCGAACGCGCGACTGCGACATATCAAGATCCATCATTTCTGCGGCGGCCCGAAGATTCTCAAAAACCGAGCCGTTTGAATCAAGATACAGGTCACCACCAAGAACCACATCTGCAAACTCACAGCCGAGCCGCGCAATTTCACAGTACTCCGAAGCGGGGATAGACGGAATAAACGGTCTAATAGTTAGAGCGGTGATCACGCCGAGTGCCTGCAACTCGCGGAGCAACTGGATGCGCTGATCGGGGCTCTTGATCGGAGGCGGTTCAAGCTGGGGATGATGCAATTGGCTGATACTAATGCACCCGATCAAGAAAAGGCGTTGCGCGCGGTAGCGACTGGTAATAGAGCGAAGCCTCTCTAATTCAGCGGCGCTGAACACATACCTTGTGGTGAATAGGACATCGACATCTAAGCCGAGCAATGCCTCGATCAGGTTGAGTCCCTCATCGGTTCGGGGCTGGGCAAACGAATCGGTATCACCGCTAATATAGACGATGTCAAATTGATCTCGTCGATCATGTAACCAGCCTACAATTTCCTCCACGCTGGCGGATGCGTACTTTGGAAATGGACCTTGGACGTAGCAGAAGCGGCACCGATAGGAACAATAATTGATACTATTAACTGGGCCGAGGGATACCATAGCCCGTCCTAAGCCTATGAAGTAAGGAGCATTCCATAAAGCGGGGGCACTGGCCTCGCCATTTACTTGTAGTTCAACAGTCATCGTCCTCTGACTCCTTTGGCCAAGGAACTTACGCAAAATCCATGATTCAACTCACATTCTAGCGCCCTTTTGGGTCGCGCGCACCAATTATTATCGCTGGCTTATCCAAAGCACCAAGAAAATCTAAAATAGGATCGGTCCTCCGAAATCTTCAGCTAGGGGAGCATACCATCAGTTTGCAGTGCCGTAGTCCGTTACTCGGTGGCGGAACCCCAAAGGCGACGTCGAATTTGCAGCCTGGCAGAGGTGGATTAATGAGTGGTACTCTTGTGATAATAGATTTCCAGCACATCAATAACAACTCACTCTCGAAAGCAGGCAAACATGGCTGAGGAAGAAACGCAGTCTGAGCAACCCAAAAAAGTTGAACAAGAAAAGAAGAACCGGAACTTTTCGAGTGAGCTAATGTCCGAGAAAAGTCGGGCCAAGCATGAAAGAGAACAACAGGCTAACTACGTCGGCGAAAGAGGGGGCTACGAAGCGCTCCGCCGTCGCGAAATTGTCCACAACTTAACGAACGTATTTGATTCCGCGACCGATGACCAGCGTAAGAAAATCCAACCCACGCTGGAGTTGCTACTCGACAATCTTCGTACTTCTCCTCAAGCTGGTGAATTTGCTACCCAGATAAGCCAGCTAAAGTCGGAGATAAGGCAAAAAACACACGCTCTTCTAGAGCAAGAACTAAGCGCAAAAGACAAACAGAAAAGTATTGAAGATCTACAAACCAAGCTCAAGGTTCTGAGCGAAAAGCAAAACCTATCGCACTTGTTAAGCCGAGTCGGAAGTGCCGCTCAGGAAATGCTTCTAACTTCACAATCTTTTCGGGCGCTTTTTGAGCAGGAATCTCCTCATCCCTCCTACGTCCTGTCAATCGACATTAGAAGATCGACTGAATTAATGCTCAAAGCGCGGAATCCTAGATTGTACGCCGAGTTCATAACAGTGTTGGCAAAGCAGCTACGCGAGGTAATTCTCAACAGTTATGGTATTTTTGATAAATTCACTGGTGATGGAATACTGGCCTTTTTCCCAGCATTCTATACCGGCGACGACGCTGGCTATTTTGTGTTACAAGCGGCCCATGATTGCCACCGAATCTTCACCGACCACTATCGAGCTAGCAAACACTGCTTTACGTCAATTCTACAAGACATAGGTCTTGGGATAGGGGTCGACTATGGAGAAGTACAAATAGTTCAAATTGGAGGCGACTTCTCGGTTGTAGGAACGCCGGTTGTGTACGCGTGTAGAATGGGTGGGGCTGACGCGGGGCATACGTATATCAATCAGCCTGCTTTCGAGGAGTTGTTTGATGCGTATTCCGCAATATGCGATTTTGATGAGCACGAAATTACAATCAAGCATGAGGGGAAAACGCTCGCCTACGGTGTGCAACTAAATGGGAAACAGTACGAACCGAAAGCGCCAAATTGGACTAAGACTGATGATGCGGATCAGATCTCTGGTGCGAAAGTACAGCCGATTCGGAAAGCGGTAGTGCCCCGTTAGCGTGTTGCTGGCAGCCGGGGTCAGGCTTGTGATTTTTGCGATTCAGGCTTCGCACCCTCACCCGACCCTTTCCCATAGGGAGATTACCCCGTCGCTGCGCTCCGGGTACTGACCTCAAGTCTGACAAATCTCAGAATCCAAATTCAAGATGCCAGATCAATCCCCAACATAAACGCACGCATCAGCCATCTGGCCAAGAGTGAGACTGCTTCCGTGAAAAACGCTCACGCAGCCGCCGGCGCCGCGGCAGGTCGTCAGCGTGCGGCCAAGGAACTCCTCAGCGGTGAAATCCCGGAAGGGCAATCGTTGGAGAGACAGGACGCACCTGCGTCTTTAAAGCGCGGTCGAAGTTTTCAAAGTCGGGATCAATCCCTCGGGTGACCCCGCGCGGAGGATCGAGTCGGCCCACTGGAATCACCACGAAAGTTCGACCGGGAAAATCGATTTCCAGAGTCAAAGCGATTCCGATGTCGTCGCCCATGCTAAAAAGGGTATTCCTCGGAAATGTCCGATAGAAGTGCAAGGCACCATATATGGACAAGGCACCATATATGGACCTTCACAGGAGGAGGCTATGAACTTCCGCCTCGAGTTTCGTCCAAGCCTGTTTAATGCCGTGCTTCTTCCCGGAACGAATTGCTTTAGAAAGGTCTGCAAGCAGGGTTGTCGCTTCGAGTTGTCTCGTTCGCGCGCTTAGGCTTCGGTCAAGGCTAAGCAGCCTCTGTTCACGGTATCGGCGAGTCTCTCCGGCCTGGGTTGTAAGATGTCGCTTGCGTACCAGATTAAGGTAGGGTCGGAGTGAAGCAGGATTCGCGTGGCCTGCCGCCTCAGCAGCTTTCAGAAGAACGATATCAAAGCTGATTGAGTTCCCGTGTTTCGCGAAGGCTTCATCGTAATAATGCTGAACAAGATTAGTCAGGTATCGCGCGCGCATTCGATGTCCGGAGCCGCGGACGCCGGCTTCTTTGAACGCCTCTCCGATGAGGTTGGTTATCGAACCGAATCGAAGTGCCATGCCGGTTTTTTCCGACAAGAACACTGCGGCCGGCGCTTTGTAGATCCCACCGTGCTTTTTCCTGAAGCGGTGAACGATGGCGAGCCGATCTTCCTCTATGTAATTCCTGGTGCGGAGCAGGAGATCCGGTACGATCTCAACAATCCGGTGATGGCCGCCCTTCGTAACTACCAGTTCGATATCCTTACATGAGTCTTCCTGAATCAAATCGTAAATCTCATCCCAATCCGGAATCTGATCTATGGTGAGCGATGCATACTCCTTACGCCTCAATCCCGCTTCCTCCGCCCAGGAAAGCATCAGCGTATTACGCTCAGCAAGCGTTGGGCCGGCGATTGTCGTGAGGGCTGCATGTAAGCTGGTGGCTTCCTCGGCCGTGGGCGTGTGGACGTTTGGCTCTCGTGTGGTTCGATAGAGAAGAGGACTGCTTAGCTTTAATCTCGCGTTCACTCCGGATCTCGGTCCAGCTATTTTAGCTGTTACGGAGATTTGTGCTGGTGCAAGGTTATCGGCGTCTCCAGGATCAGCAACGACATTCTGAATGTAATCGTGACTCTGTGCCCACCAATAGAACTGAAAGATCGCGGAGAGTCTTTGGTTAATAGTTCTTTTCTTTACGCCGTTCTCGATCTCTTGATGATTGCGCCAGGTGATTAGGACATTGTCGTCGACCTCGGTCCAATCAACTCCCTCCTTTATGAGGTAGTTCCAGAACGACAGCAGGATGTCCGAATGCAACCGCAGCGTCGTTGGAGGGGAATTGAACATCACTGCCTGATAGCGAAACCAATCGCTTACCGAGTCAACGACTCGGCGCTCGCTATTGAGCAACAATGGAAGCCCTGGTTGGGGCCTGCCATTGATATTACAGCGCTCGTCGGTGTAGAGGACAGTAGCTTTTCGCATGATTTCGGTGTCGTTGAAAGGTGTCACTGCACGTCGAATGATGGATTCGCAACCCTGTCGATGCCATCGCCAATAACGCTCATTTCACCGGATATAGCCCTTTGTGTTTTCTTAGCTGCGCCGTCAACTTTGCGTTTTCCTCTTTTAAGTCAGCGACACGATGGTCTTTGCGCTCACTTTCTCTTCGCTCAAATTGCAGATCCTGCCGAAGTTGATGTACCTCACCAGCCAACTGTTTTAGAGTGAATTTGATTTGTACGTTTTGCGCTCTGAGTCGGTCTACCGCGCTTGTCTCGTTCTTGGAAGTCTTACGCCTTGACCTCAAGAGGTTAATAAGTCTTACAATTTCCGTTCTAAGCTCACCATTCCAAGGCTGATATAGAGTTGACTTGCTGCCGATTTCAACGAGCCTTAATTCTTTGTCCGTCCACAACCGGAATTGCTCGATTGACTTCGGAACAAATGCGTCGTTAGGCACCCCCTTTTTCGAGTACCTTTGAAGGACTGCTATCTTTGCGTTGATCTTTAGACGAGCGTCGTTTTGGTTTTGAAGTGCGATTGCTGGGGCTTGGCTTTTTGTTTTCTTGCGCATCCTGTGACCTCACGGTCGCCGATCGCTTAAAGGATCGGGTGACGTATTCACGCAATTGCCTTGAGAATGTGGCGCTGGCATTCCTTATCAGGTGTCCATTCTTCTTATCTTGAGAAGCCTTTTCATGGAACTCTAATTGAGTGGTTGCATACGGGCGAAAGGCCTCGTGGGTAAAGTGATGGGGACAATTAGCGCATGTTAAGAGCGTTGCTTTTGTCTTGTCAGGTCCCCTTGCTTCCGCGGCATCAGCGCCGTTCAAACACTTCGCCTGTCCAAGGTCGCGTGTTGAGGATCCGCAAGTGCAATATCCCCAGGGAAATCCCTTAAGAGCCTTTCCCGAGCGTAATATCAAGCGCTCTATTCGCTCGGCGAATTTCTCTTCAGTAAAGACATGCACCGTGCTTATTATTTGACTACGAATCTTTTGAGCTGTTTTCTTGAACCGTTCTCCGAATGGACCACTTCCGTCACGACGCCCAAGCGCGACTTCTTTCAGAATGGAAACAGTGTGCTCGGTTTGTACCTCTCTGAAAATCTTTCCTTGCGTGGGCTCGGTAATATACCTGCGGGTCATATCAAGATTGTAATGACGTAATTGATAGCTAAGTGCTGATAGCTCGCCAAATTCATAACGCCATATGTACATGATTGCGAAAAAGCGGCGGAGTTGGCGCGGCGTGAAGTCCCACGATGAACCATCGTCTAACAGAGGGATGTCGACATGGTTAGTAAACTCTTTGAGTCCCTTTGCAACGCGGAACGAAGCCGTTTCATTCGAGCCGAATAACTTATATTGGAAAAGATTTAGTTTGGCGTTTATTTTTCGGGCACTTTCGCTCAGCTTGCGAAGGACCTCCACTGCTTTGACCACAACTTCCGGACACGGAGTTTTGTCCCACTGTTGCACGGTCTTTTCAATCCATAATTCAATCGAATATCCCTCTTGATTTAAGGAGATACAATAGTCGTTATCTGGTCCACGCTCTCTACAGGAAGTCACTTCATCGCGACGTCGGGCAGTAAAAGCGGCAATAACCAGAAAGCAACTTGCGAATAGACATCGAAGCGTACTTGCTATCGTTAAGCACTCAGGCAGATCAGCCGTTATTCTGGGTCTAACCGGCCATGGTTGTCCCGGCCCCTCTGGCCATTTCAAAGAGCTCAGCATCTTCTCTAATTCTCTTGCCTTATGTCTGGGGAAGTACCCATTCGGATACTTCATGGCGACGGAATAGGCCCCCTCGATCATTTCGAGTATTGACTGTGAGTAGTCGAGAACCCAACGGATACTTCGGTCGATCAGAAACATAGCCTGAGGGATTGGAACGGTTTTGGTTCTACCGGATACCATCCCTAACTTTAATGCGGTTTTCCCGATACTCTCTGAAGGAAATGGGTCAAATGTCAGCTTGTCGGCAGGGAGCGTCCGGCGCATCTGCCATTGGTATTCCCAAGGCTGTAACAAACGAAGCAGAGCGATTTGAGATATGCGACGGGGCGTGACTGGTCCGGCTTTAAGGAGACGCCGCTGAGCAGGCGTCAAATGTAATCCCTCTTCTTGAGCTGCCTTAAATATTTCATATAGCGCGCAGGGATCGCGATTTGCGCGTTTACCGTCGATTAGTGCTTCGTCGAATATCCGCCGTGTATCGATGATTTTGCCTTTCATCGGAATACCGGCTCCCGACGCCTTCAGAGCGGATAAATGGTTTCTCATGCGCACGGTAAATTGAAGTAGTCCCCCTGTACCATAGACGGCGTTTTCGATATAGGCTGATAGGTCGGATGGGATTAACTTTACAAATGCGCGTATGCCGTTTAGGTCCATCCATAACACCCAAGTGACGATGATATTGGTCATGCTCACGTGTACAATGGGTTCCGTGACCGTGGCATAAGGTCCCGTTCGAAGTCCGATCGACATTCGTCGAACCGTATCGAGCACGTGGGAATGTTGTGGGTCCGTCAGGCGCGAGCCGTCCGACATCAGCGCGTTGAAGAAAATCTTATGATAGCTGTCCGGCCGTGGTCCCGTCGTAGTCCAATAATCGGAGTGGTAGTCGGATAGCAACCACGAGGGACGCGGCACTCCTAAGGGAAAGTCAAACTCAGGGGAGTCCTCGAACTTGGGAACAGACGAAGCGGCTTTAACACTAGCTGGGCACATGATGTTATTGAGTTGGCAATTACCACAAGGGAGGGAAATTCGCCGTCCCTGAACCAATACGACCCTCGGCCGCCATTTTGGCTCTCATATAGATCGCCGCAGATGGACCACGTTGAACCTTCTCAAGGGCCACTTCGGCAAAGACTAACCAAGGCAACCAGGTTTGTACCCACCTCTGCGGCCGTGTGGCCTCAAACTCAGGTCGACTCGCTCGAAGGTGGTGATAGAACAGGATCAAATCGGTTATGTTAGGGACAGTTGCTACAACAAACCTAAGCGGACAACTGGGACATTTTTCCAATGTCACGCAGTCTTTACCTTTGATCGTTTCAGGCTGATACCCGGCTTTGGGATTCAGGCATGCTACGCCAAGCCCGGTTCTGTGTGCCGTTTTCAGAAGCCGTTGATATTGTGACTTCTTCATTTGAAGTCTCAGGGCAGCTCCGTCGATATCAGAAATTGAGACTACCTGAAAGAGTTGTTGAAATTCCCGCATTAGGCGTTCATAAACCAGTCGTAGAGAAGGCCTGTTCGCATACAGCGAAGTGGTTGAAAGCGCTCCATGATCTGCCAAAGAGTTGGTGGCTATCAGGTTCCCGTCATTCTTACAAAGAGCCTGAAAAAGCACTGTAGGCCTGATCATGTCCGCCGTAAGACCCAACCCTTGAAACTCTTCATGCCTCGCCAGAAAAACCTTGAACTGCCAAAGCGCCGAGCGAAAAGAAACGGCTTGAATTCCACGTACCGAAGTCATGTGGAATAGCCTTTCCTTCAGAATGGCCGGAGCACATGCAGCCAAGCGCTTCGACATCTCTCGGTATGCTGTGAGTGCTTGAACACAACTAATTTCATGCCGGGAATCGTTAATCGGTAACTCTGAAACTATTAGCTTTCCTCTAGCTCGCTCTTTGAATCCTGTTATGGCTTTGTGTCCCCGCACGTCCGAGTCGGAAAGACAGTTGCGATTTAGCGAATGGCAAACAGCGAGGTTCGCCCCAGTGTCTACTAAAAAGATTATCCGTACAGCATTCCCGGCCTGGCGGTGGGGGATGAGGTACGCACGAACCTTGTCGATTCCTTCTTTGCGCCCACTCCATCTACAGAAGTTGAAGTGAAAGGAGCGAAGACGTGTTTTGCGGCCGAAGGGTACTAGGCCGCCATGCTCATACAAAATGTATGTTAAATAGCGGGACAGAGCGATGTCAGGTAGGTCTTTCGGGAAAAGCTTAGATAGCGCATAGCGTCTAAAAACATTGTTCTTGTATCGAGTATGCAGGATCCTTTTGATTTCGGGGAAAGACATGTCACAGAGTCCAAGCAGCTTTTGGCCTTTCTCGAAATGTTTGGACCATTGCTTTAGTTCTTGCTCGGCACATTTCCTAAGACTGTCCAGGCGTTTCTGATTAAGGTGGGCGATGTCCTGTATGTGATCGTCGGTCGTCCTTCTCTTAATGCTCTCATTCACATCTTGAGGTGACGGATTATCGCTCAACGTACTCTTAACAGGGCCACAAGGAAACGGGCCTTTGGCGGGGGCAAGCGACGGGAATTGAGACACCTCAGCAAGGCATTTCTTCGGTGTTGTCTTTTTATAAGAACGCTTGACTGGCGCTAATCTTGAGACAGGTCTCATTATTCGAGCGTACACAAAGGTTTCAATCAAAACGTTTGCAGTCCTAATAATGCAAGCACGCGCCGTCGCACGGCGGCGATGTTCGCCATTAACAATTTCATCACGCCAAGTGTTTAGGACCACTTCCCACTCATCAACTAAAATAGATTGATAGTTAGTAAATAGCTTGCGACGAAATATGGGGAAAGATTTACTATTGGCCTGAACCCAACCAAGAATCAGTCTAAGCGTGTAATGGTCGCTCTGGGTAGTAGACTCGCTAATACCTCCTGCGCGCATCGCAAAAACCCGAGCGACCTCTGTTACGAACGCCGGGCCTATGTTCGCAAATGCTGTGAAGTCGAATGAAAGTGAATGTTGGGGAATATACGGGCAGAGTGGATCGTTGCGCGACTGAGTATCTCGAATCATAATGGCAAGCTTAGGCATAACGCTCATGTCTGCTAGCGGTGGGGCGCTGGCGAAATTAACTTTCCTGTCTTGTAAGGTGTGTTCTTAAGAGTACGAACCGGGCCGGCCTCTTGAGTTGTAAGCGACTCAAGAAATAACTTCGCTGGGATTCTCTATTGCGAAGTGTGCTGCTTTGGATGCCCATGGCCTTCCTTTGCAAAATCCACTCTTGTAAATCTCGGCGGGTCACTGTCAGTAACACCAAATCCAGGGAAAGATTTTGATAGCACTCAAACTCGGAGAGCCAAAGAAGAAAGTCCTTTAGGTTGTGAGCATACTGGTTGACTGAGAGAGGAGAATACCTTGGCTCAAAGGAAAGCGCGCGCACCCAGCCAGTAGGCAACTCTACGATGAGACCTTCGCCGAAAAACGTGTAGATCGTGCGTGGCTCTTCCTCTTCGTGGTTCGCGGAGACTAAATCCGCCTTCACTTTGCTGATGATTAAATTCAAGTGAGTCTCCCCCTTAGTCGACGAGGCAGCTAGCAAGCTCAACGCTCTTATCAATGTCAATTCACTCCCAGTAGCGGAAGTCCTTTTAACTGAAAAAGCAGGACGCGTCAACAAGAAAATGTCACGTAAACCATTGTGGTTCTACTGGTTATACCGGTACTACTGGTATAACCAGTAGCACTAGTCAGACTAGTCACACCACTCATACCACTCACACCAGTGATAGTGGTTAACTCTATGAGCTGCCGAGTTTAGCTTGACAGTGAGCGGTGGCGTCTTCGACCAACACTAATCGGAGGGCTCGCAAGGGCGAATGGAGAAGGAGGATTTTCAGTCGGTCGAGAGCCAAAAAACATTCCGACCCCAGGGCGTTGTTAACCAAAATTAGGAATCGATGAGCATTCTATTTTGCTTCTTGCATATGGGTGAAGAGGCTTTCGAACATCCCGTAGTTGAATGAGTAAACGATCTTATCGAAGAGCTCGTTGGCAATCACTTCGTTAAGCTGGCGAAGATTCTGGTATTGTCGCTGTGCTGAAGTCCAATCATTGAGAGCAATATAAGCATGACCTAGCTTGACCTGAGGGGTTGGGTCGTTCGGCCTTAGCTGAATTGCCTTGCGGTAGGCTTCAATGGCTTTCTCGAACTGCCCGAGTTCCAAATGGACTTCACCAAAAAGGAAATGAGCCTCGAAGAAATCTGGTTGGATCTTAATCGCCTGATTGAGCCAAACGATCGTGTCATTCCAAGTACGAGTCTTCATGAACCAGTTCGCCATGCGCAGGCAGTGGAGAGCTGCGCGCCCTTCGCGACTGTTCGGGAGAGAAGTCTCCTTATCCTTCGGCGCCGGCGTCGCAAGAGGAGATATCCTGTTGCCCTCCGAGGTTTTTGTTAAAGTTTGTCGACTCAAAGGATTTAACTCTAGCGGCCAAATCAGTCTTCATCGATCGAAGTCGCGCGCATTAATAATCGGTAGCAGATGAAATGTAGTTATACCTATTCATCCTTCACACCATACATTTGCTTGGCACCGTCACTATGTATGAACCACCAGCTATAAATGCCAGCAGGCCAAAATACTATTATGAGCACTGCGGCCGACCACAAAGCCAACTTTCTGCCTAGAGGTTTTTTTCGACGCATGGCGAACGCTGTCGTGAACATCAGTAGTGCGATACAGAAGACAATGCCAAAGATTAAGACCGCAACCGGAATTTGCTCTTTATGTCGGAAGTTCTGAGCAATGATCCAGGGCGATGCGAGTAGGCCGAACGCGAAGAACAAACCAACCGCGAAGTGAATGCCGACTAAAGTTTCGTTGTGATCCTTTGTGGACATCTGACTTGTAAGGCTGCTCTATCCGCCAAAGCGAGAGTTTGCTATCTTATGGGCCTTTAGTCTTTGACAATCCGGTGTCCCAACTCATGCGCGACGAGGCCTATCAGCAAAGGTGAAACGCGCCGCCCGGGAATCACGTCAGTCCGTAGTCCCGGCGGCAGAAAATCTCGAACGCACTATAGTAGTAAATACTACTGTCTGTAAATGGAAAAGTGCAGTAGTTGGCCCGTCAGGAGGGAATTCCTGATGGGGAGACAACCGATCCCGAGGCCAAAACGGCTTGCTGAAAAGCTAGCGCTGATACGAGAGAGCCTGGGTCTATCGCAAAATGAGCTGATTCAGCGAATGGGATTAGCCGATTTCCTGCTCCGCGAGGAGATTTCTGATTTCGAACGCGGCAAACGTGTGCCCCCGCTTCCCGTGTTGCTTCAGTACGGACGGGTCGCCGGCATTTACATGGATGCCCTCGTAGATGACGAATTGGATTTGCCTGGCGAACTTCCGTGCTCACCGAAGCATGCTGGGATCAAACGGCGTTCTGTGAGCAGGACTAGACGGTTGGGTTGATCTATCTCTGACATCTCTGAACTGATTGTTGGAGAAGGGAATGCTGGCGAAACGATCTGCTTCCGACGACACTAGGTTTCCAGACGGTCTTTAAGCATTCTGTGAAAGTTCTGATGTCTCCCATAGTAGTCGCTCCTCACTAACGGCCTTGACACGAGGTACTCGGGCACCATGCTCTACGGGGTACGTGAGTGAATGCTCCTTCACTTTCGCCAGGATGTTAGGTTTCATGATTCGTGAGGCCAACCATCGTTCTCGCCAAAAGCGCGAGATCAGTTCTGTGCGGAGATTCGGATCTGTCTGAGGGACTAGGTATTGAGGCCTTTTATCTAACCCAATCAAAACTTCCCGATAATTTACAGCCAAAGGTACGCTGTAGATAACCCGTTTGTTGCCGTGCCTTAGGATTTCATCACTTGGTAGCCCCACATACTCTAGTGCCTCCCGAATCTTTCGCATTAATGGATTAACACCCTCACCGAAAATGCTATTGACTCTACGATTGCCCTTTCGACCAAGAACAAATTTGATCCATAGCAAGGTCTGTTCGCTGAAGTGAAATGAGCCAAATCCCACGCTGTAACCAAGTTTCTTGAATTCCAAGACGTTCCCAGAATTACTGCCCAGGACTCTGGTAGGAATCTTGACGCGGTTGTATTGACTTGATCCGACGCCATACAAACTCGTCGTGCATAGTAGAACCAATGAGTGGGGACGTTTGACCGGCGAGCCCTTCATGGAAGAGGCGATGATGCTCGGTCTGTTCTTGTACTTTGCCTTGTAGTAGTTGACGATTTCTGGGCTACTTAGCAGCATGCATATTAGTTTTCCGCCTAGCAGGATGTTATACGGCGCGATGGCGCCACAAACAATGATGTCGAGCATGTCGATTCCAACATGCTTTGCTTTCAGTAACCTAATCAGCTGCCCGATCGCGGTCCGTACGTGACTCGATTCGAGTGCCTGCTTAGACAGTTCTCGCGATAATGGCGTGAAGGAGTGCTCCAGAAAAACCTTTCGAATGGATAACAACGTGGCGAGGTGAATACATCGCTTACTCTTGAAAAGGGCCGTTTCAGCACGTTCTTTCCAGTCCGGATTGTTCTGATTTGTGTTCCGGCCACCCGCCTTATGAACACTTACGTTCGGGCTGCTGTGATGACTTTCGCGGGCGGATTTGGATTCCCTCCGGAGCCTCTCGATGATCGAATGTGTCGGCTCATGCAAAAGGCTTAGACTCAATTCGAGATCAGAGTCAGCTAATAAATCGTCGATGTAAATTCCATCGATCATTTCAGCGAGCGCGTGGTGGAGACAACGAATTAATCTAATTGACGGATTGTCGCTGAGGTTACGCACGAAGCTATTGGCATCCCAGCCAATCTGCTCATCACGCACCTTCTGTTGCACTACGGAATTACCCAAAGCGGCGATGCCGATCACGGGATGATTAGGCAACGCAGCATCGCGAATAAGCACCATGATCGAGCGTCCGGGAACTGACTTATAACGGTTGACCCAGGTCAGTCTGAAGTAGCGCCAGATGTCCCTTAGCTTGAGACCCGTGTATTCACACGTGCTGTCACCTTCTACGAACTGGATGTAAGGTGAAATTATCCCTGTGAGAGCTTCGGTTCGTTCATTCTCGTTCCTCAGATTAATCACCGGGCGAAGTGCGTTGGCTAGCTCGGGCCCATCTCGCATGACTGAGAAGATAGAAGTCCATCCATGTTTGGTAAGTCGACGCGTCTCCATGCCTTTAATGAAGTCGGTGACGGGCTTTTTCTCAAGTTGAGAGTCTCGCTCTAAAAGATGGCCGCGGCGAACGCGATCCTTTTCCTGTTGGGGCGAGTTGCCAGTCTGGAGTGGGGCGTGAATCTTCACACTCTTACCCGTGCTTTTCAAAAGCCATCCTTGAGTTACCAGGTCAAGAAGGACATTCTCGACTAGGCGCAATCTGATCTCTGCCAGTGGTTGCGGGCCTGGCTTGAAGATTATCGCTTCTCTTAGGTCCTTGACCTCGTCCAGTGAGACTTTCCCAGCTAACACTTGTTTCTGGATTTTTCGGCAGAATTTAAGGAATGAGGACTGCTGAAGTCCGAGTTGTGGCTGTATCTTAAACCATGTGCGGGGGCTGTTAGTCATTAGCTGGCATCGCAAAGACGAATGGCATATATATAGCCGTTTCTGTTACGCAAGAAATGCAGCAAGAATATTACTCCAAGAGTTTCGAAGCGAACTGGCGTACCTTCGTCCGCTCGCAGTTGGGATGCTGCATTCTGCCCTCGCGGCAGAGAGTATAAGGAGTTGCAAGGCCTGCAGGAAGTGTTTTTTGTTAAATACATCTTTGGTCGCCTGAGAATAGATGTGCTGATAAAACGGATGCTCGTCGTTGAGTTGTATTAGAACTTCAAGGTCTGACGCTATTGGAATAAAGAAGCTGAGATCCTTCAATGCTTTGGCTTCGATTCTATACTTGAAGCCGGGAAGTGTCCGATTCAGGTCGCGAGATCCAACTCGAGGGTAAGTAGGTATAGATTTCTTGCGAAAATTGTTCCTTGGTGGCGGCTCAATTAAGTAGTCTCGTTCGTTCGCTACAGTTTCAGCTGAAGATAATCCAGGACGAGCCTTAGCCCTCGCGAATCTACGCCGCACACGGCCATTTAAGTCGTGCGCAACCCTTTCGATGTCCGGAGAGAGAATGTTAATAATCTCTGGAGTGGGCCGGATCCCCTGTTTTGTATGAGTCACACCGAAGAGTTCGTCAAGTTCAGCCCCGAAGAGGATCTCGCCGCGCCACCAATCGTCATAGTTCTCTTTGCGTTTGGCTCCCATAAAAAACCACCCGTAGTCGATTTCCCGACCAGCTCGCAGAATTGATAGCCCCGCACGTTTCGATATTCTCTGTACCCGCTTCTCCTTGTTAGAAAAGAGCTGCCATTCCTCAATTGGTAACTCCGAGAATCGCACGGCAACAGTCGAGGTGTAGTCTTTGCCGGGCACTTGAATGTCGTACGTTAGTGAAGGGCCGTACATTTCGGCACCCTGCAAGTTATTGCCCTTGCTGAGAAAGAGCGGGTCAATAGGTTGAACTGACTCTCCGTTCATCTTTACTAAGACTCCATGGCTGAGTGCATTTCTGAAGGTGCGGCCCAAGATTTCATGCATCGCCGCCACGAGAGACTTCAGATTCCGACCATCGATCCGATCGCAGTTTATCCATCGGACCAGAGTGCCGGTCTCACTATGCTCACTCCTATATCTTTTAGGCAATACTCTTCGCGTTGGTTTGGGAACCTCAGACGTTTCTCCAGCAGCTATTTTGTCCACGTCGAGATAACTCCACCAAGCCGTTCGGCGCGAAGTCCAGGTGTAGACCTCCAGACGTCTGGTCTGGCTTAGCGAGGCGTTTGGTAGGCCCATGCCATAGCGACCAATTCCTTTTCTGGAGTTGAACCTGGTGGTTCCACCAAACTGAAGTGCTAGTTGTAGGACGGAAGGGAGCATTCCTGAGCCGTTATCGCAAACCGCCAAGGTTACGCTTGGCTGAGTCAACGCGTCGATCGTTATCATCTCAATTGAAATGGATGTAGCCCCGGATTCGATCGAATTATCTATGAGTTCGGCTACCGCGGCGGCAAAATTCTTATAACCGGAGTCACGCGTTGCCTCTATGAAATAATCGATAGCTACGATCTGGCAAGGCCCACTGTTCTTCATCATAGTCTCCGCTCAAAAATGTACGCCGCCCTTTTCACTCTAAGACTTTACGTGACTGTCTGGGTTGGTAAGAAATCAACAAGGTGCTAAGCCCAGGGTAAATCGAGTCAAAATTCCCTTAACGATACGGCCCGCGTCCAAATTTGGGTGGTATTGAAATATCAACGCGCTTCACATCCATGAAGCCAAGGGCGACCAAATGCGCGCCAAGCACGTTTTCAGGAGATTTTCTTCGCCAGATCGGCCCTAAGAGCTATAATCAACTTGCTCCTTGCTGGTTTGGGTTTCTCCTGGCTGATTTAAATGTCGGCACGTCTCTTCTTAGGTCAGTCAGCACCTTCGTCTAAGACTGGCTTTGCTAGACAACCTCTGGATGACCTTTAGCGAATGCGTTACGCCCAAAAAGATACCAGTGGTGAACTCGTTGAGGCCACTGAGACAGCGCCTCGTTTTCGAAACTATATTTGCCCGACCTGCCGTAGCCGAGTCTGGTTGCGCCGTGGACTAATTCGAGATCCATATTTCGCGCATCGGGCTAACGAAGGTAGCCCCGATTGTGAAGATTACTACCCTGGAGGAGGCGCCAGCACCCGTCCAAAGTCCTCTTCAGTGCGGCGGGAGGTTGAGGACTCTCCCGCAGAGGCCGGCCTATGTCTAAACGATGCTGAGGGTGCTTGGAATACTTACCTGCGGTTACCGGAGATTCCAGCCCAAGAACTAGCCACCGTATCCTCAGGAGCCCTTAGGCACGCCCACGTTGAAATCAGAGCCGATGGCGATCTGATCGAGACTCTACCGGCGCTGGAACTGTGGCCAGGCGTGGGGTCTGCAAGAGTTTGTGTACCGCCTAGCTCAAAGCCTTATCAGATCGAGCCAATGGGAGAGTGGCCTAAAGGAGTCAACGCTCAGCGTTGGCATGCTGTGTCCGTAGGGCTTTCCGAAATGGGAACTCTATTTCGATTCAGCCGTGGAGAGTGGGTACGGCTTCGATTGGCGTCCCTAGTTGAGTGGGGAGACTTCCTCTGTTGCGTAGGCAACTCGAGGATGGTTCCACCGACATCTTGTACACCGTTCCTCGTTAAAGGGCTGATTCAGAATTGGTCGCTCTGGCATTTGCAACTGCCTCCGGAACCGGGCCTCATTGCAGAGCGATGGTTGCGGAGCCTAGGCCACGATGTATCTTTACCCGAACCTCATTTACAAATTATGACAGTTCCCAACGCGGTCGATCCAACGACTCGTGTCCCATCCTTTGAGCACGGGGTTCCGATCGTAGCAAAAGTTGTAACGGGAAATCGTGAGGAGAAACCACTTGTCACCCTCAGTTTCGAGTCAAATACGTTCTCAACTACCTCCCGCTTCGGTCCCGAGAGCGGGGAAAGTTTCTTTGAAATCTCTGCTGGCCGACTTGGAGCTTATTCCCTGGAAATAAATGGAGAGCACAAGTCGGGCGGGATGTTTGAGTGCGTCGGGCCCGGTACAATTGAGCAACTGCGAAACACTCTCGCCGATGCTCCAAGGTTGAGAATGTCGATTGGCGAGACATCCTTTGTGGCATGGACTGATTATTCCTCAACCTTAACGACCGAATCGTCAACAGTCGTCCCTGACGTGCATATAGATTTGGGATTGGGTCAGGGCCGTCTTAATTTGTTGCTCTATTCTAATAATGTCCGTCTAGTGAGGACTCAAATATCTCCCCGTGAAGCGGAAAGAATTATTCAAGGGGAGATCTCGCGGCGGATGCCATTTCAGTTGCAGGTGGATGCGGGAGCATTCGGCTCCTTAATGCTGAATATTGATACGACGCTTAAATGTGAAAAGGTTAGGCCGGTAAATAGAATTGCTGCCTGGGTTGTCGGCGCATCTGCAGAATCGGGAGCGCCGGCAATTGGGAGGTCACGCGCCATGGTCGAGAGTTCGGAACTCCTCGTCGCATCCATCCACAACCCGACCCCAGCACTCGCCACACAACTTCGTGCCGCCGCTAAGCGCATTAGACATCGAGGGCCAAGGAGCAGTCAGTGAGAGTATTAGGCGTTATTGATTGGGCAAGCGTTGATAAGTCCGGCCAGCCAATTGCCGGTGTTCTTCCACTGTATGAAGTGACTATCTCAGGCTGGCGAGCTATTGAGGCGGGGAAGGAGTTTCCTACAAGCGGCCTGGCTTTTTGGTTTAGAGCTGAGGGCGCTAAAGGTGAACTCCTATTTTTTCGCCCGGAGGAAAATCCCGGAAGAGAGGATTATGAGTTCAAGGTTGGCGACCATCATGTGGCCATAGAAGTTAGGGATTTTCGCAAACTCGGCTCACCTGAAATTGTCAGGCTGGCCCTTACTGAAGGTCTAAAATGGCCCGATTCAGTTACAGGTCGAGCGCTGCTCTGGTGCGCGGGGGACGTGGTTGTCGGTCCAGTGAAGTTAATTCCTTCCGGAAATGGACTATTAACCTTCGATCATTCACAGAAACACGAGATCCCATGTTATGCAAAGGGCGAGATTGACATCCGTGCTCTACCCTTCAAGGCCTCCCCGCGTTTCGTTCTCGCTGAGGATTGCGCTCTAGTGCCGACCTCCTACGTTGATTGGGAAAGCGACAGGCTAGTCGCAGGTCGTGCAATGAAATGGGCTGCAAATCGATCAAAAGCACAGGGAAATGGAATCGAACTGACCCGTAATCAGATAAAGGAGTCCACCGTTTATCTTACGGAAAGCGGGGGAAGTGCGAAATTGAAGCTTGAGCAGTACAGGCTCCAGCGTACCCTTGAGATGTTTACTGAAATACAGCGCGCTGACCAAGTTGCGGCATCGGCTGTTGAAGCTTTGCAGGGTCACCCCAGCATCGCTCTTGAACTTGAGCGTCTCCGAGAAGAGGTGAAGAAATTGACGGCGGCTGAAGTGCGCGAGACGCTGCGAACTGAACAGGATGAAATTGTTTCCGCAACGCTCGAACGAGAGCGGATCCAGGTAGAAATCGCGACAGCTCAAGTTCAACTTGAAAGCCTTCGAGAAGAGCTCGAGTCCACCATTAAGGAGGTAGATTCCGAGTTGAATAGAAGAATCTCAGAGATTCTGAAAAAGCCTGCGGCATTGCTGGCCGAAGTGGCAATTCTACGAACTATGTCTCGCGGCCCTATCACGACGAATAAGCAGGGCGACAGCTATGAGACACCTCAGCCTTTTCCCCAGGTTCGATGGCCCACCACCTCGCACACCATTTCGGAATTCAAAGAATTTCGGAAAGCGCTCGTAAAAACTAGCGCGGCGGCTGGGGTTCCCGCGACAGTTCCTTTGCGAATCCATGCGGCTTTGACTTCAAGAGTACTTGCCGTCGTTGGTGGTCCCCGTGCCGTGAACGCGCTTGACGCTTATGCAAGCGTGGCATGTGGAGGCCGAATCTTTCGCGTTCATGCTTCCCCGAATTTCCTCGAACCATCAGATCTTTTTGGCAAGTTTGATATAGGTAGTCGCCACTTTCTTCCGCACGCGGCCGGATTGATTGATGTATTGCGTACCGCCCAGGCAACCACAGAGTTAGCGCTCATTGTCATCGAAGGAGTTAACCGGGCGCCCATCGAATCGTACTTTATGCCACTGCTTGAATTGGTGGCTGACAGTGGCCCTTTGCATTTGTTCCATCAATCAGCAGTCCGTCCAGATGATTCATATCGAGATATGCATGAAATTCGGTGGCCCTCCAACCTCTTGCTCGCCGCGACAGTAGTAGAAGGACCAACCACTCTTCCTATGAGCGTCGAGGTGTGGGGTCGCGGAGTCTTCATAGAAACAGACGGCGATGTGCCTTTCCTCTCGACGGCCCCGGATGTTTCCCAGATCGCGCCCGATCTGGGTCTAGTAGGTTTGCCTGAAATGCGAACTGGTATTCCAAATACTCTTTTAGAAATACTGCCCGAGTATGGCTCTTTTAGAGATGTGGCTGAAAGTTTCTTAAGCACTCTCTCGATCTTTGAGCCAGACGACAATAAAGTTGAAAGAGCTTTTCTTGAATCGATTCTTTTGCCGCTTGCTATTTCCTACATTAGTGACGACGAGCGGGAGGAAGCCTTGGCTCGTTTAGTGAAGGCAGCTAAGACTGAGAACGCGGACGCAAAGGACCTACAACTCCTGGCCCGACGCATCCGGCGGAGGATTGGATGAGCAGCAGTATCACTTCGCTTGAGGCGATCGATTCTTCGCAGGCGCGGTTTCTCCTCCATGATGGGTTGAGTGGTGCTGTTGTAACCGGTCTCTCCGCGGATTGTTGTCTTCTCAGAAGTTGTGTTTGGGCATTATCGCGTGGGGTTGAGCCTGTCCATGTCTTGCGGGTGCTTAATCTCGCTTTGGCAGTCTCTGACGTAGTGGATGACATTCCGCAGCGGCGCGAAGAGCTGCGAAGAATTCTGGAAGAACTGTGTGAGGTGCGCGATTTAGTTTCGCTTCCAGAGGGCCGTTGGATTCCTGCGCCCACAAGAGAAGTGTTGCTTTTGGAATCTGATGAGCGGCTGCTTGTGGGTGGGTTGCCGTCGAGCGTCCTTCCCATGGAACTGCGTCGGCGCGTCGTTCATCATGGGCCATACCGCCGAATGACAGGAACTGCCTTGGGTAATGCACTCGAACTTCCGCAGGAAGCCATGGCGTCCTGGACTGGCGGCCCTTCACAGGACCTCGAAAGTTGGTCTGAGCAAATCTTGAACGTCGATTTAATACCGTACCAAGAACCGCAGGACCGATCGCGCTTACGCGTTTACGCGCCGGAACTCTCGGTTGGATCGTTCCAAATAAAGCGATGGTTCGATCGACTAGGTGACTTGTCTGGTCGCTATTTGGCGCGCCGTGAACGGGTCTTCGGCGCGCTCGAACACCGGATTGTAGAAGTCAAGAGAGGATCAGTAGTGGCGACCAACGACTTGGGGTCTAGTGATGCACGACGCCTAATGTACGCATTGGATTGGCGAGCACGCAAGTCTATCGAGATCCAGTGCGCAAACGAAGGCGACTCTTTTTCAATCGTACTAAGAAACGAACTTCCGGGTCCGGAATTGCGGCTCTTTGGGGCTATTGGAATGCTTGAGGTGCCTGACGAGGCTTACTACCCTAGGACATGGCGGTTTGGCGAAGCCTATCGCAAAAGCGTCTTAGACATGCTTCAAAAATTGAGAATCACAGTTATCGAAAAAGTTGCTGGGAGAGTCCAACATGACAGAGTCCAGTGAACTCGGCGTAACTCAGGTAGCGAATCGCATCCACGGACGTTTGCAACGCTACCTTGAGGCGCAGTACCACATTCGAGACACAAACCTCATCGAAGAGCGTCGAATGCTACTGCAAGAGCCGGGCGGGATCTCGCAACGACCTTTCATTGAAGTGACACCCTCCTACGCGACCGGTGCAGACTTTCGAAAGCTCAACGTACCGACACTCATTAGGACGCTGCTGCAGGAACTTTCAGATTGGTCACCTCCTGTAGGTGTTTTTCCTCCCTATCAGCACCAGATAGATGGCCTCGAACAATTCTTTGCGGAAGGTACTAATGGCAACGATTTAATAGTTGCCACGGGTACAGGCTCCGGAAAAACTGAAACATTCTTGTATGCGATTCTAGGTGCGCTAGCTTTGGAAGGTGCAGAGCGTCGCGAGTCATTTCAGCGAGACGGAGTGAGAGCACTCTTACTTTATCCGATGAATGCGCTCGTAAGCGACCAGACCTCACGCCTTCGGCGTCTCTTTGGCGATGAGCGGTTGGCAAGACTCTATCGTGAGAAATGGGGGCGACATCCTCGCTTCGGTATGTATACCAGTCGCACTCCATATCCCGGTGTGCGCAAAAGCGAGAAGGACCAGCGTCACATTGCCCCACTGTTAAGCCACTACGAGCGGCTTGAGACGTCGGTGCTTGCTGAAGACCAAAGGTTAGTCAGCGACCTTCGCGCTCGAGGTAGGTGGCCCTCGAAAGACATACTTCGGTTTTTCGCGAAGAAATTGGAGGAAGAAAAGACATACCAATCGGGCAAGAAAAGAGGTGAGAGCTTCACCAGGCACCGGTGGGCCGACCGGCTGATTACTCAAGATGGAGATCGCGAACTTCTCACTCGCCATGAAATGCAACAGCATGCGCCCGACATATTGGTTACAAACTATTCAATGCTTGAATATATGCTGCTGCGTCCTATCGAGCGCTCCATATTTTCGCAGACGTGTTCATGGTTGAACGCAAACCCCCGAAATCAATTACTGCTCGTTTTAGATGAGGCACACATGTATCGCGGCGTCGGAGGTGCGGAAGTAGGACTGTTGATCCGGCGTTTGATATCTCGTCTCGGGGTTAACCGCGATCGTATTAGATGCATCCTCACGAGCGCTAGTCTTGGAACCGGCGCAGACGCAGAGCGCGCAGGCAAAGTGTTTGCACAAGGCCTTACCGGGAAAAGTTCTGGTCGAGCTTTTGCGGTCGTGAGGGGTACTCTCGAGCAACGGAGCGGAGAAACGACAGGGACACCTCAGAGTGCTGCGATTCTAGGTGGGGTCGAGGCGGTCACGCTTGCCTCGGCGGGTGTGGACCTTGCCGCTGCTCATACAGTTATTTCGTCTGTAGCTCAAGCGTTCAACTGGCCGATACCTCCACCATTCGAAAACGGAGCTCTTGAACTTCGTCAGTACGTGACCCGGCAATTGACGGGATTTGGCCCCCTTGAACTTCTTATCGACCAGTGTTCGGGCAATGCCATTCCATTTGGGGATCTCTCCCGGATTCTATTTCCGACGAGCTTGCTGGAAGACGCTGAGAGCGCCACTAATGGTTTACTCGCTTTAGGATGCTTCGCGCGCCGGACAGAACCTCGACGCGAAGAGCAGCCGCTGCTCCCCACCCGGATTCATATGCTTTTTAGGGGATTACCTTCATTACACGCGTGTATCAATTCAAGATGTACCTCGCGTCGTTACAAACCCGGCGAACAGAGCTTGGTTGGTCGGCTCTTCACGGAAGCTCGGACAAAATGTGAATGCGGATCGCGCGTGTTTGAGTTATATACCCATCGAGACTGTGGAGCGGCCTACTTTCGGGTTTTTGGTACTGGCCCGGGAGCTGATTTTTTCTGGCATGAGCGGGGAGGAACACTCACAAACTTTGGACAGCCGCTTCACGAACTACATCTCTTCCTCGAAGAGCCACATCCGCAAATGCAGACCTCCGTCAAGCCGATTATGCTCGACATCACAACGGGCAGAGTTGTGCGTGGGGTTGCGCTAACAGGACCAGAATCTCGACTTTGCTATCTCCCTCGGGAGCCTGCTGTGACCGAAGATAATCTCACGACCTTTGGTAAATGCCCGTACTGCACACGTAAGACTCGGACGGGAAAGACGCTAAAGATTATGGATCTAGCGACAAAGGGAGAGCAACCGTTCGCTAACTTAGTGCGTGAGCAATTCGTCTGTCAGGCGCCCACCAGAAAGGCGGACGAAGTCCATCCCAATGAAGGACGCAAGTCTTTACTATTTAGCGACGGCCGACAGAAGGCTGCCCGTCTTGCTAGGGACCTACCTCGGGAGGTTGAACGAGACTCGTTTCGAGAAGCTATCGTCTTAGCGGTTTTAGAACTTAAGAAACATAAGCCTGACGCCGTCCTTGATGAAAGTCTCTATGCCGCGTTCATTAGCGTCTGTTCTCGTTATCATCTGCATTTCTTTGATGGCGCTGATCAAAAGAAATTGCTTGAGGAATGCAATTTCTTTAGGAAACATTATGAGGGAGACCTTGAGTTTGCCTTCGAATCAGAATGGCGAGTGGTCCCTCCCACTCGATATCGCGTTGCCTTGCTAAGACAAATTGGGGATCGATACTACTCGCTAGCTGCTGCATGCGCCGCCATAGTTAGGCCACGGGGTAACAAGCTACGCCTTTTGGAGCGCCAGGTTGGCACAGTTGCATCGTCAGACGTGCTAAAAGAGGTCGCCACGTTGTGGTGCCGTGAAATGCTTGAGCGCAGTGCCTTTGATCCTGAATTGACAAAGGATGCGCGAGAGGACGAGTTTGAATATTTTGAACCCGTGACAAATGAAGAAGGTCTTAAGCAGTTCTTCAAATGGGTACAGGCTCGCTGTCAACTGAGTCAAAGCGAGGTTTCGACTATCCGCTCTGCACTATTTGAGATTTTCACGCGTGAAGGCCGAGGGGGTGCTGACTCGGGGCGCTTGCTATCACCAGAATGTTTTTCTATTGAACTCGCAATAGACAGTAAGTGGTTGCAATGCGCAGCGTGTGGTCATCTGCAACTTGAGCCTTTCCTTGGGGCTTGCGCGAATTGTGGAGAGCGACGGCTCGAAGATCGTCCACCCGATCATCCCTACATGGTGGCGCGCAAAGATTTCTTTCGAGATGCCCTCCGAGCAGTACTTAGCGGTGCCCGACCCGTTCATATAACCGCTGAGGAGCATACCGCGCAGCTTTCCCAACGTGACGCGGGCGTCATTTATGCAAGTACTGAAGAGTTCGAACTGAGATTCCAGGATGTTCCGCTTGGCAGCGGTAAGCCTCCTATTGACATACTGAGTTGTACGACGACGATGGAGGTGGGTGTCGACATCGGGTCACTCACGGCCGTGGGATTAAGAACCGTCCCGCCGCAGCGAGAGAACTATCAGCAACGGGCCGGCCGTGCGGGTCGTCGCGGAACCTCTGTTTCGAGTGTTATTACTTTTGCGCAAGGGGGTGCACATGATTCCCACTACTTCGCTAATCCCAAAACGATGATTAGCGGTCCCCCGCGAGAGCCGAGGATCAAGTCCGACAATCGACGCCTTGCACGCAGACACATTCACTCTCACCTTCTTCAGACATTTTTTCATACTCAACTGGATAAGCTGACCGCCGAAGAAGAGCAGCGTCTCGCAGCTGCTCGGCCGAACCTCATGAGCGTTTTTGGGAGGGCCAAGGAGTTTTACGATGGTTCGGGCGATTTTACCTATTATGCTTTCGAAGAGTGGATTAATCAGCAAGTGCTCACTCCAAAGAGTGGCGTGGTGAATGAAATTGCAGAATGGCTGCCTGATGAATTAGCAGCAGGGAGCGATAAGTATGCTGCGAAGCAGAAGTTTGTGAAAGAAGTTGCGGAACAGTTCCTAAGGTCCCTCACTGACCTACCGGCAGACATCCGTATGAACGCCGGACAATCCAATGAGTCAGAGGAAGATGTTGAGATTGATGACAATGCTGGGTCACTCATCGACATGTTATTTGACAAGGGCCTACTGCCGTCCTACGCATTCCCGACGGACCTTTGTAGCTTTGTCATACAAGAGTATGGCGACAAGTTTCGAATTCGCGTGAGAGAGCGCCCCCAGCTCGGCAAGACGCAAGCCCTTAGTGAATATGCCCCCGGACGCTTGCTCGTAGTAAATAAGCTCACCTATCGGGTCGGAGGGGTCTTTGTAGATGGCCCGCCAACCGCCTCTCCCGCCACGCCACTTTTTAGTCAAAACCTAAAACGGTATGTGGGCTGTCCGCTTTGCCCTTTCATTCGGCTTGAGTCAGGTAACGCTGTAAGGGCTACAAACGAAGGGAGTCCGTGTCCGATATGCGACTCAGCGCTGTACGTGCGAGAACTTCTAGACCCTCCTTCTTTTTCGCCAGAGAAAGGCAGGGAGGTGCAGGAGGGAGACCGTGAGCAGGACATCACTTATGCGTCGACGGCTCAACTCCCAGAATTAGTCGGGCAGGAAGAATTTGATTGGGACTCGGGATCTGGAGAACATTTGCAACATGCCTACGGGCAAGACGTTCTATTGGTCGTGGCTAACAAGGGGAACGACGCCGGAGGATTCAGCATTTGTGAAGCGTGCGGGGCGGCATGGCCCTCGGACGGCCAAGTTCCTACCGGAAACCATCCTCGTCCCTTCTTAGTATCTAAATTCGTTCTCAACAGAGAAAATGCGGCCGCGAAATGCAATGGCCAAATTCGATCGGCGCTATTCCTGGGCCACGAATTTCGAACCGATATTCTTCTCCTGCGCGTTTCTTTTCGCGAGCCAATGGACTTCAGTCCGAAGCAGCCATGGCTTCACGATTCGCTGTACACGCTTGCTGAGGCTCTAGCCCTAGGAGCAAGTCTTCATCTAGATATAGACCCGGGAGAGTTGAGTTCTGGATTTCGGCTCGTGCCGGCGCGCGAAAACGAAGATGGCTCAGCTGAGCTGTTCCTCTTTGATACGGCATCCGGCGGAGCAGGATATGCTGCCGAGGCCGGTTTGCAGTTGTCTGCCGTGCTCGACTGCGCAGAAAAACTACTCGCGCTTTGTCCCAAATCATGCGATCGTTCCTGCACAGAGTGCCTGCGCCATTACGGGAACCGCTTCCTCCATCCCCGACTGGATCGACATCTTGCTCTCCACCTCTTACGTTACGCACGGCGCGCCGAGATTCCCGACATTGCGCCTCTCGCTCAGCAAGCTCTTACCCTAAAACCGCTTGCTAGGTTCTTAGAATTAGAAGGTTGGAAGATCTCGATTGACGCTAGAGAGGGCGTACCCTTGCTCGCGATCGAACCTTCAGGATCGACGATTGCAGTTGGTACTCATCCCACACTGATGTCGAAACAGTACGCCTATCGAACGCATCCTCTCGGGCGTTACAACTCGCACCTACGAATGATGCTTCCGGCCTACGTTGTTCAGCGTGATTTACCAGCTGCCTACCAATACATGGCTCATTACATCACTCAGTCTCAACGGCGGGGCTAGAGCGGTTAGAGGATTAGAGTGGTGACATTTCTGGTTAGCTCGGTGGCTTGTGGTCCCTAGACTTCCTTATACTGCGGACTGACTTATCGGTCCCGTAGCGACTACTAAATAATGATTGAGAATTTAGATCGCCCAATGCAGCCGTGATCTTGAACACTTGAGAATCCGTTACCGTTCAAACGCGCGAGAGCGATCCAAACTCTTAAACGGCCACAGCTGCCGAAATGCGAGGGTGAGATTGGTAGTTCTCAATCTTAAAGTCTTCATAGTTGTAGTCAAAGATTGTTGGTGGTCTTCTGACGATATTCAGATGCGGTAACGGATAAGGCTCCCTCGTGAGTTGCAACTGTGCTTGATCTAAATGATTGTCGTATAGGTGCGTATCACCAGTCACTATTTGGAAATCACCTACACCTAAATCGCACTGTTGGGCAATCATGTGAGTCAGCAAAGCATACGAAGCGACATTGAAGGGTAAACCCAAGAACACATCCGCACTTCGCTGATAAAGCTGACACGATAATCTCCCATTGCCAACGTAGAACTGGAAAAGAAGATGGCAAGGTTGGAGTGCCATATGCTTTAACTCGCCGACGTTCCAAGAGCTAACGATTAGACGCCGGCTGTCCGGATCTTTCTTGATCGCCTCGATCACATTGGAAATCTGGTCTATAGTCTCGCCGTCAACAGCTTGCCAAGCTCGCCATTGTTTTCCGTAGACCGGTCCAAGGTCGCCTTCCTGGTCAGCCCACTCATTCCATATCCTGACGCCGTGGTCGTTGAGGTAGGCGATGTTCGTTTCGCCCCTGAGAAACCACAGTAGTTCGAATATGATCGATTTAAGGTGCAGCTTTTTGGTCGTTACTAAAGGGAATCCTGCGCTTAGGTCGAAGCGCAAATGTCGACCAAATACTGAACGCGTTCCTACGCCCGTACGGTCACTCTTATGCAATCCGTTCTCAAAAATATCCCGTAGAAGGTCCTGATACTGTTTCATGTGAGCTTTTTATTCGTTGAATTTTGCGGTCGAGTTTCTTCTCCAGAACTACTAATACTGTACGGATAGATATGTTAGCCGCATCGCCTTGAAAACACGTAATTAATTGTTACTCGTACTGTTTAGAATATGCTCAGGGATGTGATAATCACCTAGCGTGTAAATAAACTCGCCAACCTGTAAACCGCACGCGTGCGCGACCAGATGAGTAAGCAGCGCATAAGAGGTGATGTTGAAAGGCACGCCCAGGAAAGCATCGGCCGAACGCTGATAAAGCTGGCAATGAAGCAGCGGGGCCGTAGCCCGACCGTCAGGGAGGCCGCGGTCCCGCTCAACCTTAAATTGAAACAGCGTATGACATGGAGGCAAGTCGACGTTATCGCATTCTCTTGGATCCCAGCCGCTCACAATCAAACGCCGCGAATTCGGGTTCGTTTCGATTTCCTTAATCAAGCGCGCAATCTGATCGACGCCGTCCGGGTGGGGATAGTGCCCGCCGAAGGAACGCCAGAGGTAACCGTACACGGGCCCAAGATCGCCGGGCTCGCGACCAAAACGCTGCGTGTGCTTTGCGTCAGCCCATTCCTTCCAGATGTCCACGCCGCGCGCGCGCAAATTCTTTTCGTTGGTGTCACCCGACAGAAACCAGAACAACTCTTCCGCGATCCAGCGAAAGGGAACTTTCTTCGTCGTAACAATGGGAAAGCCCTGGCGCAGATCGAATCGCGTCTGAAATCCGAAGTGGGAAATTGTCCCGACACCGGTGCGGTCTTTATGTTCGGTGCCGTGCTCGAGAATTGAGCGCAGGATGTCGTGATATTGCTTCATTTTTGCGAAGTCCCATTAGGGACGGAATGTTTATAGAAGCTCGCTTCAAAGATAATTCAAAAGCTCCGGAGCGAAATGGTTCTGGTTAGAAAGCAGGATGTTTCGCTCCGGAGCTAATAATGAATTGGGGTTCGGACTATAAACATTACGCTCCTTGGAGCTTCCAACCTGTCTTAGCCTTTCGCGGTTTCTTTCACCGCTTCGATCAATCTTTCAATCTCATCATCACTCGTGTAGCAGGCACAACCCACGCGCACCAGGCCTTCGGGCGTCAGACCCAGGCGCTCGATCACGGTCGCCGCATAAAAATCGCCGTGCGAAGCGAATAATCCACGTTCGGCGAGCCGCCGCGCGACCTCCGTCGAAGCCACTCGATCCAACACGAACGAAACAGTAGGTGTGCGCGCAACCTCAGGCGACGGACCATACAGGCGCACGCCGTTGATATTCGATAGCTCTTGCCATAAGAATTTGACCTGTGCAGAGCTGTGGGCGCGCAATCCGGCAAAGGCGGACTGTAGAAGTTCACGGCGCGTGGCTGGCGCGTCCTGCGCGAGAGCCAAGCGCGAGACGCCCGTACCACTCGCTACGAGCGAGGAATAGAAATCAACCGTGGCGGCGGCGCCGGCGATTCCTTCATGGTTTTGTGTACCCATCTCTGCCCGTTCAGGCGCGAGGTTCGGCGCTGGTTCCAGCTTGGGAAAGTCGATGGATTCAAGCAAGTCCTTCTTGCCATAGAAGACGCTCACGTGCGGCCCGTAAAACTTGTACGCGGAGCACGTGAGAAAATCACAATTCGTCTCCTTCACGTCGCAGAGGAAGTAGGGCGCGTAATGCACGGCATCAACCAGCGCGAGGGCGCCCACAGAATGAGCCAGTTCGACGGCGCGCTGATACTCATTCACCGTACCCAACGCGTTGCATCCCGCTCCGAACGACACGACCTTAGTCTTCTTGCCAACCAGGCGCTCAAAGTCATTCCAATCAAGTTGTCCCGTTTCGGGATCCATCTGCGCGACATTCAAGGTCACGCCTCGCTCAACTACCAAAGCCTGCCAGGGAGCAACATTAGCGTGGTGCTCGAGCTCGGTGATTACGATTTCATCTCCCGGGCCCAGCTGACGCCCCAGCGCGCGCGACAGATGATAGATCATCGTCGTGGTGTTTGGACCAAACACGATTTCATTCGCCGAGGCATTCAGAAAATCCGCGAACGCATAACGGGCCTCCTCGATGATCGCGTCGGTTTCGCGACTGGTGGGATACTCCCAATGAGTATTGGCGTTGTGATTCAGCAGATAGTCCGAGACTGCGTCAACGACGACGCGGGGCGTTTGCGTGCCGCCGGCGCCATCAAAATACGCGACGGGAAAACCGTTATGCACACGCTCAAGAGCGGGAAACTGTTTTCGGATCTCGTCAGTCGAAATAGTTAATGATGTTTGTTCAGTAACAGCGCTCATTGAGCTCCATTTGAGAAATCAATTTGGGAAAACTTCCGCAGATGCTATCAGAAAAAACTGACTTTGCGCGAATGCGCTGAAGCGAGCTCAACTAGAGAGATCGTTCTGACAATAGAAGACGATCCACGAGCTCACACGAAACAACTCGAAACAAAGATTCCGTTTAGTGCTGTTTCGTGTGGTTTCGTGGATCGCATCGCTGCCGCTTCACAACTAGCCCTTTCACGAACTAGCGGACGCTCTTTTCAGGAGCCTCGAGGTTGATGCGACAGAGGCCGCGGCTCTCAGGGAAAACAGCGACACTGAGTACTGGTACTTCTATGACGTCTTTCATACACCTCTGTCACGAATGTGTACGCCAGAAGCCCGAACGGTCGACTCAAACGCCATGTTTACTAGTTGTTCCGATTAGCACAGCACGTGCAGTGAATGAGGTTTGAGCATTCAGAATGTTAAGACGGATCAATCTTAGTGCGGCGATCATCGTGCTGGTTTGCTTCTTTCTGCCCTGGGTGCAGGTGAGTTGCGCCGGCGCGAAAGACACGCTCAGCGGTCTGGACCTGGCAGGACAGGACGACGTGTTGCTCTGGTTGATTCCACTGGTAATGGGCGCCCTGCTCGTATTTGTATTGCTGCGCTTGCGCGCAGCCAGGCCGCAACTCCTGGGACTACTGAGTACCTTCGGAGGTGTGGCGGTTCTCGTCTTAATGAATCGCGAGCGAACGCGGGCACACGGTGAATCAGGACTCATCGCGGCTCAGTTGACCGGGTGGTTCTGGCTGGGACTGATCGCCGCCGGCGTCGTCGTCGTAACCGGACTAGCGATCCTGCTGCGAAGATCGCCGGCACTCGATAAGTAGAGTTGCCGGGTCCAATTCGCAGAGTTTGATCGAAAGACTATGGCACTATCACTCAAACCAGAACGGATTAAGCGCTACAAGGATGTAGTCGCACTGCTCATTAAATATGGCCGCTCAGATTTGGTGCAGCAGGATGATCTGGAATCGATCGGCCAGAGTGCGGCTCTCGCCACCACGGCCGAACCGAAGGCGGAAGAACTCGCCGCGGATCTGGAAAAACTGGGCCCTACCTTCATAAAACTGGGCCAGCTCCTGTCGACGCGAGGCGACCTTTTGCCGGGACCCTATATCGAGGCGCTGGCCCGTCTGCAGGATCAGATCGAGCCGTTCGCGTTTGCTGAAGTTGAGCAGATCGTTTCGTCAGAATTGGGCGGCCGCATTTCGAAGTTGTTTGCTGAATTCGATCCGGAGCCGGCCGCGGCCGCTTCTTTGGCACAGGTGCATCGCGCTCGCATGCGAGATGGCCGAATGGTAGTGGTTAAGGTCCAGCGCCCCGGCGTGCGCGAGACTATTGTCAAAGATCTGGAGGCGTTGGAAGAAGTCACTGAGTTCATTGACGCGTATACCGAAATGGGGAAGCGTTATGAATTCAGCAACATGCTCTCCGACTTGCGCCAAAGCCTCTTGCGTGAACTTGATTTCACGCGAGAGGCAGGCAATCTGCGCCGACTGCGCACCAGCTTGCGTGAGTTTGAGTGCATCATTATTCCCGAGCCGATCGAAGACTTCACCACTTCGCGCGTGCTCACAATGGATTACATTGCGGGCAAAAAGATAACCACCTTGAGTCCGCTGCGACTGATGGAGTTGGACGGCCCGCAATTGTCGGAGGAACTCTTCCGCGCTTATCTAAAACAGATCCTGGTGGACGGGTTCTTTCACGCCGATCCTCATCCCGGGAATGTCTTCATCACCGACGACAACCGCATAGCGCTCATTGATCTCGGAATGGTCGGCCACATCAGCGGTTCCTTTCAAGAGAACCTTTTGCGGCTCTTACTGGCGATCAGTGAAGGCCGTGGCGACGAAGCGGCTGAGGTGTCGATGAAGATGGGCGAGCCTAAACCAAAGTTTGACAAGCGTGACTTCGAACATCGCGTGGCAAATTTGGTGGTGCAACATGCAGACGTGACGCTGGAGCATATTAATGCGGGCCAGGTGGTGCTGGAGATTACGCGAATTTCCGCTGACTGCTGGTTCCGCCTTCCGCCTGAATTCACTTTGATCGCCAAGGCGCTCATGAATCTGGATCGGGTGGTTTACACGCTGACCCCGGACTTTGATCCCAACGAGATCATTCGTGACGAAGCTACTGGAATTCTCGCGCGCCGGATCGTCAAGAGCATCGAGCCGGGCAGTGTTTTAACCCGCGTCATCGAAGTAAAAGAATTTGTCGAGCGGCTACCGACTCGCGTTAACAAGATTCTCGACGCGATTGGGAACAATGAGCTGAAGATTGGCGTCGACGCAATCGATGAGCGAGTGGTGCTCGATGGACTACAAAAGGTTGCCAATCGAATTACCCTGGGATTGGTGCTGGCCGCGCTGATTGTCGGCGCTGCGCTATTGATGCGAGTCGAGACGTCCTTTCGCATCTTCGGCTATCCCGGGCTGCCGATAATATTCTTTATGATGGCCGCAATTGCCGGCATTGTTCTGGTCGTCAGTATTATTTTCTACGACAAGCATCCACGAAAAAAAACGGACGGCAGCTGATAAGGCTATTGCTAGACGAGACTAATTTCGTTTCTGGAAGCTTTGACGATGGTGCAACCAGAAATGCGGACTGCCGTCTGTGTGGTATCCAGGTTCTACTTTGATAAGCGGTGTTCAGGATACCGACTTTAGTCGGGCTCTTAATGAGCGAGAGAAGCCCAGCTAAAGTTGGTACTCTAACAACTGGTAATCAAGGCTCCTCCCAATGCCACGCTTTGCGTTGTGATGCTATTATTTCCTCACTCTCAAGCATATTGACGATGGCTCGCAAAAATCTTTTCGAGGTCCCATGAAAACAACAGCTTCAGTCAACGTTCTTCTTTTGCTTCTCCTGCCTTGGCTGGCTGGGGCGCAAACCGATGACACCTGGCCATCGCTCAAATACCTGAGAAGCGATTACCAGTCAGTCAGTATAGTTGCGCATGTCCGCATCCGCGAGGCTGAAATAGTCAAACGGATTCCCGGCTATGACAACTGGAAGATCTCGGCCGAAGTCATCGAGGCCTTCAAAGGCAAATTCCGCAAGAGTGAGGTAATAGAGTATTTTCATGGCGCCGAAGCTCCTTCTAAAAAAGAATTTTTCAGCGGAGAGAAGCTCGTCTTTCTGTTGGGCGAATATGACAAAGAGAAGAAGTCGATCCGATATTACGTCCTGGAGAACTCAACCCTGGAGCCGACCCAGGAACGCATAAAGAAGTTGAGAATGATCAGAAACTCTTTCGCCAGGACACGCCGGCGGTGATGCAAACGATTTCATGAAGCTCTGGTAAACGGCCGAACTGACGGCCAGCCAGTCGATGGTTATAGAAACAGACAGATTGCGACTTCGCAGACTCTCGGTCGACGACGCTGAGTTCATTCTGCGTCTGCTCAACGAACCTTCGTTCATTCAGAACATCGGCGATCGCGGGGTGCGCACAGTTGACGATGCGCGTGGCTACATCGTTAAAGGCCCCATCACCAGCTATGAAAAGTTCGGCTTTGGCCTGTGGCTGGTTGAGACCAAATTGCCCGCAGCGCCCATCGGAATTTGCGGTCTATTGAAACGAGATCTTCTTGACGATGTCGATATCGGCTATGCCCTGCTTCCTGAGTTTTGGTCGCAAGGTTATGCTTTGGAGTCCGCTGCGGCGGTCCTCGCATATGCGGGTGAAACGCTCGGCTTGAAGCGAGTCGTGGCCGTGACTAATTCAGCTAATCAGAGCTCAATTCGTTTGCTCGAGAAGATGGGCTTTAGATACGAGCGGATGGTGCGATTGTCAGAAGATGCTCCCGAGATCAAGTTGTTTGCGGCCACTGTCTAGCCTGCGCTTCTCACGTCGAGGGCTTCCCGGTAAACCTGCTCAGTTGCAGACAGCATCCCCTCCAGTGAAAAGCGTTCACGAACGGCTCGCTGCGCGTTGTTACTGAGACGGACGCGTTCTTCCGCGTCAGATAACAGCCCTTCGATCGTGCTCGCCAATGCTTCTACATCTCCGATAGGAATAAGCCGGCCGGTCCGATTATCTTCGATAATTTCCTGTGCGCCTTCGGACCTCGTTGAGACGACTGGGACGTGGGCAGCCATCGCTTCCACGATTGAAAGCCCAAAAGGCTCTGAGCGCGAAGCTGAAACAAAGACATCCAGAGTGGGAAGAAGTTTGGAAATATCCTCGACCCAGCCAATCAGACGCACGTGCTGATTGAGATTAAGACTGTCAATGAGCTCTTCAATGGGTCGCCGATGTTCGCCGTGGCGCGATTTGTCCTCTCCGGCAATGATGAATTCGACATCGGCACGACGATTACGGAGGAGCGCAGCCGCGCGAATGAAGTCTTCCTGGCCTTTGATTGGCGCCAGATGTCCAACCATGCCGACCCGCAGTTTCTTATTTGTGCTCTGTTCGTTCCGGGCCAGGTCTTCCCTTCCCTTGGCGAATCGGTCAACATCAATTCCGTTGTGAATAAGAACAATCCTGTCCGGATCGAATATCCCTTGAGCGCGAAGTGCTTTAACGACAGCTTGCGAGACACCTATGATCCGAGCCGTGCGACGCAGCGTTAGCCGGTGAATTCTGTTAAGCGGAAACAGAACATGTCGCGTTAACACCAGCCTGGCGCCGGCGCGCCGCGCGACGAACGCCGCCAAAGGATAGTCACGCGCTACGTGCGCATGAACAATTTCGATTTCATGCTGACGGACAAAGCGAGTTACGTTCACCCCGCTCGCGACATTCAAAGAATTTCGCATCGGCAGTTCCACTGTATTCTGTTTGGGAACGGACCGCAGTTCAGCCAGCAGCGGCGATGACGGGCTCACGGCAGCAAAAACGTCATGGCCGCGACCGGCGAGGCCATTAGCCAGATCGGCAAGATGTTTCTCTCCGCCGCCGAGCTGGCGCGCAGAGCATAGCTGCAGAATCTTCATCGGAGCACTTTCGACAGAATCTAGCACAATCTTATGGTTTAGAGTCCGAGCTCTAGCCGGTGGTTTGAAATCATCGACCCAACGAGGGGAAACGATCCATGAACTCACACGAAATAACTCGAACCAAGCTGGTGGTTTAGTGCTGTTTCGTGTGAGTTCGTGGATCGCATTGCCGTCTTACCATCAACTAGCCGCTTTCTTAACATTGCAAACTCACTTCTCAAAGCGCCTATCGAAGAGCCGACCAGTCGAGCTCCAAACTTGACCGGCTATCGCCGCTTCCTTGAGGTTCCTTCGCCGGGTATAGTACAAAGTTCATTCCCGCCGAGATGAACCGAAATACACAAAGCGAGATTCACTGCTTACTCTGTGCCCGCAGCATGCGCCGGATTGGCGCGGACTTTACCGGGAAGCAGATTTACAAATGCGATCGCTGTGAATACGTCGCCACACCGATTGCCGCGACGGCGGAAACGATTGCGCTTTATGACGACCCGGAATATTTCGATGGCTGGGGCTGTAATCTGGAATTCGATTATGAGCGTTTCGATCCGTCGGTTCACCACCAGGTGCGGGACTATATCGACTTTATTGGCAAATATACTCAGGGCAAGTCGCTGCTGGATGTGGGCACAGGCAGCGGACTGTTACCTCAGATGGCCCGGACCCACGGCTACGACGTTGAAGGAACCGATCTTTCAAAGCACGTCAGCGAGAACGTTCCTGCAAAGGCCGGCTTTCCCATACATCACGGCACTATCGAAGACATCAGGTTCACCCGTAAGTATGACATCGTCACCATGCTGCATGTCCTGGAGCACACCAGCAATCCTCTTTCGACTTTGAAGAGATGCAAAGAGATCTTGAATGAAGGCGGTTACTTGGTCGTAGTGGTGCCGAATTATCAGAGCCTGGATTCGCGTATCAAGGATCGTCTATCCGCGCTCAAGTTAAAGAGCAGACCATATAAGCATCTTGCGCTGGGTCATCACAACTGGGTCTTTTCGATCAAGAGCCTGGAGACTTTGGGTGAGAAGAGCGGTCTACAAATTGTTCGCAGCCAAACGCGACAGCCAGCGTGGCGCGCCAGCCGTTGGCATCGTTTCCTCGAGCGCTATGACCTCGCGACCTGGTGTTGGATCGTTTATCGGAAGGCTGCTTGATTCTGGGAGCGCGGACGTCCCGTCCGCACAGCGTGCGCAGCACGCTCAATCTCGTTCGACTCGCTCGGCGACGTTATTCGCGCTTTGCGCTCAGTGCGGACGGGACGTCCGCGCTCCCAGCAAAGTAAACTCGCCCATAACATGAAACGTCCGCGCAATCTCAAGAAGAAATTATTGCTCGTTGCCTTTGGGCTGTTGTTTGGCCTTTTGATGACCGAGGTTTTTCTGCGCGTCATCGGCTATTCGTATCCGCTCTTTTACACGACCGATTATTACCGGGGCTTTGCCTTACAGCCAGGGGCTACAGGGCATTATCAGAGAGAGGGTGAATCAGATGTGCGGATCAACAGCGATGGGTTGCGAGATCGCGAACATGCTAAAACCAAACCCGAGGACACGGTGCGGATCGCCGTGCTCGGCGATTCCTTCTCGGAAGCCATGCACGTGCCGATGGAACAGACCTTCTGGTTTCTGCTGGAGCGCAGACTTCAGGAGTGCAATGCCTTTCCCGGCAGGAAGGTCGAAGTGATTAACTTTGGCGTTTCCGGTTATGGCACCGCGCAAGAACTGCTCACCCTGCGACAGAAGGTCTGGGAGTACTCGCCTGATGTTGTCGTGCTTGCGTTTACGACTTACAACGACATCTATGATAACTCGCGCGCTTTGAGCCGGACTGAAGAGGTGCCCTATTTCGTCTATCGCAACGGCGAGTTGACATATGACACCTCGTTTCGCGAATCGCCCACATATCTACGGCGCGACTCGAAACTGAACCGACTCGGCCGTTGGTTGCACAATAGCCTGCGCGTGGTGCAGTTGGTTCATTACGTGCAATTCGTCGCCAAGCTGAAGCTGACCGACTGGAGAAACAGAAGAAGACTGGCCGCCCAAAACCAAAGCAAACCTGCTGATGCTTCCTCCCCGGCGGTGCGTAACGCCGCAGACATTGGCATCGACAACATGATTTATATCGAGCCTCAGGATGAACATTGGAAAGAGGCCTGGCACGTCACCGAAGGATTGATTCAGCAGATGCGCGATGATATAGCGCAAAAGAAGGCCAGGTTTCTCGTTGTCACACTGAGCAACGCGATCCAGGTTTATCCGGATCCAGTCGTGCGGCAAAAATTCCTGGACCACGTCGGGGCCGGCAGCATCTTCTATCCCAACCTGAGACTACGGGCGCTCGCGGAGCGGGAACAGATCGATTTCCTCGACCTGGCCCAACCCATGCAGGTCTATGCTGATCAGAACAAGGTTTTTCTGCACGGATTTGGAAGCGATATCGGAAACGGGCACTGGAATGCCACCGGGCACAAACTGGCGGCCGAACTAATGGCTCAAAAGCTCTGTAGCGCGCAAAAGAGAGCGATGGTTAGCTGGTGATGACTCGGTAATGCGACCGACCCACAAACCACACGAAAGGCCGTGAAATGCGCTCTTCAGGTTCGAGCTAATTCGTGTGAGTTCGCGGATGACTCTTCTTTTTTTGACGGAACGATCTGATACAGAACCGCTCGCGATGGCGAGTGGGTGATGTTTTGGCGCGCAAGACCCGCTTGCTACCGCAAGCGGTTCCGTACATGCCACATGGATTGGCAGTTCACTTCACAATCTCAAAATCCATCCACTGAGTTACCATCCGGTGCTTCTCATCCGCAAGCATATCCTTGACGATTACCTGCAACACATACTCTCCGGGCACGAGATCTGTGCCGAGCGTAATTGCGCCGCCGCCAACCAGCCTCTTTTCGTCAACCACGTTGGTAAAGTGCAGCGGGTTTTCCTTTCCAGCAAAGACGAGTTGTCCATCGCGAAACAGTCGCACTTGCGCGATCAGTTGTGACTGACTCGTGGCTTTGTCGAGGCGGGCGTTGTAAATAATATAGAGATAGTCCATCAACATGCCGCGAGTGAAATGGCGCACAGCGGGGCTGGCTTGCGGGTTTTGCTGGTCAGCTGCTGCCTGATCGGTCGCGGAGTCCGCAGCTGCCGCCTGATTCCCAGCCGGCATGGCCGCAGGGTTGGCGGCCGGCGCGGTGGTTCTTACGGCGGGATTCTCCCCGCGCAGCACAATGCTGGAAACCGCCAGACGATTTTTTTTGAGATCGGGCACTTCCACGAACTGGCTCGCTGATCCGATTCGTTCCGTGCTGCTATCGCGCAAAGAGATTCGCAACTGGTAAGCGCCCGCCTTTTTAAGGGGAACAGTTACATAGTAGACCAGGCCATCGCGTTGCGCTCGCTTGTAAAGCACGTCGGGCAATTGCAGATTGTACGTCCGTCCAAGTTGATCCACCGGAACACCGTTGTCGCCAAAAGTCATGGCCAGCACATCAAAGGTACTCTTATGCATGCCGTTCGCGTCAGTTGTGAAAGTGAGATCACGAGCATCGATATGCAACATCGAACGCATGATCGTACCTGCTTTTGGATCGTTACTAAACAACGAAGTTAATTGGAGGTGGACACCCGTGGCGCCGAATGGCGAGGTTAACGCGCCTACCAACTGCTGCGCGAGCGTCCGTTGCACGGGTGCGCGTCGATCTGCATCGCTGACTCCATAAAACCCATTGCGCATACGCACGTTGAATTTTCCCGGGCGCGTGATTTTTAGCGCTAGTTTGTGAAAAGTACGACGGCCGGTTCTGGGATCAAAAGTCGAATTGTCGGGTCGGTATCCAATCAGGTAAAACCCTTTTTGATCCTCGAGCACGCGGCGGATCCCGCTACTCAAATCATTGTTGTTCTTGATCGCGATGCCACCTGTCTCTCTGGCCAGATAGTCCAATCCCTCCTGGGTTTCGAAAGCGGTGTTGCGACGACTGGTTAACATTTGCTCGACATCGCCGCTTCCCGGGTTATCGGCAGCGGTCAAGCCCAGCGTCTGCAAGCCCGTAGCATTCATCGTGTAAATCACTACTGATGCTCGCCCCGCTTCGTCAATCAACCGCCGCAGTTTTTCCAGCGCCAGGTAATTCCGCGTCGCGTCCTCCTGGTTGTAAATTCTAAATCCGTCCGAGACCAGCAGAATTGATTTTCGACCCGGCAGCTCCCGCAAACCCTTCACCACATAACTAATCGCGCCGAGGGTTCCGACTGAAAACATGTCCTCGCGAAACTGATTCAATTCCTCGTTTTGTTTGTCGATATCGGCGCCGTGGTCTCCGGGCGTTGGCGGCTCGAGCGGAGCAAATGCGCTGATACCGGCGCGGCCATTTGAGTTCCATTTCACCCTCTCAATCGCCGCGTATAGCTGACGCTTATCTGAAGTGAACTGCTGCAGGGCTCCCATACCGCCACCCGTACGGATGATCGCCACCAGGTCGCCGCTTTGCATCTGTTCATCGACAAATTTCTTCAGCGCGCGGCGCACATAATTCGTGCTCACAAAAGAGAGTCCGAGGTCATCAACCACAATTGCGATGGTGCGGCGAATTTCCTCGGCTCTAAGGCGAGTAGTTGGAACCGGTGGGGCGTTCTTATCAACCGCGGCCCGTTTTTCAGTGCGCGCCAACGGTCCGGGAGTCTCAGTCACGTTGTACGAGAAGTTCGTGATCTTTTGCTGCTTGCCATCTTCCAGAATTTTGATCTCTTCGGGCTTCAGATCCGTCACGACCTTGCCGTTTTTGTCGGTGACCACCGCATCCACCTGCACCAGGTTAGTCGTAATGCGCACGACTTCGTCTGATTCCGGCTTTTGGATCTCTTGCGGGGACGGCTGTACGGGCGGCGTCGGAGAAGTAGAGCTCGGCTGCTGTCCAAAGGCGCCCGAACCCAATTGCGCGACCAGGATGACGACAACCAGGCGGTGTTTCTTCACGGGAGCCTCCCAGACGATGAATTAGCGTAAGCTTAGTATGAAGTCGCGGTTAAAGTAAAAGACAAGACACGGCGGTACAAGTTTTGCAATCGAGAGGGTCTCATTTAGCACCTCACTTCCTTCAGTGAGGTGCAAATTTTTCAAGCTGCCAATGCCTGGCTCGGTACGCTATCCGGCGACAACCTGCTCGTAAAACTTTATATACCGCGGAATGATTTGGTCGGTGCTATAGCGTGATATAGCGGATACTCGGGCTCGCGTTCCCATTTCACGACGCAGATCTTTGTCGGTTAGAAGCTTCGCAGCATTCGCGGCCATTCTATCGACATCGCCAACGGCGCTAAGAAATCCGGTCTCGCCGTCGTCAACGACTTCCGGCAACCCACCGACGCGTGACGCGATCACCGGCACCTGGCAAGCCATCGCCTCCAACGCCGCCAGTCCGAACGATTCCTGCTCAGACGGCAACAGCAACAAGTCAGCGGCGCAGAGATAATCGACGATGCGCGCCTGCTTGCCGACGAAGGCGCACTTATCAAAGACGCCCAGCTCGCGCGCTCGATGAACCGCACTAGTTCGTTCGCTGCCGTCCCCGACCATCACCAACCGCACATCGGTCTGCTTCAGCACTCGGGCCATAATCTCGACACAATCGACCGGTCGTTTTACAGGACGAAAGTTCGAGACGTGAACCATGATTGGCGCGTCATCCGGCGAAAGGGTCTTTCGCAGATCACAATCCACCTTGGGTTTGTATTCGGACGGGCAAACAAAGTTTGGGATCACCTGGATGCGATCGAATTGAAATGTTTCGATAGTTGCCTGCTTCAAATAGTTCGAGATCGCCGTGACCCCATCGGATTGCTCGAGGGCGTAACGCGTGATCGGCAAATATGAGCGATCCGCACCCACCAGGGTAATGTCGGTGCCGTGGAGCGTTGTGATGACAGGAAGGCGACGGTGTGCTTTGAGAGATTCGCGCGCCAGGATCGCGCTAATCGAATGCGGGATCGCATAATGCACGTGCAGCAGATCGAGGTTCTCGGTCTCTGCCACGGTCGCCATCTTGGTAGCCAGGGCGAGCGTGTAAGGCTGATGTTCGAACAGCGGGTACGACATCATTTCGACTTCATGAAAACGGACGCGCTCGTTGAGTTCAGTCAGCCGCGTCGGCAAAGCCGAAGAAATAAAGTGCACAGTGTGCCCGCGCTCTGCCAGCTCTTTGCCCAACTCAGAGCCAACTATGCCGCTGCCACCATAGGTTGGATAGACTGTGATACCGATGTTCATGAAATGGTCAGTCAGTAGTCATTTGTTAGTTGCAACTAAATAGGATCGGTCAACACCGTCGAACGTACCACTGACCACTGACAAGTGACAACTGGCGTCTACTAATTAAGAGAGGCAGACGACCCTCGCAATCGCCTGCCTCAACTCAGCTTGACTCACCTTTGAAAAGGGGGGGCAAGTGAGGCCCGGGAGTATAGTCCGCTCCGCTTCTCACTGCAAGGTTTTTTGCGAGAGACGGGTTACGACCGTCTTCGCGAGGTCCCGGCGATTAGAATTTCAGCGATTAGGGGCTATAATGACCGTGCACTAAAAGAAGGACTATTGCCGAAGCCTTCCATCTGAAAGGTTATCGGCCTTTACGAGCAATGCCAAAAATAAACGATATTCAGGAAACCCCTAATCCAAACGCCGTGAAGTTCATCTTGCGCGAACCGGTGACCCACGGTGTCGCGCGCCAGTTCGGCTCGGCGGATCAAGCCCAGAACGATACTCTGGCGAAGTCGCTGTTCGATGTCGGCAGCGTGGTGTCCGTCTTTTACATGGACAACATGATCACCGTCGAGAAAGAGGACCCGGCCGACTGGGATGAACTCCTGCCGACGTTAGCCGTGCCAATTCGGGCCGCAGAGTCCATATCTACCACTCCACCGGCGACAGCCTCGGGAATTGGCGGCGCCATCGCAGCGGTTACCAGCGACGACCCGCGCCTGCTACAAATCAACAACATCCTCGACGAGAAAGTCAGGCCGGCATTAATGGGTGACGGCGGCTATGTCGAAATCATCGATCTACAAGAGCACACGCTCAAGATTCGCTACCAGGGCGCCTGCGGAAGTTGCCCGAGTTCGCTCTCAGGCACACTAATGGCAATCGAGGGAATGCTGAAGCAGGAAGTCGATCCTGAAATGGAAGTTGTGGCGGTTTAATCAAATCTGATCCAAATTCGTCCCGGTTCATTACATTCTGGAACCTCGCCATCGGCTCGAGCGTGTCACCTGCACTCGTAATACGCATTGTCTAAACGTCATCCCGGAGGTCAAGAATGAATCGTCGTAACCTGCCTGTACTGCTCTGCCTGCTTCTCCTCTGCACAACTGCACTCGCCCAGCCAAACGAAACGAACAAATCTGCTCCGGCAAGAGAGAGCGCCGGCAAAGGCAAAAATGCTGCCGATCCGGAGGCTGAGCGACTGCGACGAGAGCGCCGGGCCCAGGCGCAATCACTTTTGATTTCGCTGGCCGCCGACGCAGGCAGCTACAACGATCAAAAACTGCGGGCGCGCACGCAGGCGCGAATCGCTGATGTGCTTTGGGATGCTGATCCTGATCGAGCACGCAACTTATTCCGCAAGGCCTGGGACGCGGCCGAGGTTGTCGATCAGGAGGACTTGCGAAAAATGCGGGAGGACATCAAACAGCAACAAGCTAAGAACGGAAACTCGGCTGTAGCTGGTCCGCCGAACGTGCGGGGAGAAGTATTGCGTCTGGCTGCGCGGCGTGATCGGGCGCTGGGTGAAGAGTTCCTGGCTAAGCTCAAGGCGGAAAAAGAGCGCGAGGCCACAGAAGCCGCCGACAAAGCCAAGGGCGATACGGTTGACACGCCCGAAGGCGTCAAGCAACGGCTAAGTCTGGCGCGTCAACTTCTGGACACTGATGTCTCTCGGGCGCTTCAATTTGCGGATCCTGCCCTCACTACTCTCACCAGGGACGGAATCGATTTTCTTTCTTTTCTACGCGAGAAAGATGCCGTGGCCGCTGATCGAAGATATGCAACCATGCTGGCGATGGCCGCAGGCAATCTACAGTCCGACGCCAACACAGTTTCGATGCTGTCGTCTTATCTCTTCACTCCACATGTGTTTATTTCATTCAGCGCCACTGGCGGGGCAAGCACCCAATCGTCGGCAAACTCGCAAGCTCCCGTGGTTCCGGCCGAATTACGCTCCTCCTTCTTTCGGAGCGCTGCCGCAATATTGCTGCGACCACAGGATCCTCCCGGGCAGGATCAAACAACATCAGGTCTTCAGGGCAAGTACCTGATGATCAAACGCCTGCTGCCGCTGTTCGAACAATACGCGCCGAAAGACATAACCGAAGCGATGCGCGCACAGATGGAGGCGTTGGGTACGGCGGTGCCGGAAGACCTGCGCCAGCGCGATGATGACACCATGCGGGAAGGAATACGGCCGCGGCTGAACAGTGGGGAACGAGAAAAGACCCTGCTTGATCGAATCGAACATGCCAAGACGTCCGAAGAGCGTGACAGGCTCTACATTCAGTTGGCCAGATTGGTAGGCGACAACGGGGAGATGGTTCGCGCGCGCGATTATATCGACAAGATTGAAGATAGCGACCTGCGCCAAAAAACACGCGCCTATGTTGACTTCACCATGACCTTGCGAGCGGTCGACAAGAAAGACGCCGACCTGATCTTAGATTTGGTCCGCACCGGTGAGCTAACCCACTTGCAGAAGGCCTGGGCATTGGCCTCAGCGGCCAAACTTTTGGCCAAGACTGACCACGAAAAATCGTTAGCAGTAATTGAGGATGCAGTCGCCGAGGCTCGCCGCATTGAAGGTTCAGATCCCGATCGCCCGCGGGCGCTGATGGCCGTGGCGAATGCTTTGCTCGTCAGCGATCGCCGAAAGAGTTGGGATGCGACCTATGATGCCGTCAAAGCTGCGAACTCGAGCGAAGGTTTTACTGGAGAAGACGGCGTGCTCAGAATCGGATTGCAGACAAAAGGGATGTCTTCGCTGCGCAGTTCCTCAGCCCCGGATTTTGACGTGTCAGGTATCTTCAGCGAACTTGCAAAGGATGACTACAATCGCACCGTCGAATTGGCGCGTGGCTTTGAAGGTGAAGCGCCCAGGGCCAGTTCAGTGATCGCTATCGCTCGCGCCGTGTTGGAAGACAAGAACAAGACCGGCCGAAACTGAAACGCAGGAGGCTGCGCGGCGACTCTTACTATGTAACCCGGAGATTGAAGAATAAACATCGGGTCAAAGCCGAGGACTCGTCGGCAGAAGTTGCTGGTGAAGACGGTTCTGACTGAGAAGGAGTAGGTAGGATCTTCAAGGTTCAGGAATAAATATTCATCGGCCTGGTTAACAGCGCAAACGGATCTTCGACGTTTAATGCCTCGCGAACATAGAAGGGCTCGCCGGCTTCCACGCCTATCAGCGAGCCGTAATATCGCATTCGGTCTTCAATCTGTTTGAGGAAGCCCTGATCGCTGATTCGCGTAGTTGGCTCCCTTGACCGCGCACTATAGAACTGCGAGGCGTAGGCGCGGATCGCATTCATCTTACTCTCGGCAAATTCGGAAACGTCCACGATAAACGATGGGATGGTCAGGCGTGAATAGACCGTGTGAGCGATCGCCGGCATACCGATCGCCGGCAGGCCCGCTTGTTCATCGTAGCGACGCATCGTGGCCAAACGCGCAGCTTCACGCACGATCCGCGAGGTAGTTGCGTGGTCCGGATGAGGATCATCCCAATGTGAGGTGAAGACCACCCTCGGTGCTTGAGCTCGGAATATTCGGACCATTGCCCGACGCGTTTCTTCGTCGAGTGCGATATGGCCATCGGGTTGATCCAGATTAAGACGTGCATCCAATCCCAGCAGGCGCGCGGCGTCAAGCGCTTCTTTGGCGCGAATCTCGGGCGTGCCTCGCGTACCCATTTCTCCGCGAGTCATATCGAGAGCGCCGGTGCGATAGCCGAGCGATTTCAGCTTCAACAGCGTCCCGGCCATCGTTAACTCAGCATCATCAGGATGCGAGAAGACGGCCAGGACATCGAGTCGAGTTTCATCGGACATTGTCTTGTCGGCACTAATAGATAAGAGGAGCGCAATCCCGATAAATAGAAACACAAGTCTGTTGGGCAGTTGCGTGTTCTTCCTGCTCACAGCTCACTGCTTATCGCCCGCTACCCCTATTTGGATTGTGCCAGCACCAACCGTGAAGACCAGCATCGCACCGCCGTTGCCCGATCGGGCGCGCATCGAACGGGGTCCAATACTATTTCTTTCGCGCGGCTCGAGGCCGGCAAGGGTACTCTTGATCTCGCCGGTGCGGAGCACCTCCGCATCGATATCGCCGCTAAATCCCGGCATCAGGTTGACACCAAGATCGCCGCTCGCCAACTTTATCTCGGCCCGAAGGCCATGCCACGAGCGCGCGGGAATCGTAAAGTTCACCGCCCCTTTTTGAACGATTACTGAGACGTCGCTCCCTGTGAGCGAGATGTCCGCGACGCTTTCCACCGCATTGATGCGAACCAGGCCCTCAAAGCCCGAGACTTTGATCGGACCCGTGCCGGCATCAATTGCCACGTCAGTCATTGCCGGCACCTTGATGTGATAATCAACCTTCCATGGCAGACCGATCAAGGTCTTCGGAAAATCCCTGGCGAGTCGCTTCAGGAACTTCTTGTCATGCGTTCCCGTGGTAATGATGCGGACGTGATTGGCATCTTCATCAATCACAAAACTGTTTACCGCGGCCAGACGATCGAGATCTGCCGCGGTCGGCGCGCGCAATTCAATCTCGGCGCTTACTTCAACTTCGCTACGCTGCCAGCCCTCGACGGTAATGGAACCCGTGGGCGCCCCGACGAGTGTGACAGCGCCGGCATATCCCAGCCGGCGGCTCTCGTGCCGGGTTGTTGTGCGGGTCAAGAGTGGCGCGGATGGCGTTTGCGGCTTGTCTTTTTGTGCCGCGACCGGCGCATGGAAAAAAGAAATAGCGAGTAATAGTAGAGCAACTGCGGAAACGGAGATTGCGGTTCTTTTCACTGAACAGATTGTGCGGGAGAGTGCTCAGCGTTGTCTAGCGGCGCAGGAAGTTTATGTTGCCCTGATAATTCGTAACCGTGACTGAGGCGCGTCCATCGCCGACGTCGCCGGTAATCCTCCGGCCTTGACCCAGTGTTTTCAGGGCGCCACCTGAGAACGGGCCCATCGAGATTTTCTCTGCCGGCGCGGTAGCCACGAGACGGAATCCGCAGTTTGCAGGCAGCCGGAGAGTGATCGTGCCCTGGCCCGATTTGAATTCGTAGGTGCCGCCCGATGCGAATTCACCGTCAAAGAAAATATTGCCGGTGGTGTTTGACGCAAAGACGCGCGCCGCGTTAACGCCTGAGAGTGTAATGTCTCCTGAGGTCCACACATGCGCTCGCACCAGATCGCCCTGAATATTACTCACACTGATTTGCCCGCTGCGGGTTTCCAAATCAACCGACGATCGGGACGGCACTTGAATCTTAAAATTCACATCGCCCAGGTCGCGACGGTCGCGGTTGTCTCCCACGATGTCGACGACCAAACCTGTCTCGGTTTGCCTGGGGTTGAAATGGACTGCGGGGGCTTCCATGGTCGCGGTGATTCGAATCTCATCGCGCGCCCACGTTTCGACCGTAATCGTCCCGGAGAGATTCTTCAACTCGATCCGGACGTTCTTTCCGGCTGGATAATGCCGCGATACTCGCTGTTGGGCGAGCGCGCTGGTGGCTACAACGAATACGAGGAAGAGGGCAGGAAGTGCTGCAAGACTTGCTCGGTTTATGGTGACGGGCGAATGAAAGTTCATCGGTGGATCATGAAGCCGGGATCGGGCTCGGCTTGTTTTAGTCTTAGAGTGCGGCAAATTCCTTCAGCAATTCTACCTTGTCGTTTAGAGCAGCATTAAGAATCTCTTCGGAAACTTCGTCGTGAGGATTCTGGGTCAATTGGCGCATTGAATCGTTAACCGCCGCGTCAATCACACTCATGTTCTTGTCGAATGTGTCGCGCATCTGCGGGTTCCATCGGGCCTTGTTTAGTTCAACTCGTTCGTTCCAGTAATCAATAACCTGCTGCTGTTGGCGATAACGATCCTTGACCGACATTCCAGAGGACGGCAAAGTCAGCCCGGAAGTACTCACGCCTGAACCGCTGGGTGTGAAGTTGATGCCCCGCAAACTGATCACGGTAAACATCGATACGACTATGATCACCGCGGTCGCGGCTAGGGCCAACTGTGGGAACGACAGTTGCCAGCTTCGGTTCATTAAACGAAACCACCAACCTGCATTCGCCGGAATCACGACTGGCCCTGGATTAGACAGTTCCGCCTCAATCATGTTGCTGATGCGCAACCACAGAGCACGCTCATTCGGCACGGCTTCGTACTCGCCCCGATGCTCGAGACAGAACTCTACAATTGCGCCAAGTTCATTTCGCGCGTCACCGCAGTCACCGCAAACGGTCAAGTGACCGGCAACACTATTGTGATCTTCGGGAGCCAGCGACCCGTCAATAAAATCGCTGAGTAAATCCTGATACTTCTTGCAGTTCATTGTTCTAACCTTCTGATGCGTCGCGCATCATACTAACAAAGCCCTGGACGGCGCGACTCTCGCGGTCTCAAGAGCAATAAAGGGGAGACTGCATCCTTCGGTGCTTTCCACTGAGCGAATCTCTCGACTCAATGTCAAACTGGCCCATTTGGGAGCGCGGATAGGCCGCCCGCGGCTTTTTAAAGGCCGTCTCTTGGTTGCTGTCGAGGCTTGTTCTGTTGCCTGAGAAGTCCCCGTAATTTCATTCTGGCCTTGTGTAATTGGGACTTTGACGTGCCTACAGAACACCCAAGCATCCGCGCAATCTCTTCGTGCTCGTGTCCTTCAATATCGTGCAGGGTAAAAACCATCTTATACCCGGGCGGCAATTGCGCAATTGCCTTGTCCAGCGCGATCCGGTCGACTACCGGCATGGCGTTGGGGTTTTCGGTCCCTTTGACGATTTGGATAGGCGCTTCGCCGTCTTCGGTCGTCTGCTCCAAACGCACACCGCGCTTGCGAAAATGCATCAGCACCTGGTTGACGGTCAAGCGATGCAGCCAGGTGGTAAAGGCCGATTCGCCGCGAAAACTCCCAATCTTGCGAAAGAGCTGAATAAAAACTTCCTGCGCCAGATCTTCCGCTTCGGTAACATTGCCAGTCATGCGCAAGCACAACGAATATACGCGGCGGTTGTGTCGCTGGTAAAGCTCTTCGAAGGCCTTCATGTCGCCTTCGGCAGCACGCTGCGTTAGTTCGTAATCGGTGGTTCGCGGTGTCTCGGTTTCGCTTGCAGCCAATGGTTCCTGCGATCTGTCGAGCAAAGACGTGGCGCACTCAGTTCTCGCCTGAAGCGCTGCTTTCCGCGTCGTCTCCCTGCCGACCCAAATGTCCAAGTATCCAACTAACGCTTTTTAGTATCTGATCATAGGGGGGCACTGACAAGTCGAGAACTCGCTTTCGCTGGTTGGCCGGCAAAGGATCGCTAACGACCCACGGTTTGAAAACAACAAATTCCGTGAGACTGCTAGCGGCTAGTGGGCACCGTAAGAATTCAAGTAAGATCCGGGTACAACGTCTTGCTATAAAGCATTTGAGGTCTTACTGAGCAATCAAGACAATTCGAAAGCCGATTGAGCGGGCGTCCGGAAGGACCCTGCGACGATAAGCTGAACGCGTGGAACTCACTGAACTTTCCCAGGAGCCGCCGCGCAGCACCCGCACATCGTTGTCCTGCACATTTTCTCGGCCGTCGGTCGCCTCGTAGGGATACGGCTGGTACTTTGATTGACACCACTCCCACACGTTTCCGTTTATGTCATAGAGTCCAAATCCATTCGGTTCCTTTTGCCCGACAGGATGCGTCAAATTCCTGGAGTTGGCGGCGTACCATCCCATCGCATCAAGATTGCCCGCGTGCGGGCCCTTCGTTCCAGCGCGACAAGCGTATTCCCATTCAGCTTCAGTTGGTAGGCGATATTCGCGCCCCGTTAATCGTGACAACTTGCGGCAAAACTCGACCGCGTCATTCCAGGTAACACTATCCACGGGAAGATCATCGCCTTTGAAGTTTGATGGGTTCGTACCTGCCACCGCTTTATACTGGGCCTGTGTCACCTCGTACTTGCTGATAGAGAACTTTTGTACTGTGACCTCGCTCTGCGGCCCCTCATCCTTATCACGCCCAGCTTCTGAAAGAGGAGATCCCATCAAGAACGTACCGGCAGGAACGGAAACCATCTTTATTTCAGTCCCGCGGATGTTCTCTGTGAAGGATGGTGCTGTGGGCGTCACGTTGTTAGCGGCTTGCTTCGCCTCCTGCGATTGGGCCACACTCGTTGTTGCTATACGAGTCCTGGCTCGTTGAATCAGCCAAAAAATGCCTGCAACGAAAATGGCTGTGATGACAATTCCGCCAATCAGCGCTGATCGCCTATGTCCAATAGACGGAGTCTGCGTCAACTCGCCACCTTGAGAGGTTTCGGTTGCGGAGGCAATGCGCTGTGTGTTTCTGAGTCCAACTTCGGGCGGAGTCGCCTTAATCGTCTTCATCGCCGATTGAGTTGCTGGTCTGTGGGCGGAAGCAGATTTCTCTCCCGCAATTGAAAGTGTTTCCGCCTGCGGCGCTTGTACCGCAGCCGGACTCGCAATTGTAGCTGGGACGGGCATCGACCCTGCGGCAGTTCCTTGGGATCGAGTGGTGATCTCCGCATTAGGAGTGTTGAACAACATCTCCGTGGCAGCCGGATCCGCATCTCGAACAGCGGCAGACTGGTGAGTAGCGTTTGGGTCAAAAGGAGCAGAGAGTATCGAGCCGTCGACGAGGCAAAACGTCATTGTATCGTCAAAGGTGCGATTGCAGGCGGGGCAACTCTTCATCAGGCTCTCCAAAAGGGGATTTTAGTCCCGTGAAGAATACTATACATTTCCGCGGCTTCGTTAAGTGAAGGAGAAGGCTTTCCATTTCAAATCAAATCCTCTGCTTCTTTTAAGTCCAGTAGGTCCGATCAAGTGACCGATAATGCACAGCTTCGGAGACGTGCGTGGATTGAATTTCGGCAGAGCCTTCGAGGTCGGCGATAGTGCGGCTAACTTTGAGAATGCGATCGTAGGCGCGCGCGGATAAGCCCAGGCGGGTCATGGCGCGTTCGAGCATGGTCTCGCTTTCGGCATCGATCCGGCAAAAGCGCCGAATCAATCGCGGCGTCATCGCCGCATTGGAGAAAATCCCATCAGACGACAATCTCGCAGCCTGCCGCTCGCGAGCACCAATTACTCGCCGTCGAATTGCGGCCGAGTCCTCAGCGTCGGGCGGCGGGTCCCCGGCAAGATCGCGAAAGCGTACGGCGGGCACATCAATGTGAATGTCTATGCGATCCAGCAGCGGCCCGGAAATGCGGCCGACGTAACGCTGAATTTGCAAAGGAGTGCAGCGGCATTCGCGTGTGGGATCATTCCAGAAGCCACAGGGACACGGATTCATAGCGGCCGCCAGCATAAACGAAGCCGGAAAAGTCAGAGACATCGCGGCGCGACTGATAGTTACCTTCTGATCCTCGAGTGGCTGCCGCAGGACTTCCAAGACGCTGCGATCGAATTCCGGCAGTTCATCCAGGAACAAGACGCCCTGATGGGCCAGAGAGACTTCACCCGGCCGCGGCAGCGCGCCGCCACCGATCAAGCCGGCATCACTGATCGTGTGATGTGGCGAGCGAAAAGGCCTCTGAGTGACCAGTCCGGCACGGCCCGTCAGACCGGCGACTGAGTGAATCTTGGTTAGTTCCAGTGCGGCTTCGAACTCCAACGGTGGCAGAATCGTAGGCAGACGCTTGGTCAACATGGTCTTGCCCGAACCTGGGGGGCCAATTAACAGGATGTTGTGACCTCCGGCCGTCGCGACTTCCAGCGCGCGCTTCGCGGCTTGTTGGCCACGCACCTCACGAAAGTCAACATTGTAGTAATCATCATTGACGAGGATGTGAGCAGGATCCACGCGGATTGGTTCGGGCGGGTTTTCAGATCTAATAGCTGCAATCATTTCCACCGCGTTTCGCAAATCAGTAACCGCATAGACATTGACATCCGAGACGACGGCGGCTTCTTTGGCGTTTTCATCCGGCAATAGCAGATGTTTGGTTTGGGACTGTCGTGCGCGCAGGGCAATCGATAGTGCGCCTCGAATGGGCCGTACTCGACCATCCAAAGACAATTCCCCAACGGAAAGAATGTCGGTCAAGTGCTGCGCGTCGCCAAGGTCTCCGTTGGCCCCGAGGATGCCGAGCGCAATCGGCAGGTCGAAACTCGCTCCCTCTTTCCGAACATCGGCGGGCGCTAAATTTATCGTGGTCTTATGAAACGGGAAAAAGAAGGCGCTGTTGTTTATAGCCGCGCGAATGCGCTCGCGAGATTCACGCACAGCCAGATCGGGCAAACCAACAATCGTGACAGATGCAGGCGTATCAGTCTCGTTTCGCATTGGCGTTAGATCGACTTCAACATCGACGAGGTTGGCGTCGATGCCATAGACGGCCGCGGACTGTGTGCGGAAGAGCATGGGAGTTCAGTGGCAAGGACTTCGTCTATGATAAAAAAGTCCGTGCTGCGAAAACAGACCGAGCGCGCCTCTAACGAAGCGCGCTCGCCATTTCTTTAGCGGTCGCTCACAAGCGAACGCTTATCACCTACTTGATCAGCTAACCCATCTACCTCTGACGGGAAGGCGCTGGAGTGCTTGGTAACTTCACCTCTTGTCCCGCCTGCAACTCGACATTAGGTCCAATTCCGTTAAGTCGCGCGAGTTCATCGACCGACAGCTTCCGCGCCGTCGCAATCCTGGCGATGGTGTCGCCTTTGCGAGCCCTCACCTTTGTCAAACTCGCAGCGCTGGCCGCTTCGGTCGCGCCGGGCGCTCTACGCCAGTTCGTCAACTTAATGCTGCCGCTCGGAACCACCAGCTTGTTAGTGGTCTTCAGGTCAACGCCGCTATTCATGCTCTGTAACATCGCCACACTGACGCCGGTGCGATTGGCCACCGATTGGAGGTCTTCGCCTGGAACGACTGAGATTACGCGCGCCACATCACGACGTTCAGCCGGAACACGTTTGAGCACCGAAGCTACCTGCTTCCCCTTCCCCGCCGGCACGCGAATCTGGTAGGACTCACCGCGCGGGGTCGTGTCGCGTTTCAGTTCAGGATTCAATGACTGAATATAATCAACGCTGGTATCCGTAGCGTCCGCAATCAAACGCAGACTAGTTGCTGATGGAACCACCATAGGCTCGAAACTAATCGGAGATTCAGGACGGATGCCGCGGAATCCATACTTCTCAGGGTTCTTGGCAATTAGAATCACCGCCAGAATATTCGGCACGTAATTGCGCGTCTCCTGCGCGATGTACGGATAAATCTGCCAATAGCTGGCGACGCCGGCACGCGATATACCACGGTCAACGTTTAGTGCACCAGTATTGTAAGCCGCCATAGCCAGCAACCAGTCACCGTTGTAGCGCTTTGCGAGATCCTTCAGGTATCGCGCCGAGGCCTGGGTCGGCTTTTCGATGCCATTGCGCTCATCAACCCAAGCGGTTTGGCGCAAACCATACTGCGCTCCCGTACCCCCGACGAACTGCCATAGACCGGAAGCTGAAGCCCATGATTTAACTCTTGGATTCCAGGCACTCTCGACCTGCCCCAGCCAAGTAATATCCTCGGGCACCCCTTCTCGACGGAAAGTCTCGCGCGCGATCTTCATAAAGCGACCAGAGCGACGCAAACCTGCCTCCATCGTAGCCCGGCCGCGGCCCTGATAGTAGTTTATGTACTGCTGAATAAGCGGATTGATTGTGAAATTGAAATCGAGCGAGTTTTTGGCCTGCTCGAGTGCAGCGATCTCTGAATCCGAAACTGGTTTCTTCTCGTCTTCAGTCAGGATCAGTTTGCTCAACGCATCCAGCGGCGACGGCTCAAAACCTTGTTGCCTGAAACCGACCAGAACTTGCTTCGGTTGCTGTGCCTTAGCAACCTTCACGGTCTCGACCTGCTGATTTGGCGCGCCCTGCGCGACAACCGGAGTTGCGTTTTGTTGCGGCGAGGCCTGAATGAGTGGCACCTCTTCACGGTAGATCTTCTCGACCAACTCCAAATATCCGGTCTGCAATCGCTGACTCGCGCGTACATCCAGACCCGACATCAGAATTTCATCTATGGCCTTATCAAACTCATCGCGAGCCTGCTCGCGCTTGTTGTCTTCCAGATTCAGTTTGCCCTTGCGAAAATGGTCGTTGGCACGCTCCAGAACCTGATCCACACGCGGATCGGTCTTCTGGACTTCAGTCTGAATATCACGAGCGGAAGAGCCGCCCGGAATCTGGGCTTGAATGATCGTTGGTACGAAAAGGACTGTGGCGGCAAAAAAAGCGCTCACAGATAAACGAAGAGGGCTACGGGTCATCAATCGTTGTTCTCCTCTGGTATTACTTTGGGCGAATCCACGACTGCGACTTCCACCGTTTGAGTCGCGCTGCGGCATTCACTACTAAAACAATGCGGAATGGGGAAAAGTTCCGGATTTATGGCTCAAAACCCAGCCACTCGAGCCGCGAGGTTAGCACACGAACCAAGGGGTGTCAAACCAGTTACCTCGCAAAAATCGGCCTGAACTTGATGGTTTCTGCCCCTGCCATCTTCCTAACCACGCCCTTGAGTTGGCTGCTTATTTTTTTGTTTTCCGGATCCAGTCAATCAAAGGCCCCGGCGGCCACTGGCTGCCTGCGGCAAACGAGCCGGACGCGGACTGGACGTTAAGGCCGGCGGTGCTTTCTCTTTTAGGGCCTCGCGAAAAACCTGCCTCATGTTGTCAACAAATACAAACCGGATGTCTTTGAACAGCTCCTTGGGCACCTCGTCAAGGTCTCGACGATTCTGTGCGGGTAGAATTATCTTCGTCACCCGTGCCCGGCGCGCGGCCAGAACCTTTTCTTTAACACCACCCACCGGCAGCACGTTGCCGCGTAAGGTGATCTCGCCGGTCATCGCTACATCCTTGCGCACGGCTCGCAGAGACAACGCCGACACCAATGCTGTTGCCAGCGTGATGCCCGCAGAGGGTCCGTCTTTCGGGATCGCACCCTCAGGAATGTGAATATGCATATCAAAGTTACTGAAATCGTCCGGATCGATTTGCAGCTCTCGAGCGCGCGACTTGGCATACGAGTAAGCAGCCTGGGCTGATTCCCGCATTACTTCGCCGAGCTGTCCTGTCAAAACCAGATTCCCCTTGCCTTTCATGCGCAGAGCCTCGACGAAAAGCACGTCGCCGCCGACAGCAGTCCAGGCCAAACCGGTCGCGACGCCGATTTGATCTTTCTTCAAAACCTCTTCGGGAATAATTTTCGGTGGGCCGAGGAATTCATGGAGGTTATTTACGGACACCCGCACAACGCCTTTGTGACCCTCTCCCATTCGCCGCGCAACCTTGCGGCAGATCGAACCGATTTCCCGCTCAAGTTGCCGCAAGCCGGCCTCGTGGGTATAGCGCTGAATCATCGCCGTCAATGCACTGCGCGAGATATTCATATCGCGTCCAGTGACGCCATTCTCCTCCATCTGTTTTGGCATTAAGTGGCGTCGAGCGATTTCCAGTTTTTCCTCTTCGGTATAACCGGCCAGCCGGATCACCTCCATGCGATCTCGTAAAGCCGATTGCACAGTGTCCAAAATATTAGCTGTAGTCATGAAGATCACGTTCGACAGGTCAAACGTTACTCCAAGATAGTTATCGCGAAAACTATTGTTCTGCTCCGGATCCAGGACTTCCAGCAGCGCCGACGAAGGGTCTCCGCGAAAATCCGCGCCGACTTTGTCGATTTCATCCAGCATGATCAATGGGTTGTTCGTTCCGGCTTGCTGGATCGCCTGAATGATGCGGCCGGCCATGGCCCCGACATAGGTGCGACGATGACCTCGGATCTCAGCTTCATCGTGCACTCCACCGAGGCTGAGCCGCATGAATTTTCGTCCCAGCGCCCTGGCGATCGATCGGCCCAAGCTTGTCTTTCCCACTCCCGGCGGACCCACCAAACAAAGGATTGGTCCTTTCGGTTTCTCTTTCAGCTTGCGGACGGCCAGGGCTTCCAGGATCCGCTCCTTAACCTTCTCAAGGCCGTAGTGGTCCTCATTGAGAATCCGCTCAGCCTTATGCAAATCCAGATTGTCTTTGGAAGATTTCGACCATGGCAGATCGGTAATGATCTCCATCCAATTGCGCAGAGTTGCCGTCTCAGCCGCGTCCGGATGCATTCGTTCGAGCTTTTTCAGTTGCCGCAGCGCTTCTTCTTCTGCAGGCTTGGGCATCTTTGCCGCTTCAATCTTGTCCCGGAACTGCTGGATCTCTTCGGCCAGTTCGTTACCCTCGCCCAGTTCGCCCTGGATCGCTTTCATCTGTTGACGAAGATAGAACTCTCTTTGCGACCGATCGATATCGGCGCGAGCCTGAGTATTGATTTCCTGCTGGACGGTCAGCACTTCGATTTCTTTATTAAGGAGTTCGTTCACTCGCCGCAGTCGCGCGGTAGTGTCGGCAATCTCGAGCACGGATTGCGCGTCCTCCACTTTCAATTCGAGGTTTGAAGCAGAAAGATCCGCTAACCGGCCCGCGTCGTCCAGATTGGCAATGATCGCCATTACCTCCGGCGAGACATTCTTGCCCAGGGTCGCCGCCTTTTCCATCGATGCGCGGATATTACGCATCAGCGCTTCAACTTCCAGCGAACGCTCGGGCGCCAGGACCTCGGTCATCACCTGCAGCCTTGCCTGCAAGTATTCACCGACCGCGCTGACTGATTCGACCTGTGCCCGTGAGACTCCCTGAACCAGAATGCGAATCCGTCCATCGGGCAGCTTTAGCATTCTCATGATCACGGCTACGGTCCCGACGTTGTAAAGATCCTCCTGTTGCGGCTCTTCCTTATCCAGATCCTTTTGGCAAGTTAGGAGGATCATTCGGTGTTGGCCCAATGCTTCATCGACTGCGCGGATCGATTTCTCGCGAGAGACAAACAGCGGGACGATCATGAAGGGATAGATCACTATGTCGCGCAATGGCAACAAGGGCAATTCGTCGGGAATCTGTAGCTGTTGCTCCGCCTCTGGGGGTTCCAGGGCCGTGGAAATTTCGTCATTGATAACGTCTGTCATACTCCCCCTTTTACTTTCCTCTTTCAGCTAGTTCGATTCCGTTTCGGTAATCGGCACTCTGAATTCCGATCCTCGGCGGTCTTTTATCTTGGGCAGGTCGATTAAGAGCATGCCGTTGATCAATTCTGCCGTCGCATCCTTAACGCTGATCGTCCAACGCACTGGAACCACCCGATTGAAAGGGCCATAACTGCGTTCAGAGCAAAGATGCGAAGCGATTCGCTGTCGCGGATTTCGCTTCTTCTTGTCTCCATAAATGCGCACCTTAGTGCTGCTCAACCCGACCTTAATCTGGCTGGCGGTGACGCCGGGGAGTTCGACCCGAATGCAGACCGAGTCTGCGGTTTCACAAACGTCGACCGGGGGCACCCAGGCGCCGGCAATGGTCGGCAATTGTTCCTGCGCGGCTTCCTGCAAAACCGAAAAGAGCCGTCCCACCCGTTCCATCAAACGCTTCAGCTCGATTCGTTCCAGACCCGCTGGTCCTACGTTCTTGACCATTTGATTCTCTTAGCGAGCTCCGCTGGCCACTCGCCACCGGCGGAGTGCTACCAGGGCCCATACAAATTCGACTAACCCGAAAGGCCATGCTCCCTGGAGAAACCCATACAGCGATCCAAGCAGACAGGCCGCAGCAAATCCCAGAGTGAACCAGTGACTGCGATTTTCAAATGCATAACAGGCAAGCATCGCAGTCACTGCGAAGAGGCCGAACAACGCCAGGGGATTTAACAACCGCATCTGCCAACTTCTGCACTTCCAAGCCCGAGCAAATTCAGCCCTAGGCCCGCTTCATGACCCGTTCCTGGCGCGCACGCACCAGGGTCTTTAGCTCATTCATAAACTCCGAAACGTCTTCGAATTCGAGATAGACCGAGGCAAAACGCACATAAGCTACCTTATCGAGTTCCTTCAATCGTCGCATAATCAGCTCGCCAATCTTATTCGTAGGCCGCTCTCGCTCAGGAGACTCCTGCACATATTTTTCAACGGCGTTAACTATGCCGTCGAGCTTGGAGGGCGGCACTGGTCGTTTCTCGCAGGCGCGCAGGATTCCCGCCATCACCTTGTTGCGATCAAAGGTTTCGCGACGACCGTCCTTCTTGATGACCATGTACGGGATTTGGTCGATCCGTTCATAAGAGGTAAAGCGCCGCTCGCACTTCAGGCACTCGCGTCGCCGCCGTATTGCATCGCCTTCGCGCGATTCACGCGAATCGACGACCTTGTCTTCAAGAAAACCGCAAAATGGGCATTTCATAAGTTGATCCTCTTTCTCGTCTTGCCCTTGGGTTCATTCACTGACGGCGGCCTCAAGTGGTTTCGCACTTGCGGCCAGCGTCACCTTTTCATCCTCAACTGCATGCTCAACATTGCTTACCGTCATCATTGTGCGCAGCCGGCTAAGACTGACGTCCCCGCGAAGAAAATAAAAGAAGCCAAAGAGCGCCGCAGGAGCAAAGTCAACTAAACCCAAAACTATGGCGACGGCCGCTGCCCGGTCAATCCCCACCCCAAGTAGTACCAGTGCGGCCCCAGTCGCCGCATGAAATGCCCCGGCTCCTCCGCCTGGTGTGGGAACCGCCGACGCCACCATCGACCAACCCAGCACAAACAGGGCCTGAGACATCCCGAACGGTAATCCAAAAGCTCGAAAAATCAGGAGATTCGCGAATGCAACTGAAAACCAAAGCAGGAGCGACAGACTGATCGTCGCCGCTAACTCGCGCACGTGGCCAAGCACCCCCAAAGCTGTTGCCAGTTGATCGAGGACACTGAGCAGCGCGCGTTTCAGTCTGCCATTTAAGCGAGATTGGCCGCCAATTTTTTGATCCAGCCAGCCTATTACGCTCGCCGACCGACTTCGGAACCAGATCAGAAGCGCGACCGCCACGGCAAGCAGGATCACCATCGCCGCCCCCGCAATACGAATGCGCGTAAGTTCAGAGCCCGAACTGTGCGGAGGCGAGAACCATAGAAGGTTGACGGCGAAAATCAAGGCAACCGAAATAAAGTCGTAAAGCCGCTCAATCATGATGGTCACGAAAGATGCCGCGGGTTTTACGCGCTTATCACGCATCGGCAGTACTAAAGGACGAACGACTTCGCCAAAACGGCCAATCGTAAATATCGCCGCGAAGCCAACTGTTGTTGCTATCCAGATCTCATTGAAACTAGTCGTTACCAGAGGCGCCAGGAAAACGCGCCATCGTAGTGCGCGCCATACATAGGCCACCAGGATTACGATTCCGGCGAGCAGAATTAGCCGCCAGTCTGACGTCTGCACCGCCATCTTGACCTGCGCCCAGTCAAGCTTCCGGCCAAACAACCAGATAATCAGAACCGCTAACAGCAGCAGTCCAAGAAACTCAAGATACTTGCGATATTTTCCCAAAACGTGTGAATGTGCCAATGAATCTGATCGTCGATCGGACTTCCCCGGTTCAACACCTATTGGAAGGCAGCGATAGCTCGGGGTGGCGATCGTCGCGGGGCCAAACTTGACTAAAATCCCAACGCGACCACAAGATATGGTGTGGCCGAGCAAGCCTACAGCAGTTTAATGTTGCGTGCAACAACCGCGATCCTCGCGGCGAGATGCATCGGAGTTGGCCGATGAGCGGCGACGGAACTTTGTTTGATCGCCTAACGTAAGACGGTGCTGTTGGGTGACCAACCTGAAACTGCTTTCGGAACAACGAACTAACCGGAGACGCAACCCGTGGGAGCCGCCAAAAGCCTGGCTACGAATGAAGGCGGTGAATTAGTAAGAAGATGCCGCGCGGGTGACGGCGCGGCCTGGGAAGAGATTGTCCAAACCTATACTCGTCGCATCTACAATCTTGCCTACCGGTTTACTTCCCGAGCGGATGCCGCGGAGGATCTGACGCAAGAGGTTTTCATCCGCGTCTATCGATCCCTTGAACAATACAACCCGAAGCAGGGTGATTTGCAGAACTGGCTGATGCGGCTGGCTCGAAATCTGATAATCGACGATTACCGGAAACGACAGCGCGCGCCCCAAGATGAAGCCGCAGACGATCTTGAGGATCACCAGTACCATTTGCGAGCCGCAGGCGGCACGGTCCAACGTGAAATGGAGCGCCGCGAGCTGGGTGTCCAGGTGCAGGCTGGCATCGACAAGCTCTCGCCGGATTTACGTACCTGCGTGATTCTGCGCGATATCGAAGAATTGAGCTATCACGAGATTGTCGACCTTTTGAAAATACCCGAAGGAACCGTCAAGTCACGAATCAATCGCGGACGTATTGAACTTGCAAAGATTCTCCGTCGTATGCGAGTAGTGGAGGCTTAACGAGCGTGCAGGATTTTTGTTACTAGTTGTCACGAGATTGGGAGATATCAAACGGAATGCTTTGCCATGAATTTGAAGACCGGCTGACCGATTATCTCGACGGAGCTCTCGAGATGCAGGCAAATCGAGAGTTTGCCGAGCACGCTCTGCGCTGTCCGGTCTGTCATGATCTTCTCGGCGAAGTGAAGAACACTCTCCTCGCTTGCTCTGCTTCAGAGGCTCCGGTTGCCGGAGCGGGCCTGGAGGCTCGTATCTTGCTCAAGACGATGCCGGAAACGGCGATCGCCTGCGCGGAATTCGAAGATCACCTAACCGATTATCTCGATGGCTTTTTGATGGCACCGCTCTATCATCGCTGGGAAAGACATGCGGCGCTGTGCGCCAGTTGCAGCGAGTTGCCCGGCGCTGTCGTGCGGGCAATCGGCGCTTGCTATACCTATAAGCAGGATGAGTTGGCCGTGCCGGCAGGCCTCGAAGCCCGCATCTTACAAAGCACAATTGGTAACGTTCTGCCTCAGCAAGTACGCGCCCCAATAAAATCCCGCTTGGTTGAGTGGCTGCGCGGTGCTCTCGATCCGATCGTCTCGCCGCAACTTGCTTCGGTCGCAACCATGCTCCTGGTATCAGTGTTCGTTTTGACGAATACCGTTTCAACCGACGGCTCAATCGGCGGAGTCTATCAAGCCAGTTTGCAGTTGGCTGAGCGTACCGCCGGCAATGCCTCCAGGAGTTCGGCGCTGCCAAATGGAATGAAGCAATTGGCGGGTAGTGTTAACGACTTGATGGGCGGAGATGAAGACCCGAACAAAGGAAACGATGCGAACAAGAATCAGAATGCGTCGAATCAAAACAGCGCTACGCAGGGCACGCAGAGTCGCGCCCCGCAGAGCAAGCCAAAGGGCGAAGGCTCGAAACAGAAGAATCGTTGAAGCGGGATCCGACAAACTCTAGTTTGTTGTTTGCTTTGCTCGATCGACAGTTTGCGACGAACTGAACTTGTCGCGCCAGAGAGTCCTAATGAATTGCTCTTATCATCCAAAGAACCCAGCCGCCGTGCAATGCAACCAATGCGCGCGGCCGCTGTGCCCCGCCTGCGATCATCGAATACGCGGATTTGCTTTTTGCCAGGACTGCATCGTCGCCGGCGTCGAGTTGCTCCGTTATCAACAAACGCGTAGCAGCGAATCGCAGGTCATACGTCGTAAGACTTCACCCTTTATCGCGACGTTCCTTTCATTTTTTGTTCCCGGCTTAGGGGCCGCTTACAACGGACAGACCTCCAAGGCGATTGTTCATTTCGCAATTTTTGCGAGTTTTTTCCAAATGGCCGTGGTTACTGATGGCCTGACGTTTTTTGTGCTGGGAGTTATCGGCACATGGTTGTTTGCTGCGGTCGACGCTTGCCGGACGGCACAACTGATGCGAGCGGGCCTGGCGCCTGAAGCTGAAGAAGATGCTATCAGCCGTCAGCTTTATGGCAATCCCATCGCGTGGGGAGTGACGCTGGTAACCCTGGGATTGATTTTCTTAGCGCACACTATCCTGGGACTGCAGTTTCCAGTGCGCCGCACCTTGCCGGTTGCCCTGGTTATCCTGGGAGCGTATATGTTGTTTGACTATTTGAAGCGCCGCCGGCGGCGCGAAGATATGCGTGGATTCGACACGAACAGTCCACCACCTTCGGTTGTGGCAACCTGGCCCGGACACTCAGCAGAAGGACTGGATACGGGGGACTTTAGAACCCAAATGAGTCCACGCCAGCTTAGCTCAAGACTTAAATAGTTGTAGGTCTGACAGGACCTGTTGGACCAATATCGATCGTTATTCAGAGGTATTTATTCATGTCAATCCTGGCAGCATTCGGTCGCGGTGGAGCAGTATTCGCGCTCATGCTTCTAATAGTAGCTTTGCTGAAACAGCTGATAGTCCTTGTCGGCTTCCTCCTGGCACTGATCAAATTCGCCGTGGTGGTCGCCTTTGTAGCTATGTTGGTAATGATCGTGCTGGCAATAGTTCGCGATCGCTCGCGACGCAAACGCGAAGCCGCAGGAATTTGATTCACTGGCAGTTCCCCTGCCCAATGATTTTCCGATCAAGCGCTAAATATTTCTATTTCAGCACTTCCGTTTGAACGTCTTTTCCCCGTTTGCCTTCCACAGCTTCGTGTGATAGGGTTCGCGCTCGAGCAGCATCCAGGATAGCTTGCGCTGAGTCCTAAGTAACACCCAGCGATTCGGCCACGCCTTCCGCTGTTAATCTTCGAGCAGGGTTCTTGAGATCTTCCGGCAGGTTCTTTTTTAAGACCTCGCAATTTTAGTTCTATCAGTCGCCGTCGTCGGCAACTGTTACTTTCGCGGTCGCCATGCGGCCTGATTTTTCCGGCATGGACTGATCGACAGGAGCAGAATTGATGATCCGAGACGACCGTTTTTACGCTTTTGTTGTTGCTCGTACTTCCCGTTCCAGAGCTCGTATCCGTCGCATACGTTTCCATAAACGTTGGTTGAAATTGTCGGCAGTGGGTCTGTTCGCCGTTATGTGCGGACTGGCCTACGGATTCTATGGCCTCACTCAGCAAGCCATCCATCTGCGGATCGAGCACGAGAATCAGCGCTTGCGTGCGGAGAACGACAAACAGCGGCAGGAATTGCAAAACCTGAACAACCGCGTAGATGCCGTCGAAGACACTTCGCGCAAGCTGGCGGCTGAGGTACCAGGCGCTCAATCCGATGCTCAGACAGATCACGGTCAGGGCGGCCCTGCACGTCCGGTTGACAGCGCTTTTGCATTGGCGGCATTGGAATCAAAGACCGCCAAACTCGAGCGCGACATGCGGATGTACGAAGCCTTTCTGCGGCAACACGGAATGATTCCCTCGATATGGCCCGTCATGGGCAAGCTCGAAAGCGGATTGGGTGGTCGTCGGAATCCATTCGGAGGCCGCGGGTATGAATACCACGAGGGCCAGGACATTGATGCCGCGAAGGGCACACCAGTTCAGGTTGCGGCTACGGGAAGAGTAATTATCGCCGGATGGCAGAGAGGGTATGGCAACGTTGTCTATGTCGATCATGGCGGCGGATTATCAACGCGCTATGGACACTTGTCAGAAATTGATGTCACCGTCGGTCAAAGCGTGACGCGCGGACAAACAATCGGGCTGGTGGGATCGACGGGCCGCTCAACCGGTCCTCACTTGCACTACGAAGTGCGCATTAACAATCAACCTGTTGATCCGCGACCATATCTTCCGGGAGCTGAAAAGCAGTAACTAAGGTGATTTAGAGTAGCTACGCCCGTTGGGTCCTGCCCATCGATATAGACCCTACAAAGGTTTTGTGCTGTAAAACCGATCTGCTAAATTCAAGAAGCTATCATTTCCGCTTTTTGGAAAGCCTCTGATAATATCCCTCCACCTTCTCAAAAATTAGTCCACAAAGGAGGAACTCAATGACCTCGAAGTACTCGCGCGCGATCGGGTTGTGCCTTTCGCTAATTCTCTTTGTAAGTCTCGTTCCGGTCTCAGTATTGGGTGACGAGGGCATGTTCCTGCCCGACCAGCTTGGCCAGCTTCCACTGAAAAGATTGCAGCAACGCGGACTGAAGATTCCGATCACCGATATCTACAATCCAAACGGACCCAGCATTAAAGATGCGATCGTGATCGTTGATGGCGGGACCGGCGAATTCCTCTCGTCTGAGGGTCTTCTGTTGACCAACCATCACGTCGCTTTCGATGCTCTGGTGTCGGCTTCGGATCAATCGAAGGACTACGCCACGAATGGATACCTGGCGAAAAGTCGCAGCGATGAATTGCCAGCCAAAGGCTATACCGCCCAGATTACTCAGGAGATAAAGGACGTTACTTCAGGGGTTTTGGACGGACTCACCGATACGACGCCCCAGGCTGAACGGAATGCTGCGATTGTCAGCAAGTCGCGAGCGATAGAGGCCGCCAGCGGAAACCCGGATGCTGGGATCATCGCCCGCGTCCTGCCAATGAATGAAGGCCTGTCGTATTACCTGTTCACTTATTTCGAGCTGCGAGATGTGCGCATCGTCTATTCACCGCCCAAGAATATTGGTTTCTTTGGTGGTGATCCGGACAACTTTGAATGGCCGAGACATTGTGGGGACTTCACGTTCATGCGCGTTTATGCCGGCCCCGACGGCAAGCCGGCTAATTACTCGCCGAGTAATGTCCCCTACAAACCGAAGAAGTTCCTTTCGCTTTCCATGGGCGGCGTTAAGGAAAACGATTTTGTCATGGTTATGGGCTACCCGGGCTCGACCCGGCGCTATCGCGAGAGCTATTCAGTCGCATACAACCAGGATATTTTCATGCCCTTACTGATTGACGTATTCAATAAGCAGATCGAAGTTCTGCAAGCCACCGGCAAAAATGACCGCGAACTTCAGATTAACCTGCAAAGCCGAATTTTTGACATCGCCAACACCGTTAAGGATTTCGAAGGTTCGGTTGTGGCAATGCGCCGGTCTGGCATTGTCGATCAAAAACGGAAAGAGGAAGCTGTGTTCACCAGCTGGGTCAACGAAAAGCCTGAGCGGCAGAAGAAATATGCCGACGTTTTGCCCGAGTTACAGAAGGCCTATACCGAATTGGGGCGGACCCAGCCACGAGATACCCTGATTCAGCAAATAGCCGGGCTCAGCGATCTCCTGGAAGTCGCGTCACTAATCAAGCCGACGGCCGCGGACAAAGAAAAGCCCCAGGCGGAAAGAAATCCTAACCTGGCTATGGGTGCATTGCGCGCCCGCGCAGCGCTGGCCGAAATATTCTCCCAGCGTATGCCGGGCGTCGACCGCGAAATGCTCGCCTTTCTACTGCGAAAAGCAGGCGAACTTCCCACAGGCCAAAAAATTGAGCCGATCGAGAAGCGTTTTGGGAATCTTTCGGGTGACGCTCGTGTTCGCGCCGAGGAAGACTTCGCTCGCGCAGTAATCGAAAGTAAGAATCTGAGCACGCCTGAATCAGTTTCCAGGTTGTTCGACATGACGACCGCCCAATTGAGCCAGCTGAACGAGCCGCTAATTGATTTCGCCGCGGACATCGGCGCGCTTAATGCTGAGGCATCTGCCCGTACGCGCGCTTTCAACGGAGTCGTGGGCCGTTTGCGGCCTCTGTTGCTGCAGGGCATAAGTGAAATGCGCGGGGGCCTTCCTTATCCAGACGCGAACCGTACGCTGCGTTTCACCTACGGCGACGTAAAGGGCTATATTCCGCACGACGCTGCAATTTATCAGGCATTCACCAATCTTTCCGGAGTGGTTGAAAAAGACATCGGTCGTGAACCATTCGACGCGCCCGAAAAACTCAAGCAACTCTACCGCACTCGCGATTTTGGACCGTACGCTACATCGGATGGACAGAATGTACCGGTCGACTTTCTTTCAACAACCGACATCATCGGTGGCAATTCAGGCTCGCCGATAATGAATGGCCGCGGCGAACAGGTTGGCATCATCTTTGACGGCAACTATGAAGGCCTCGGCAACGACTTCTTTTACAACGATACAAAGGGCCGAGCGATATCAGTCGACATAAGGTACGTGCTTTTCATCGCCGATAAGTTCGGAGGAGCCGGTTATCTCTTGAAAGAATTGGATATCAAGAACGCCCCGAACGCATTGCGTCGCGCCGCCTGACAGCCGGCTGAATTAATCAAAGCAGCTAACCAACGGAGGACTTAGTCTTGAAGAAACTAACGATCATTCTCTTTTTCGCCATCGCGAGTTTAGCCCTTGCCGGCGTCGTGTCAGCAAAACCGATTGCGAAATCTAAAGCTCCAGTTACTCAGGAAAATCGGCTCTTTAGTCACAAAGAAGCCGGCGTTCAATTCGAACTTCCCAAGGGTTGGAAAGCAAAACCGGATGGCGAAGTAATCACCGTCTCGACCGCAGACGACAGTCTGCAAATGGTTTTTTGGGTGCCAGACGAGGACACCTTCGACGCGGCGGTAAAAGATCTGGACACGGAACTGGCCAAGACAGTTAAGAACATCAAGATCACGGATAAGGGAACGTCGGATACTCACAATGGAATGCCACACTTCAGCGAGGGGGGCACCGGCCAGGTCAACGGTACCACCATTGAGTGGAGTGTCGACGTACTCGCGGCCAAGAAAGTTGTAATTATTCTGACTTTTGCCGCACCCGGAGTTGCGGAAAAGCATGCTGATGAGGCAGTGCAATTTATAAGCAGCATTAAGAAAATCCAGTAATTCGGCCCTATTAGCGATGCCTCCGGGGTCAGTCGATGATCCAGCTCAGCTCGATTTTTCTGTTGACAGGCCAAAACCGCATCGTTTAGGATTCGCCGACGTTTCAATTAGTGCCGGGGTTGGCTTTACACCCGCCTTTGCATTTCGAATTGCAAGCGCACAAAGACAGATGCAGTTAAGCTTTTGTTTGGAAGTATGTGCACGTCGCTCGACGGCGTCGATCGCGTGTGCCTTGTTCGTTGTGTGTTTCCGTATTGCGCCCCACTAGAAAGCGCGTCCGGCTCACAGCATTAACCTACAGGAGGAGAGGTAGCGCGTCCCTTCAGTCGTGTTGCCTCGGCCCGTTTTGCCGAATCGTTAGGAGGATTCGTTTGTATGTCTAGAATAACCGGTAAGGTCAAGTGGTTTAACAACTCGAAGGGTTATGGTTTTATCGAACAGCCAGGCTCTTCGGACATCTTCGTTCACTATAGCGCCATTCAAGGTGACGGCTTCAAAACTCTCGAAGAGGGTCAGGAAGTTGAGTTTGAAGTGACGCAGGGCCCGAAAGGACCTCAGGCCGAAAAAGTGACAAAGGCGTAGGTCTCCCCGGCTTGCTTTTGAGCAAAGCCACTGACCGCTTCCGGTCGTGAGCCCGGAAGACGCGAAAAAGAAAAGGCGATTTCGTTAGCGAGATCGCCTTTCTCTCTTGAAGGTCAGTTTAGTTTTGTCAGACAATCGGTTGGCAGCGCATGCCATGTCTCAATTGCGCGCGAGACTCGACAACCTACCCTACCTACCTGCCTTCGCTTTGAAACTCACGTGACCACTCTCCACGTCCACCGAAAAGGTGACGCGATCGGATCCAATCTGCGCTTTCATGCTCTCGGTGCGCTCCATTATCAGGCGATGAAACTTTGCAAAAGAAAGATCTCGCGTCGCTTCGCCGCAACTTCGTTTCGCTTCTATCAAGGCGTCATACACACCCTTAATGGTACGCACGTCCTGCCGAACGTCCGTGCATGAGAACTCAGAGCGAGTGAAGGGCTCGCCCGACTTCCGGGCTGAAGCGCGCGCGGCGGCACTGATATCACGCCCTTCTTCCCGGCCCTGCAACGTGCGCCGCCACATCTCGCGAAATGAAGCGTACCTGGTAGCAAGCGAGTTGTAATGATAACGCTGCGCGAAGTTGAGTGTTCGGTCGTCGCCCAGCCGCTTCAGATGAGATTCAACGCGCATCTTTGAATCATAAGGCGGACGTTTCGTGCCCCCATTAAAGTAGACGTCATATTCAACTTTCAGACGACGGATCTCTTCCTCGAGTCGTGCCAGGCGATCCTCAATCGTCGGTTCTTCAAATACGACGCCCTTGTTTCTATCCCGACGCTCTTTAGCGAGCCTGGCTAACTTATTATTTTTTACGGACAAGTGCGGAACTCCAATCGGGCAGCGCAAGCAGGGTCGCTACCAGTGTTCTCAGTGTAGGTGCTCGGTTCACCGCGTGTCAATATTGTTTTTCGCGATTGCCTCAGAAGGGCGAAAAGCATATTCTGCCAACACTTATCGGCTAAACGATAGACTTAAATGCCTAAGACCCAGAACAAGACTTCGCTGAGAGCACTTCCGTCAGTAGATGCCCTCTTGCGCACCGAGACCGCCCGTTCAATAAGACCGCATTTGGGCGCAAACCGCTTAAGTGCACTGGCCCGCCAAATTACCGACGAGATGCGAAGTGAGATTCTCGCCTCCTCTGCGAACAATGCCAGTCAGTCAGTGGAAAATGGATTGCGAGCGAACCTTTTGAAGGAAGCCGAAAAGCGCCTGTCGGCGACACATTTGGATGAAAACGCGAGAAGACTGCGACATGTTGTCAACGCGACCGGCGTAGTGCTGCACACGAATCTCGGCCGGGCGCCGTTGTCCGACGCTGCTCGGCACGCGATCACCGAGCACTCAGCTGGCTACTGCAATCTGGAATATAACATCGTTAGCGGACGGCGAGGACCGCGGGCCCCCCGTGTCGATGACTTACTCTCCGATTTGACGGGCGCTGAGGCCGGTCTGGTCGTTAATAATTGCGCGGCCGCCGCGCTGCTTGTGCTCACGGTACTGGCCCGTGAAGGCGAGACCATTATCTCACGCGGTGAGTTGGTTGAAATTGGAGGCGACTTTCGCGTCCCCGACGTAATGGCGCAATCAGGTACTCGAATGATTGAAGTCGGCACCACAAACCGGACTAGTCTGTCGGACTACCGAAAGGCAATTTCGGCACATACCCGTCTGATCATGCGTGTGCATCCGTCCAACTATCGCATCATCGGTTTCACCACAACGCCGGCGCTAAAAGAGTTGGCCAAGCTTGCCCGCGATTCGGGCTTGGCCTTTTATGAAGACGCCGGATCAGGCGCCCTATTCGATTTTAGCGAATATGGAATTGATGGCGAACCTATGATCCAAGAGTCGATCAAAGCTGGCGCCGATATCGTTTCATTCAGTGGCGACAAACTTCTCGGTGGGCCGCAAGCCGGCCTGCTGGTCGGCCGCTCAGAAATTATTGAACGGATGCGGAGCCATCCGCTTTATCGGGCCTTGCGAGTAGACAAACTCCGCCTGGCCGCGCTCGAAGCCACGCTCGACTCATACGCCCGTGACACTTCAGTCACCGAAGTCCCGTCGCATCGCCTCATTGCGCAATCAGTCAACGAAATCAAGGAGCGAGCCGAACACATGATCCAGCGACTGCGGGACCGAATCCCTGAATCAGTTAATCTGGGTACCGTCGCTGGCCAGTCGGCGGCCGGAGGCGGTTCAGGCCCAGCCTCACGGCTTCCGACTGTCCTTGTTTCAATAACTCATCGCGAGCTGACCCCAAACCAAATTGAAGCTGTCCTACGCCGCGCGGAAACGCCCCTGATTGCCCGGATCGTTGAGGACCTAGTCCTTTTGGATTTGCGAACTGTGGCGGAGGATGAAGAACAATCGATCGAGCGAGCGATCCTGTGTCTGCCATCATGACGAAGAAGTAAGCCGAAGCGTCCGTATCCCACCCAACCCATCTACAAAGCTAATAAAACGACCCGATTCGCGGAGATTATTATGCGCACAACGCTGCCCGGCAGTGTATAATCCCGTTGGCTCTCGTCCTCACTGCCCAACCGAGTGCTGGCCCGGGTCAGATCGCCTCTCGACGTTCACCAAACACCTTTGAAAACCTTTTCCTGGAAATCGCTGAGTGTCTCGCTCGGACTGGCCTTCCTGGCCGGTGCCGCGACGTGCGTCATCTGGCGTGCCGGCTTGATCGATTCGCTGCAAGCGGCGTTCGTCGTGAACGTGGGTCGCGGTGAAGCACCGCTTCAATCGCCACAGACCTGGCTTGGACTTCTCTTCATCGTCGCCATCAGCGGTAGCGCCGGATTCTTTGTCAGTCGCGCGGGCGCACGGCGCTCGTTCCTGATTCTCGGTCTGGGGTTCCTGACGACCGCGGCGGCCAGCTTGATCATGTCGCGTTATCTCAAGATCGACATCCTATTTGCGCCCATGGCCGTGGGCGCGGCCAGCGCGGTCTTTCTGGTCCAACTTAACCGGCTCTGGCTAATCGACACCCTGCTCACCGAACACCTCAACGATATCTCAGCAAGAACGGACACCGGTGAAAGTCTCGCGCAGAATCGCCTAAACAGCGGACTCAAACTCTTACAAACAATTTTCCCGCTGGAAGAGGCAGGCGTGTTTGAACGGGATGACCTCGGCGCTTTGGTCCCCTGCGCACGCTTGCGCAGCAATTCCAGCGGCGCACTCGAACCGGGGCGGAATGCCGTCTGGCGCCGCCTGATTGAACTCTGCGATCAAGCTGTGGAAACGAGCGAGATAGCCGTGGCTCCCGCCGGAGGGATCGATTCTCTGGAAAACGTGGCGATCCCCTTACGCCACGAAGGTCGTACAGTAGGGGCTTTACTCTTGCGTCTGCGCGAGAGTTTCGAACAAAGTGATGGCAGATTGCTTTCCGCGGTGGGCGCCCAGGTCGCGCGCAATCTGCAACGCGAGGAAGCGCGCAAGAGGAAGCTCAATGGCCATCTGCCGGCATTCGTTTCCGCGCGCACATCCAGTCATCGTCTGCACGCTTTTGATGTGATTAGCGGTGTATTGACTGAGAACCGTTTTGGGGCGCAGGTTCTGGCCGAGGCTTCAGACGGTTATGCGATCGCGTATCTGGACGGAACCCTGGGCTTTGTTAACCCGGCAATGCTCTGGGCCGCGCGACTGAACGAGTCAGAAACGCGAGAGCTTGATCTATTCGGCCTCCTTGATCGGTTTCGCTCCGGCGTCTTCGATGAACCCTCGATTGCTGTTCGACGCGTCCTGCAGTCCGGTGAGCCTTACCAACGAGAGTTGACGTTCGCCGATCGCAATCAAACTCTGGAGCTGCGGATTGCGCTGGCTACCGATCGAAATGGGAACGGCTCAAATGGCAACGGCGCCGCTGCGCCTCCGCTCTGCTTTACCATTCGAATTCGCGATGTGACTCAGATGAAAGAGTTCGAGAAATTGAAGAGCGACATGATTTCGCTGATGTCCCACGAGCTGCGAACTCCGCTCACGAGCATCAACGGCTTCGCTGAACTGCTGATTCTTGACGATAAGATCCCGGAAGAGTCACGCGAATTTCTACAGATCATTACCAACGAATCTCAGCGCATGTCACGCATGATCGATACGTTTCTTTCTGTGACTCAGCTTGAACGCGCCGATAAGAAGGAAGTTACCAAGGTAGCCCTGCGGCTGGACGAAGTTGTTCGCGAGGTACTGAACACCGTGCAACCGCTCGCGAAGAAGAAACGCATTCGCCTGATTGAGCAGCCCAATGGGCACATTCCTCCGGTAGCGGCCGACAAGAGCCTGATCACTCAAGTGCTCACGAGACTGCTGGAAAACGCAATCAAATACAGCCCGGAACGCACTGCGGTGACGGTCTCGACATTGCTGGAAGCCGAGGCTGTTCGCATAGTGGTCGACGACCGCGGTTATGGTGTGCCGGCAGAGTCAATCGATCGCATCTGGGAAAAGTTTTACCGTGTCGCTCGGGACGGCCAGGAGAAAGACGAAGAGTCAACCGGTTTGGGCCTGGCGTTCGTCAAGGAAGTTGTCGAGCAACACGGCGGCTCCGTCGCGGTCGAGTCTGAAGTTGGACGTGGCTCAAAATTCAGTTTTGCCCTGCCCCGGCTCTGAGCAAATCATTTTGGCTATCGAAACCAGTAGGACTATTTACGTTGACTTCTCGATCGAGACGGGGGATTTGTTTCGGGCAAATCTTGGCTTCGCCCGGGTCAGGCTAATGGTCGGCCTTGCTTTCAGCATTGGCCTGATCCTGGGTCTGGTATTCTTGTTCGTGGTCATCGATGAAAAAACAATTCTGCTGGAGACGTCGCCTCTATTCATAGGCCTGCCGCTCGTTGCAGCCGGTGGCCAGATATTGCGACTACACGCCGTGTGCAGGAAGTATGTCAACGGCCTGGCTGAATCTCAGCGGCGAATACAGTACACGTTCTACGAGCATGGGGACGGATACAATGTAGCCAGCGGTGAGAGCTTTACCCATGTCTCCTGGAAGGATGTTCTAAAAATAGTGGAGCAACCGCATTCCCTTCAGATTTACCTGAGCAAGTACGACATCCAAATAATTCCTAAGCGCGGTCTTAATCAAGCCCGGGACATCAATGTCCTCCGGGAAATGCTCCGGTCATCCATTAACGCCAGGGCACAATTGCTGAAATCCGGAGGCTAAGAGCCTTGGCGCTCCCTATTAAGTCGCCGGCAATATACTCCTCCATCTCATGCTAGAAGAAGTAGTTCGATCACGCTTGCCGAGTTGCTACTGTCGACCACTCGAACCAACGAACTCCAGTTTCGCGGTCTTGATGTCGAGTAGCGGGCCTAATTCATAAACGTTGCGGTAGCCATAGCTGTAAAGAGCGATATAGGTCGAAAGGTTAAGCGAGCCGACCGCGATCTTTGTCGGGAATGCTGCCTCACCCCCGACGAAGTTGTTGTTACAGTAAATCAGTATGCGCGTGTTCTTGTCGGGCAACGCGCTCTTCAGGCTTTCAACCGTGACGTCAGAAAAACTCAGGTTGATGGCGTCTTTGATATGAAGCTCGTTGTATTTTGCCTGGCTGCGCGCATCCAGGATAACTGTGCCGAGTTGTCGGCTCAGCTGGATAAATGCTTCCTCCGTTAGCCGCCGCGACTCACGATACTTCGCGGCCTCCGCTGAAATGCGGAGGTAACCCTGCATATCAATCGCCGGGTTATCAATGGCAGGATTGCTTTGAGCGCGGGCAAACGTCACCGCAGACAAAATCGCCAGCGTTAGCAGCAATAATCGTTTCATTCGAGATCGCCCTCCTTTTCTCCCTTCGAACGATCCGTAACTGAGACGCTTGCGTGCACAAGCCAGTCGAATTTTATTTGCGACAAAACGGTGGGCTAGACACCCAGGATCCTATTAATCCGTCCCCGACAGCTCGCTGTCCCACAGTAACAGCGCTTTGAATCGGGATGTAGCGTCTGTTCATAGTCGACGGTTATTTCGTCACCGGGACGAATGTCGCGCAGCGCGAAGAACACTATGTGCCCATAGATCGTCCGCACATACGCGTTCGGTTCGCACGAATGGTTGATGTAATGAGTCCCATTGCCGCCGCGACTGCCATCGATACTCCAGACCCCGTCAACATCACAGATGCGCAACTTTGCTCGATGAGCACGCCGTTGCGCTTCAGCATCCGGAATTCGCTCGCCCGTGTATTCGGCGATCTTGCGCCGCTGAGGAAAAAAGACGGTAGCAAAGCAGCCCCTGCCATTGATGTGAGATTTTTGAATCGAGAGACCGGGTGCGAGGTTCAGCGCCATTTGCGAAGTATTGTACGCTAATTGTCACACTCGGGCGGTTCGGGAGAGGATCCGCACACCGGTTATTCAATCTTTAGCGATTTTTAGCGCCTCACTTTGCTCGAAGGCCCCCGATGGCCACGCCGCCTCCCAGGTATATCCCCATTACTAGCCTTTTCTCATCGCCAGGAACTTGATCGGTGATTTGAATGGGGTGATCGACACGGAGTAACAGTCTGCCCGTAGTGCTCTCTATGCGAAGAGGGCGATGGCGGTGATAACCTCATGCACGCCCAAGCCCGCAAACAAACCAAGTACCATCGAACCAATCGCCTTCGCGATGTAGCACACGCGCCGGCGGATCGCGCGCAAGCCAACCGGACAATCCCTGGTGATGATCGATCCGTCGTGACGCCGATAAAACCTTACGCAGAGTCTCCCTTCCGTGCGCGCAATCAAGGACTCGGCTTCCGATCTCGTCATACGGAAAGGTTATAAACATTCAGATTGCACTGGCCGCAGAAGCGCACCCGCTCATCACCGATCATTTGATCCCAATCAGATTCGCACGGTGCCGCAACGCGGACGTGATCCAGTGGATTTGTAAATCTCGCCATGATGTCTCTCTCAATTGCGGCGGACGAACCTACGACGGCGCTCCAGTAATTTTGGAGTGCGCTGACGGACTCCAGAGAGAGCGCAAGTTAACAACAAGCGCTACAGCTGCGGGCCCACGTAACGAACGAATTTTAGCTCTGCGAGCGCCCCCAGCTTTTCAATCGGCAATCGGCCGATAACCAGCTTCGCGCTCTTTGGATCGAGTACGACTTCAAAGCCGAGCTCCTTAAGCTTAGACATGGTCTCGGCTGATTTGTCGGTCAACCAAATCTGAACTTCAGCTTTGCCGTTATGAATGAATTTGGCTTCCTCCGCACCCGGATTCGCTTTGGGGTCTTTCAAACGGTCGATGACAGCCAGCACCGATGGATGAAATTTCGACTGTAACTTTGCGCGCTTCTGCTCTTCGGGACTGAGAGTTTTCAAAGCATCTGCTTCTCTTGAGCCGTCGATCGAGAACGCGCCATTGATAGGGGTTGGAGAAGGAGGCGAACTCGCTGCTACGCCGCCTGCTCCTGCGCCGCCACCACCACCTGCTGCTCCCCGCTTGGTTTTGGCGTTGGATTCGGATCGGGTAACTACTACGGTTTGGGCACTAGCCGAAACGAGACCAGGGTTCAGGTAGAAACTCGAAATATTTCCGCCTCCATTGTTTCCGCGATAACCTGGGGCCTTGTTCTGGCCAAACACCGCCGCGCGATTTACACCTTCCGGTACTTCCACCGGCACATCGACCCGCCGCGGTTGACCACCATCGGTCACGATCATCTCTTCAACCGCCACAAACGAGGTGAACTGCGTCATCAAGCGATAATCCAGACCAAGCTGCGTAATCGCCTGCTTAACTTCTTCCTTCATTGTGCCCTGTTGCACGCCGATGAAGTCCTGGCTCATTAAGTCATCGACTCGGGTCCGCGCCCAAAGCGTCGCCAGCACGTCGTGTTGCTGTGAATTGGAGAAGTCGACCGGAATCTCGCGGACGAAATCGCGTCCCGACATCTTCCCTTTCAGCCGGATCGTTCCGCGACCATTCGCCGTGTAACGGCCACTAAGAATCACAGGTTTGGCACTGAACAGATCGGGGATGGTTTTCGGATAGACATCAGCTACCGGCAAGCCGTTCCAGTCAATCGAAATGTCGGTGAGCAGTGGATTCCGTACGCGTTCGTGCATACGGCGCGCGGCCGCCGATCCATCGTCGTTGAGGCCGACGTACTCGACCTCGCCTCGACCGTACCTCGCCATGTTGTCGAGCAGGAAGCGATTAACGCTGCTACCAATACCAAACGCAAAGACGCGCGCGTTTGGGTGCTTCTGCACTTCGCCGATGATTGCCAGGTCGTCGCCGACATAGCCGTCAGTCATAAAGACGACAATCCGGACATGGCCCTGTGCGTCCGACGGATCCATCGAAGCCTTGATGGCTTTCATCATCTCCGTGCCGCCACCGCCCGTTCGTGACGCAAGAAATGCCTGTGCCTTCGCCAGGTTTTCTTTCGTCGCCGGCACCGGTTCGGGAAACAGTATGTGTTCGTCACCGGAAAACGTGATCACATTGAACGTGTCGTAAGGATAGAGGTTGTCCAGCGCCAGCTTCATCGTCTCTTTGGCTTTCTCAATCGGAAAGCCCGACATAGAACCCGACGTATCGAGCACGAAAACCAACTCTTTTGGCATAACGTCTTCGGCGGTGACCCGATCAGGAGGTTGCAGGATCAAGGTGAAAAACCCGCCCTTGTCGGTCGCGTGAGTCAGCAGAGCATCTTCGATCTTTTTTCCGGCCACTTCATAGCGCAGAATAAAATCCTTGTTGGGAATCGTCGCTTGATCTTTCAAACGCACCACGGCGCGACGGTCGTCTGGGCGTTCGACAGTAACTTCGTGCGTTTTCGAGTCAAGCGCATCAATCGGCACACCCGCGTCGAGCGAAATGTCGATCGATACATCGTGTCCGGCCCGCGTTCCGTCAGACACTGGCTGAGGCGTCACCCGTGAAGCGTCCGGCACCTGATTGGTGTCTGGCGCGAAGCCGCCGCCCTGCGCTCCTGTCGATGCGCCGGGCACATAACGCGGACCGACCACCATGGGAAAAACAAATTCATATGAACCCTCTTCATACTTCAGAGTCTCGACATAGCTAATTGTGATTTTGATCTGTTCGCCGGGAAGAATATTCGCAACTGACTGGGTGAAGATGTTCGGCCGTTCCTGATCGAGCAGACTGGCGGCTTGTCCGTTGGATTTGGCGGCTTCATAGACAGCCTGGGCTTCCTCGCGCCGCAAGATCTTTCCGCGCACCGTTCGGTCGCCAACAATCATGGTCATATCGTCGACGGTGGCGTTTTGCGGCAAAGGGAACGTATAGACAGCTTCGATCTTCTCTTTGAGAGTATTTTCAAACTCCTGCGTGACGACCACCCGCGAAATGAAACCGCTAATTTGGGCTTTCACATCGGTGTGCTTGAGAGGACATAAAGCTTTAGGTTTGCCGTTCGGATCGACGACCTGGAGAGCGCCCTGAGTAATGCCGGTTTGGGCTGTGGCGAGTCCGCCGGAACTTCTTAAGGTGCTCACGCCAGACATCGCGACCAATAAAGCCGCAACTAAGAGCAGGAATTTGAGAGAGAAAATTCTACGCATCGGTCTCCTCCGGTTAATGGGCTACCTTCCAAAGCACACTCGAACGCCTGAAAAGTTGCAGAAATGTCATTGTCCCGCTGGTTTAGAGACGCGACCTCGGCCTCTGGTTCCCGAATACTTCCAGGTGTAGAACGTGATTAAGGGGAGACCTTGCAGATAATCAATTGCATTGATGCAGTCGCAGTCGGTGGGGATGGCTCCGATATGAAGTGCGCTGACTTGTCAGCGCTTCAGCAAGCGGCGATCCGCGAGGCTCGCGATTGCAGACTGATAACGGGCCGCGAAAAGTAGCGGCCTTTGAAAACGGCATAAGTTCCCGCACTCCAATCTCAATACAGATTGAAGTTATATTCCAACTGCATATACATCGATACGGGTTGGCCGTTTTTCTTCGCCGGCACGAATTGGATCTGTCGCGCGGCCGCCATCGCCTTCTCTGTCAGACCACCGCCCAGGGGTTGCAGCGCGCGAATGTTCGTAACTTCGCCGGACCGTGAAAAGATGACACGCAGAATAACCGTACCAGTGATACCAGTTCGTCTCGCTTCCTCGGTGTACTGCGGCTCAGGCTTTGAAAGCACGCGCGCGCGTTCGTTTACTTCCGACGACGGATAAACGCGATTGGGATCGGGCTTTGGATTGTTGCCCCGTGAGCCGCCTTCGCCGCAACAACCGGAACCCTTGTCGTTGCCTCCGATGTTGCCTTTCCTTCCCGGACCGAAACCCGGGCCCTCGCCTTCACCGATACCCGTGCCCTTGTTCGTTCCGACGCCGCCGTCTTCGCCCGGTCCATTCGAAGGCGTGGTCGATTTGGAGCGCGGATCACCATAAGAACTGAGCGAGAGATTTCTCCAGAGCGCCGCGTCAATATCAATACCTGCGTCGGGCAAAGCCTGTGGCAGACGAGCCATGGTCGTTGAAATTGGCGCGGGAATTATTGATGGAAGAGGCACTCGGCCCACCGATGCGGGTATGCGACTGTTATCGCCTCCCGACCCGCCACCTTGCGATCGCGCTGGCTTGGGATTCGAGCCCTCACCCTTTCCTCTTCCAAAACCAACGCGTCCCGTGTCACCGACGCCGATTCCGGAATCATCGGTGTGCTTAGCTTCGCTGGCGAGATCAATATCGACGGTTCGCACCAATTCATCGCCGCTCCCGATCAAATCGACCTCGCGCGCTTTGCGAATGTGCCTTTCCAATAACAACACGCTCAGGATGACCGCGCTCATGATAAAGAGCGCCGCTGTCGCTCCGGAGACCACGTGCGGACGCAGAAAATTCTGCTTGAGTGAATGGGCTATTTCGCGCACGCGTCTGGCCGAAAAAGCGATTGGATCATTCTTGAAGGAAGGCCAGCTATGTCTTACTTGATCGACAAGAAAGCATAGCTGGTTCGCGAGGCGGCGTGCCAGGGCGTCCTCACTCATCAGAGTCAGATGAAAGTCGGCTGGCGCGGTCTCACCGTCGAGCTGGACTGGCGTGATGCCCAGTGGCATTCCATCAACCGGGCAAAATCGAAAACCTTCGTTGAATTCTTCACCACACCTATTGCATCTCTTCATGGCAGTCTCCTGGTTTCGGTCTCAGCAGTGAACTTCGGATGGGGAGAGCTTGCTTGAAAGAGTCTTGCGATCAGACAAGTGGAGTCAGAAGCCCGCGCGTAAGCAAGGGCTATCCTCGCGACGTCGGCCTATAGCATCAACACAACATTCGCCGCCAATTGTCTCAAATCAAGAGTGCTTGCCCGGCGGCCCTCCCTTACGGTCGGGCTTCTGACACACTCACGTCCCAGGCAAGCTCTTGCGAGGGTCGCCATTACGCGACCCGGATTATTAAGATTGGAGTTAGTAAAACCGGGGAGCCCTGATGTGTATTACGGAAGACGCGCGAAAAGATACGATGAAAAAGCGAGTTAAGAGTTCAAGCTTCAGCTTCCCATGAGCTCAGTACGGAAGCGGTCGCGACTGGGTCTCAATCCACGCCACGGTCGAGCCTGTCGAAACATAACCCGGTCGCTACCGCTTCCCGGTGCTGACCTCGTCCCGATCAACCACCTAAAGCTTGAACTGTAAACAACTCGAAGTTACTTCAATCTAAGACTGCGAGCTATCAGATCAGTCTGATTACGAATGCGCAAGAGTTTGTCTCGCATTCCGGTGAACCGCAGCACATAAACCGTACCGCTGCCGCCCTGCAGATAATAACTGCGACCGGCCATGGGTTTGCCGGCCTGAGTGAATTCATACGACATGGTTACGCCGGACAATCGGCCGGTAAAACCTTCTTCTTTGCCATCGACGTAGCCGGGCCGGAAGCGTTCCTTCTGATCCTGATCGCGATGCGCAAAGTCTTTGACAGTGAGGCCTTCCTCGAGATTTTCTTTACGAATCCGGAGATAGCCATCGTTGCGATCACCATAGACGAACTCCGCATGTTGGTGCACTTCGTCAGGCTCGTCAACCAAACGCCAGATCGCGGACGGAAAGTCGACGACATAGTTCACCTTTGGGCTTGAATAGGTATGCTCCTGGGCGCTCGAACGCAGGTGCGCCGGCGAAGGTGCAAGTGCCGCGAGAAGAAAGAATCCTAAAAAAGTGATTGCTGATCGCATTGTCGAATTCCTTTGTTATCCTTCGGGTACCGTTGTCAGATGCCGCAGACGTTTGCCTTGTTGTCTCGCAACGGGGCAGTAGCCCGGCCGTAAGGGAGGGGTGGCCCACTCCTTTCATCAGTCAGCAGGCGGCGGGCGTTTTTATCATCAGTCGCGCGGAACGCCCTCCCTGACGGTCGGGCTAATGCCCTATCATGCCAATGCTAGATCCGCGCCTGATCGATTGCCTGTCGCTGCACCCGGACCAGTTGTTCAATTCCCTTGCGACCCAGTTCCAGCAAGTTGTCCATTTCCGCACGCGTGAACGGCGATCCTTCGGCGGTGCCCTGCACTTCGATAAAACGAGCATCACCGGTGCAGACAATATTCATATCGACCTGGGCCCGCGAATCCTCGTCGTATTTCAAATCAAGCAGGGGCGTTCCGTCAACGATGCCGACGCTGACTGCGGCGACTTCACAGATCACGGGCGACTTCGTGATCCTTCGTTCCTTCATCAAACGCTTGCAGGCAATGGCCAAGGCGACATAGGCTCCAGTGATAGCCGCGGTCCGTGTGCCCCCGTCGGCTTGGAGCACGTCGCAGTCCAAAGTGATTGTGCGATCGCCCAGCACCTTGCGATTCGAAATTGCGCGCAGGCTGCGGCCAATCAGCCGCTGAATTTCGTGCGTGCGGCCCGAAGGTCCACCGCGCCCAGTTTCGCGCGACGTACGCGTCCCGGTCGAACGCGGGAGCATGGCGTACTCAGCGGTGACCCAGCCTTCGGTGCGTTGGCCGCGCAGGTGCGGCGGCAATTTGTCTTCGACGGATGCAGCACAGATAACCCGGGTGTTGCCCATCTCGATTAAGGCCGAGCCTTCAGCGTTCGGCAGAAAGCCCGGCGTGATACGAACCGGCCGCAACTCATCTGTCGCGCGATCGTCAGTGCGTGCGAAAGTCATAGTGTTTGATGGAGTCAGAACCGCCTGCGGTAGCGGGCGGTTGAACCTGCGCTATTCACTTGAAACTAGTTCGTCCGAGAGATCAACCGCCCGCTACCGCAGGCGGTTCTGACCTCGATGACCGATCACTAGCGAAGTTCATCGTCTCCCCAAACCTCAACCGCTTCTAATCGAGCCGGCTTACTTCCCAAAAACCTCTCGGCCACTCTGGCGAAACGTTCCGCCGCATCGGTCACATAAAAGTGGTCCAAATCATCGCACAGATGGCGTTCGAGCGCACCAGTTCCCGGAGTCAGCCTCGCCAGGCCTTTCTCCTTCAAGAGCACCTTCACTTCGACTGCGGTCGCTTCGCCCGAATCGATCAGCTTGACCTCTCTGCCGACCGTGTCCTGAATCACTTCCTTCAAAATTGGATAATGAGTACATCCCAAAACCAGCGTGTCAATGTGCGAACGCAGATCTTTGAGATAAGTTTCGGCGACCGTTCGCGCGACCTCCTGATCGGCCCAGCCTTCTTCCGCCAGCGGGACGAATAATGGACAGGCCCGCTCGATCACCTTCGCGTCGGGAGCCGCTTTGTTGATAGCCGCAGTGTAAGCCCCGCTCTGCACCGTCGACTCAGTCGCAATCACTCCGATTCGGCGCAGTGAAGCCGGTTGATCCTGGGAGCGCGGACGTCCCGTCCGCCCTTCCTTCTCCGCAAGCTGTGCCATCACAGCGGACCTCGCTCCCGGTCCAATCACGCCCACGACGTCAATGTTGAGCGACTTCCGAATCGCCGGCAGTGCCAAAGCTGAGGCGGTGTTACAAGCAACGACCAGCAGTTTGATTCCGCGCGCCGCGAGGAACTGCGCATTCTCGACCGCGTAGCGTTCGACAGTCGCCAGCGATTTCGTCCCATAAGGAACACGTGCGGTGTCGCCGAGATAGACGAAGCGTTCGTTAGGCAGATGCTCGTGCAGCGCGCGATAGACAGTCAGTCCGCCTACGCCGCTGTCGAAAATACCGATAGGAAGATTTTGATTCAAGGATTAGTCAGAACCGCCTGCGGTAGCGGGCGGGCAATCTTGTCAAACCGCCTGCGATAGCGGGCGGGCAATCTTGTCAACCGATAAGCCCTGCTGTCAATTGAGAAAGCAACTCTTGACAATCCACGACCCGCCCTTAATCAAACTCCGGCAACTCGTCACCCTGGCCGTTGATTACATAATCAATGGCCCTCTCGACACTGCGATCATTCCACAAATTCCGTCGACTTCCTTTATCAACCCACGGACTATGACTCAAAGTCCAGCAGCCATCTCGTCGCATCTGTCGGGTTGCGATCGCTTTGAACGCATTCAGTGCGAGTTCAGATTTCTTATTTCCGATTGATACGAATGTGTGCACATGATTAGTTCTTACATTAATCGCATGCAGGATCCATCGACGGTAGACAAGGTCTCGCGGATCGCGCTTTCAACGGACGCGCGTTGCGAAGCGTCCAGCACGAGCGGTTTGCTTTTCAGCACACCTTGGTTATACCGATTGCGGTTCTCGTTTGCGGGCGCATAGGGCGCCATGTATCGGTTATGCAGCCGATCCACTGATCCGCGCGCGTCCCCGTGCAGCCAACTTCCGTAACATCGAAACGTGATTAGGTGTGCTAAAGGAACGTCGGTATCGTTCCACATGGGAGATGCCTACTGCCGAATAATGCCCGCCCGCTACCGCAGGCGCTTCTGACCTGTTTTGGTGGAGGCGCCGGGAATTGAACCCGGATCCAAAAGCCAACGCCGAAGGAATCTACATGCTTAGCCACTTCTCTTTTCGCCCGGCTTTTACACCGTTTGGTTTTGCCGAGCGCTGAGTAAGTGAAATGGCAAGACCTCAGTGCCGGCTAGTCCGACTTTATCTCGCCCGCGACCACGGACCGAAGCCGCGGGCCAGCTCATCTAAAGTGACATCTCCATCCGCGCGCATGAGCAACTTGCGGCGGAGACGCTCGCTAGCTGTTTAGGCCGCGAGAGCTAACTCGTTAGAGTTGGCAATTGTTTTTTCCCTACGCTTGTTAACGAGCTGCATAAGGTAGCCCGGCATGCATCGCGACGGACATTAAGGCTCCTGTCGAAGCCTGTCGCCCCCCTTTGCGAAGCAGGATGATTATAAGCAATAAGGCGCGAATCAACTAAGGCAGCGAGGGTAACTTCTTCCGTCCGCTCGATCCCTCAAAGAGTTCAAGCCCAAGGGTTTTTGCCTTTGCGTTCGCCTGTGCGTTCGCCTTGACATTTCCACGGCGCAAGAATATTTTCGGCAAGCATTCCTTCGCCCTTGAGAGTCCCGTTGTTTTAGCTCATTGCGAACTCTATCACTGGAAGTGGATTACTTCAGTTATGTCACAGGACCTCATCCTCTATTCAACGAATACCTTCTTGGCTTTTAGAATAGCTGAAGAATTCTATGGTGACGTTCATTATGTTTATTGTTCACCACACTTTGGTTTTCCTCAGGGGCGGTCCTTGAATCCTGGGTTTACAAATCCTCCGTCTGCAAGCCCAAGAGAGATCTATGAGCGGTTGCACGAAGACGTTCTTCGGGGTGATAAACATAGTATGAAAGTACTCGCTAATAGAACGGGAATCCAAAACGGAGCGACGCACAAGGCAGCTGCTGGCGAGATTACCCATGCCGGTAAAAGGGAGATTTTTTCCATCGCCAAGCAAGCTGACCTACAGTTTTTCAAGCCGTTACTTTATGTGATTCCCTTTTCACTCGTGACCAATCTGGTAGAGCCGGTTTCGGTACCCAAACGAGCAAATCCGTTGTCGAGGGAGTATATTATAAGAGACCTGCCCCGACACTGTTTTGATGTTATCGAGTACAGGCCTTGATGATATCCGGGAGGGCGCACGAAATGTTCGACTTTTTGATGCAAACACCGCTTGACGACGTTGTGGTAGCTGTCAACTACGTCATTCGCTCTATTGAGTACCGTGAAGATATAACCGGCAACTCTGAATCCGAAACGGGAGTTAACGGGACGCCCCTATCACATACCGAGCGAGCAGTTGCCCAGTCGATCGCTAATGAAATTCGGCAGAGTGAAAACCTACCTATTAGTTACCTGACTAACGAAGCTGCCACAGAATACACCTTACGACTTGCCGAGATCGTTCAAAAGAACATCCGGGAGGACCTTTCAAACCAGGAAATCCATCGCGGACGGGAGATTCTTAGGAGGTGGCAGCAAGACGCCCCCGGCGCCATCGTGGGAGACTCCCCGGCAGACGCGATGCCGCTAACCTATTTTCTGGTCGGCGCTGGAATCGGCGCTGCCCTGGGTTTGTTGTTCGCCCCGAAATCGGGTGAAGAAATGCGCAACGACATTGCTGACGCGACCCGCAAGGGCATCGAGCAATCGAAAGAAGCCGCGCAGCAGTTGGGCGTGAGGGCGAGGGAAGACTACGACAACACGCGGGCCAAGGCGGGCGAGTATTACGAAACCGCGCGCGAAACGGCGGGAGAGTATGTTGAGGCTACGCGCGAGAAGGCTACTGAGCTTTACGACACGGCCACGACCAAAGCCGGCGAAGTCGCCGCGATGACCCGGGATGCCGCAGCGCGTCAGGCCGGTTCGATCTCAGCCGCGATTGAAGCAGGAAAGAAAGCTTACGTGGAAGAGAAACGAAAGACCGAGCTTTCCGGCCGCCCCGAAGCCGCGCCTACTTACAAACCGGAAAAGGCAATGTAACAAGTGACTCGTGGAACACATGCTGAGACTAAAGACTGGAGTCAGGCTTGCGATTTGCGATTCTCATTCACCGCTGCCTTATTCCTCAATAATCTCAGACGCCAGCTTATATTTAGATTAAACCTGGCCACCGCCGCGGATCGCGACGCAAGTCCATTACGGCTGAATCAGAGTCTCATTTGATCGCACCTGATAAAGCAGACCGAATGGGAAGCGGTGAGTACGGCAGCGTCTGGTTCGTGCTGACATCGGGTGCCAGGAATGCGGGAAGCGCAGGATTCGCTCGACTGTGGCGTCAATCTCATCGAGAAATATAATGCCGAGTCCGTTCTCCTTCTGTTCGTAGTAAAGTGCGCCTTCCCTTAATTCCAAAAGCGCGGCGGAAGTAAATCTGTACTTCGTCATTTCTTCAACGACGAGCGGAGTTCTGCGAGAGCTGATGGCCCATCGACGGCAGATAGTTCGCCTCTTTCAAATGCATCAATCCGATCCTCGGATTCGGCTGCCCATTTGGCCTCGGTTTCCTGAAGGCGGTCGTCGTCGAGACTGTCCCAGAGCAGATCTATCAACGATGCTTTTTCAGCGGGCTCGAGTTTTTCAATCTCGTTTTGAATGGTTGCAAGGCTCATGGGCGGATCATTGACTGAATTGGATGTGCTGTCAAGATAGTAATAAAGCAATAGCTCGCAACCGTGCCCATGCGAAATGCCCTGTTATCACTGAGGTTGGATCGGTGCACCGGCACGAATCGACAAACTTCTGTCGCCCGTTAAAGCGGGCTTTGGGTCGATTTCGTAACGTAACCCCGGGCTTACGCCCGGGGGCTACGTTCTGCCGCCACTTCGCGGCTCTTTGATGCATTCGACCTGTGAGCTCATTACGGTTGGGGCGGCGATGTCGCTTGACTCTGCTGACTCAGACCGCGATTGAGAAGCATCTTCACTTCCACACGGCGATTCTGCGCCCGTCCGTTTGAGGTATTATTGTCGGCGACTGCTTCCGTCTTGCCGTAACCCATCGGCGTCACGAAACGTCTTAGTGGAATCTTGTGATAGACCGCCAGATACTGGACGACCGCATCGGCGCGCTCACGACTAAGTCGCATATTCCTGGTTTCGCTGCCGGTAGAATCCGTATGTCCTGCGACTTCGATCATATAAGCTTTCGCACCTTCGGCTTTGGTGGCGAAGTCGTCAAGTTGTTGCTTGGCTTCAGGTGTAAGCACCGCGCTATTCACACGGAAAGTCACGGCGACGTTCGCCTGCATTTCATAGTCATCGAGAGCGGATACGCGTTCATTCACCGCAGCCACCTGCTGTCGTGCTTCCGCGGCTATGGCGTAAAGCTCATCCATCTGGCCTGACATCGCTTTCTGGTTTTCTTCGACCGGCGATACACGCGTGTCAGATGTGATCGCCGCTCGCATGTCAGACTCATTGAACCGAATCTTATCGGCGACGAGTTGTCCCTGTGTATCGCCCCGCCCCTCTACTTCCACGATTAGTCCGCGCAGGATATCCGTGACGGGATATTTCTTGCCGCCCCGAAGGAAGCCACCATAAGTCTTGATGCTGGTGTTGTCGGTTATTAAGACTTGATAATCTGCACGACTCCGGTCGCGAATCGTGAAAGTATCGGCATCGCGCGAGATGACGACGCCCTGGAATTTCATTCTCGATCCATTGGGTATAGATCGGACACCCGGATTTTGATTGTTCCGGCTCTGGTTGATGGAACCTTGTGCTGAGGCCAGTGGCGCTATCGCCGCCATGAAGGCAACGCAGCAAAACAATGTGAAGGGTCTAATCTGATTCATCGCTCTATTGCTCATATTTCGCTCCTTAAGAAGTTTATTTGATTCGGAATGAAGCAAGACACTCCGGTTTCGTCGCCTGGGATCTGGCAGGTTTTTCATACCTGAAGCGGCGAACCGAATATTGTTCTCCAATCTCGTTTATGTTTTGTTGCAGGAGAGCGACGGTTATCTGCTAAATCCGGGGCACCCGGTTCAAGGAAGGTAGCGACCTACTCCGATTTACATCCATAGATCCTCCGCTACGGCCCGCATGAAAGTGCGTTCGTACTTAGTAAAGCAATTTGTCTGTTCGTAATGGCTCGTGACGGCGAGGCACGCTGGATCGTTTGCGACTTCGCGCCGGTAGGTCTCATAAGCTTCGACATTGGGAAAGCTGAACAAGGCCACTGCGATATTGTCCGGGCCTTCTGCGCCGATGCCGGGAAAGCTGAACGCAGCCGAAGGCGGGTCGTCACCAGGCACGAAATAGCCATGATGCGTTCCGCCGTATTTTTTGATCAGGCGCATCCACACGCGAGCGTAATGCTCGAAATCAGCGAGCTTGTCTGGATCAATGGTGTAGCGTATGAAACAGGTCACTTTTCGGCCTCTTTCGTTTAAGGTTAGAAGTTTGCTCTGATGCGCATCCCGAACAAATGGTAGTAGGATACCAGACTCGAGCAATAGTGCCTGTGATGTGACCGCCGAAGTTGAACCTTATGACCCGGTCGCTATCGCTCCCGGTTCTGTAATTCTGTCGCCCGCTGAAGCGGGCTTGAAATTTTCTTTCATGGCTGATCCCCGGGCTTACGCCCGGGGCTATTAATATGCCGCCGCTACGCGGCTCGTTGACGTATTCATCCTCAGTGAAGGTCTAGCCATCCCTTCATTGCGGACTCAACCAGCGCTAGCGCAGGGGACTGACCACATCACGTCGTTGACGCTTGACCACCCGCTGACCCGGGTGGTACTGACCTCATCGCGCTCGTTGAGACTTAACCTCATCGCGGTTGTGGACGGTAACTTCATCTCACCAGATCGAGGTTCGGCGCTTGCTAAGTTATAATCTCTTCGCCTCGAGACCGGCGAGAATCAGGTGACTGTGGGAATCCACGTTGCCAGGGGTAAGGCGCTGAGGCAACGTTATTCTAAAAAGGTTGGAATTATTATGGCTGCAAAACCTCCAGGTTCGCGTTTGAAATCATATTCACCACAGGCAATCGTCAGCGCGGCGCCCAACGAGCGCAAGCATATTCTGCGCCGGTTCTGGTTCCCTGCAGTGATTTTGTTGGCTCTGGCCGCCGGAGGTCTGACCGGCATTATCGCCGCCTACCAACTCAATTATTCGCAGGCAGCCAGCGAAGTTGCCGCGCTGGCGACCTACCGGCCCAGCGTGGTCACCCGCGTCTATGCCGATGACGGCCAGACCGTGATTGGCGAGTTCGCGTTGGAAAAACGTATCCCACTGAAGTACGAGGAAATCCCCGCCAACATGAAGAACGCGATCCTCGCAGTGGAAGACGCGCGCTTTTATGATCACATCGGTATCGATCCGATTCGCATCGTCGGCGCGACCTGGAAAAACCTGACCAGCGATAAAGTCGAAGGCGGCTCAACGCTGACCCAGCAACTCGCCAAAAATCTATTCCTCACTCGCGAGCAAACTCTGAAACGCAAGATGAATGAGTGGCTGCTCGCCCTGCAGATCGAGCGCTATTACACCAAGAACCAGATCATGGAGTTGTACGCGAACCACATCTTTCTGGGCGCGAATGCGTACGGAGTCGAGGCCGGAGCCGAAACTTACTTTGGCAAACAAGCGAAGGACTTAACGCTGGAAGAAGCGGCCCTGCTGGCCGGAGTCCCGAAGGCGCCCAGCGAATACTCGCCGACCGCGAATCCTGCGCGAGCCAAGGAACGCCGGGATCTGATTCTCGACTTAATGGCCAAGAGCGGCTTTGCCAGTCAATCGGATGTCGACGCCGCGAAGGCGAAACCGATCCAGCTGGCTGACTCGGCCTACTATCAGCCGCCACAGGCGCTTGAACCAGCGTTTGATTATCCGGTTGAATATATTCGCCAGGATCTGGAAGACAAATACACAACGCGTGTGGCGCAGACCGGCCTTTCGGTTTACTCGACTATCAATGTCGCGGCACAGAGGAAAGCGTACGAGGCTGTGCGTACAGGTTTGCGCTGGTACGACAAGTCACACGCCGGCTGGCGCTCTTCCTATGAAATGATTCCCACTTCATCCAACAACGGCGCGCCTACGACTCAGGAACTGGCGAGCTTCAAATATCCCGATTGGTACCGCAACGAATACACGCCCGGCCGTTACCTGATGGGATTGGTTACGAAAGTGGATCAGGCGAAAGACGAAGCCACCGTTCGCTTTGGCAACTACACCGCCACCGTGGCGGCGGGCGATACTGGTTGGGGCAAGCGGGCGCCGCGCACCGAGTTCAAACCGGGATATCTAGCTGAGTTCATCATCAAGGAAGTCGACAAGAAGAGCCATCGGTTGAAGGTCGAATTGAATCAGATTCCGGGCGTGCAGGGCTCGATGATGACGATCAATGCCAGGACCGGAGAGATCGTAACTATGGTCGGCGGTTACGATTTTCTGACGAACAAATTCAACAACGCGGTTCAGGCATACCGCCAAACCGGCTCGTGCTTCAAACCATTTGTTTATACGGCGGCAATCGAATGGGGAATGACACCGGACACAACGGTTAGTGGCGCAGCCATCAACATCAACGGCTGGCAACCACACAACTATGACGGCTCGCTTAGCAGCGGCGACGTGCCATTGAAGACGGCCCTGGCTCACTCAATGAACATACCCGCCGTGCATCTCTTGCAAACTGTGGGCATTCAGACGGGCGCCCAGATGCTGCGCCGCTTTGGCGTTAAGGTACCAATGGCGCCGTACCTGCCATCGGCGCTGGGGGCAACCGAAGTACCGCTCGATCAGATGGTTTCGGCGTATTCAACTTTTCCCAACAAAGGCGTTCGCGTCGAGCCGCACATGATTCGCAAGGTTTTGGATCGTGATGGTGCGGTCAAAGAAGAGTGGGAAAGAACTACTTACAAAGTTGTCAGCGAATACGTCGCCCTGACGATGGTTGGGATGATGCGCGGCGTGGTGCAGGGCGGGACTGCCACGAGGGCGCAAGCGCTCGGCGTGCCGCTCGCCGGTAAGACCGGCACCGTTAACGACCATACCGACGTCTGGTTCATTGGTTACACGCCGACCTATGTTACCGGCGCCTGGATGGGTTATCCCGGCCGCAAGAAACCGCTCGGCAATGACATGGTCGGATCGAGTGGGGCCTTGCCGATATTTCTTGACTTCATGAAAGACTTTTTGAAGGACAAGCCGAAAGAGGACTTTCCAAAGGCGCCGTCGATGCCTGAGGACATGAAGGAAATGTACAAACAGCGTCAGCGTGAGCTGCAGTTGGAACGCGCGCAGATGACAGCTGACGCTGACGAGACCAAGACCGACGAGAAAACAGACTCGAATTCGATTACGACACCGCGGCTTGAAGACAACACCCTGCCGGCGCCGAAGAGCGAAGCTCCGCCCGAGCCGCGGACTAACACTGAGATTCCCAAAGAAACCAAGCCGGCGGCCCCCGCAGCTACGCCGGCGCAGACTCGCCCGCGTGAAGCTGAACCGGCAAAGAAGAAAGGTAAGAAAGGTGACGATGGGCCGCCGGGGTAAATCGTCCGACAAACTTCAGTTCGTGTTAACGCAGGTCAACAAGCGAAATGAGCACTCAAATACTCAGTCAGGCCGAAGCCATCGTCGAGATGATCGCCCGTATGCCCGCTGATAGTGTGCTTATCCAGCATGGGGTTAGTTGGAATGACTACGAAGAACTGCTCCGCACCGTTGGTGAAGCTCCCGGCCTGCATGTCAGCTTTGACGAAGGAACCCTGCAAATCATGTCTCCCTCCTCAAAACACGAACAGTGCGCGATATTGATCGAACGGTTAGTCGATTTACTAAGCATTCGCCGGCGCATTAAGGTTCTCTTCTACGGATCGACGACAATCAAGAAGCAAAGCCAGCAAAAAGGGGCCGAGCCCGACGCTTGTTTCTATGTTCAGACGGCCGATCTGGTTGGCACGAAGGAACAAATTAACTTTGAGACCGATCCACCTCCAAATGTCGTAGTCGAGATCGATATCCACCACGAATCAATCTCCAAGTTTCCGATCTACGCAGCCTTCGGTGTCCCGGAACTCTGGCGCTACGACGGAGAAACTCTGACGATCTACCACTTGCGCGATCGGCAATATGTTCCGTCGGATGCCAGCCAGGCACTGCCCATACTCACCAGCGCCGTACTGACTGAATTCCTCGCTCGCAGTCCAAAGGAAGATCAATACGATGTCGTATTGGCTTTTGAAGAGTGGCTGAAGGGGCAATAGCTCAGCGGATGTTGCTCAAGGCTTCGAGTCATACTCAAACGCGGTGATAGACGCGGTTCTCAAGGCTCCACTCCAAAAACTCCGTCCCCGGTTCATAGCCCCGTCGAGAATTACGTACGCTCTTTTAGTGTCTGAGTAGTAACAAACTGCGCAAGGGCATTCCCGAGTACTGTCGGTCGATTCTCAATGATTTGTACTTCGAGTCCGGGCAGGATGCGAAGCAAACCGACTTCGAATAGGCAGTCGTGGGTGCGACAAAATAATAATCCATTGCGTGGGTTCAATCTATTCCGGCGGTCAATAGCCCAAGGAACTATATGAGAAGCGACAAGTAACGCCGGTAACTTCGATTCACAAAGACAACAACAACCGCCATAACCTCGCCACAGCATCTTTCTGAATCGGTCTTGAAATGGACCGCGACCGTTGACAAAGACTTCCTGATCGGGAACCTCAAATTCCCTCGGATCCGGCTTTGCGCTTCGCTTTGAAAACACACTTGGTCGTCTCGTCAGTGTCTTTGCTGGAAACGGCGCCGGAACCGATGACCAATCAAATCCAAATACTGAGTCATGATCCTCTTTGAGTTTGCCTGTGCCAGCGATGAAACCAGGCCCGGGCAATTTGGTTTCCTTATTGATCACAATGCTCGTTAGCGGGGGAAGGCGTTTCTCAAGGCAAAGGCTTTGGATCGGACCGAGGGCAAAGCGGACGGGACGTGCGCCCCGTAGTCCCAGCGGCTGAGTCAAATCCTGGTAAGTAAGTAGATGGTGCTGGGCCGCGCTCTGAACGAGCGGGCCCCATGCCAATGATGCGAGTTCAAATTGATTCACAGCTTTCTTTTCACGGAAGGGTCAGCTGACAGTCTAGGCTTCTTCAAATCGCTTGCATTGACTTGTTGAGTCCGAGTTGCAATTTTGGGTCGATCGTGACCAAGCTTCTCACCGACAATGCGCATGCGCTTTCCGGCGTGCTTACCTCTCGTACCGTTACCGAAGTCGTATTCCTTACGCATTGTAAACTACCCTACGATCTTCCCTAAGACATGCGGCAACATCTTCCGCCACCAGGGCCAGTCGTGATTCACATCGTGACCCCACAGCTCCAGTGAGTGCGGAATTCCTTTTGCGGTGAGAATATCTGAGAGGTGCTGACTGCGCTTGGGGTCTTCGTACGAACCCTGGCCAGAGAGAATATAGATCGAATCCGCCCGGCGCAGGATCGGCAGGTAATAATCGTCGTTCATTCCCGATAGATAGTCGACTGGGTTATTAAAAAAGACGTTGTCGTCATAGAAGCCAGCCAGGTATGAACGGATGTCATAGCTGCCGCTCATTGCAATCACGCCGCGAAACAAATCGGGATGCTTGAAGTATTCGTTCGCTGATAGGAAGGCGCCGAGACTGGCGCCAGTGGTAATCGGCCGCGCATCTTCGCCGCTCTCGTTTCGAATCAAAGGCAACACTTCGTCGGTGATATATCGATCATAACGCGTCAACAATTCCGCCTTCAGATTGGGCGGCATCTGTTCGTTGAGCAGACTATGGCGATTGACGCTGTTGATTGAATAAGCGCGGACGAGTCCCTGCTCGATGAACGGCTTAATAGCATCGACGAGATAGAATCGTTCATACTCCAGATAATCTGCTGCCGCGGTGGGCAGCATCAAGAGTGTCTGACCCGCATGGCCATAAGCCACCAGCGGCATCTCCATCTGTAAATTAGGACTAAACCAACTGGTGGTTCTGCGCTCCATTAAACCTCGCTTGTTGTCAGAGATTTGGTATTGAAGAATCCGCGGCCAGAAATATTGTCTCACTTCTCCTTCGCGTGCAAGCTAAGACGACCTCAAAGGCGCCAAATCCTGGGGAGCAGACATTACTGAATCTCAGCTCATACATCGTAGTTGTGCGTAAACCAGGCTCGCCGGTTTTCCAGTGTGGCAATTGGTTGCGAGTTGCATGAGTGCGGTAGTTCGCCCGGCAATTGGTCACCACCGAGCGCGACGCCGCTAGGTCGGGTGAGACTTAACTCTCACACAACTAGGGCTTTATGTTTTCTTGCTGTCGGTTTTGCAGAAAACTCTTGACGCGCAAATGAACTTGAGATACCGTTCGCGCCGTTGACGGCAAACGGTTGGTCCTCAAAAGCTGCGATCGCCGCATACTTCCAGTACCAGTTGTTTAATCGTCAGGCACGCTATCAAATCCATTGAACTCGTTTCAAGTGGATCACCTCGCATGAAATAACCTGCAATAACACCTTAAGCAGGTTTGGCACGTATTTCAAAAAGGAGAGACATATGCCTTCGAATTCCGACCCCTCGATGGACGCTACTTTTCTTTTCAAGGGAACCATCCGAGAAGTAAAGAGCGCGACCATGCCTGACGTGCCGGTGGATAAGAACACGGTTGTTGCCATGGTGGATCAGGTGCTCGAAGCACCATCAAATCTAGCGAAGATGGGTGGTCATCGCGTGACCGTAAAGCTCAGCGGCCGCCGGAAAGTTGCAGTTGGCGATGAATTGATTTTTCACGCGCACGGATGGATTTTCGGCGCCAGTGTCGCGGTGCAATCACTGAAAGAAGAGTCACTTAAAGATACCAGGGCGCACTCTGCGCTCTTGAGCCGCGGCGGCGATCCGGTGGTCCATCGTCACAACCGCCAAGTCCAAAATCGCTTCTCTACGGCGGACGTTGTAGTTTCAGGCAGAGTGACCATGGTAAGAATTCCTCCGGAAGCAGCGAGCGCGAGCCTCGCAGCAAGCAAGGCCCAATCCGCTGCGAACACACCTGAACCCGTTGGACCGATCAGCGAACATACGCCGCATTGGCGCGAGGCACACATTGAAATTGACGATGTGCATAAGGGTGTGCACACGAGCAATAGCGTCGTGATTCGGTTTCCGGCCAGCACGGACGTCCGCTGGTACAAGGCACCCAAATTTCAGCCCGGCCATCAGGGCTTCTTCATGCTCCGCAAGCACAAATTGGCAGGATCCAAGTCAGCATCACGGCGAAGCAAAGTTTCGACACGCGCCGCCGCGGCGGCACCCGCAGCCGCCGAAGTCTTCACGGCCCTGCACCCCACAGACTTTCAACCTTACACACAACCCGGCGGGGTGCGGCGAATTATCGAGAACAAAAACATCTGAGCAAATCACTCCGCGAAGAACTTTTGAATAAGAGCGTCTTTGTAGACTCACAACCCGTTAATTGAGTTTTCAGAAATAGTTTTTCTCTTTCCACGAGGAGAAACATCATGGCTAAGAAAACCACGCGTCGCAGCAGTAAAGCAAAGACGGCCAAAGCCGCCACCAAGACCCCCGGTCAAGTTTTAGTCGTCAATATGATTCCCAAATCGCTCAGCGGCGAGACTCATCAGGACAGCGAACCTACGATCGCTGTAAATCCGGCCAACCCGTTACAGATCGCTGCCTCGGCCTTCACGCCCGATCCGTCGCATGGACCGCGGGCTCCGATCTACATTTCGACGGACGGCGGGAACACCTGGACGCTCAATTCAATCGTCCCCAGCACCGTGGCCGATGGATCCGCGACTGCCGACATCACGGTGGCGTTCGGCAGTTCGAGCAACAATCTCTACGCGGGGATCATTCGCTTCCCATTTCCAGGCGATAAAACTCGATTGAATATTCTGCGGACGAATGATTTCCAGAGTTCGACGACGATGAAAGTGCTGGTCGATCGCCAGGGTCAGGGCGTTGATCAACCTTATGTCCAGGCGATAACGGTCAAGAGCGGAACTGGCGCCGGAAAGGATCGGGTATACGTTGGCGATAATGACTTCAACGCCACTGGAGGAAATACGGCAACCATCGATCAATCACTGAATGGTGGAGGCACTCATCCGAGTTTCAAGTCAATAAGAATCGAGTCTCGCACCACATCGGGCCAGGATGGTCCGCCGGTTCGCCCAGCAATTCATCCTGACGGAACAGTTTATGCAGTCTTTCATTCGTGGAAATCCTTTGACGGCCACACCGGCGAAGGGACGGCCGACATCGTGGTGGTTCGCGACGATCACGGCGGGACTGGAATTCATCCGTTTACTGACTTGGTCGACCCGACCGATAACAAGGCAGGCATGCGTGTCGTTCGCGGAGCCAAGTTCAACTTTAATGGCGAGAAAGGCCAGCAAAGGCTGGGCGGCGATGTCTCGATGGCCGTCGATCCAACGAACAGCGCCATCATTTACGTTGCTTATAACGACGACCAACCGAATGGTGTCTATGCGCTGCACTTGTTGCGTTCTACCGATCGCGGCGTGACGTGGTCGCCAGAACTGAAACGCGTTGATGACGCTTTGAATCCGGCCTTGGCGATTAACAAAGCCGGCAAAGTGGGTCTGCTTTATCAACAACTCGTCGGCACCGGCGCCGCGCAACAGTGGGTCACCAAATTCGAGAGCACTGCCGATGGGACTGCATGGACCCCAATCGTTCTGTCGCAAGCGTCCGCCAACCGCCCGCCCAAGGACTTCGATCCATATCTCGGCGATTATGATCACTTGATGGCGGTCGGCAAAGATTTCTATGGGGTCTTCTCGGCCAACAACACGCCGAAGAAAGTCAACTTCCCTTCCGGCGTGGTATATCAACGCAACGTCAACTGGAACACGAGCACGCTGCTTGATGTTGATAACGTGACCACTGTGGGCATCTCGATCGATCCATTTTTCTTTAAGGTCACAGGCTAAAGAATCGCGAGGAGCTTATGCCGCGTTACCACGTGAAAATCACCGGCCGCGATTATGAAGCGATGGCGGATCTTGTTCGCAAGTACAAGGTCACCGTGGCGCGCCACACGGTCGAGAAGGTTGGCAAAGGATATCGGATCGATGCTCATGCGAACGGACGGCAGTTGAGTGCGCTTGAAGCGGCCGGATACGGAATCGAGCGTCACGAAGATGCCGATAAGGAAGGCAAGGCGCGACAAAAGGAGGTGAGACAGTTCTCAAAAAAAGCCGCGCCCGATGAGGCCCTCCATGTCCACAGCGTCAATAAATACCTGAATGTTGTGGAAGTTGAGACCGCACTCGCCGCGGTTGCCGGCGCGCACGGTGCATTTACCAGAGTAATCAAGTTGCCGAACAAGACTTGGGAAAAGCGTGTTTGTAATGCATTGAAAATCGGAAAAGGCAGTGGCGCTAGCCGGCCGGCAATCTATTTTCTCGGCGGCGTGCATGCGCGTGAATGGGGCAGTCCGGACATTCTCATAAACTTTGCGCAACAACTGAGTCAGGCTTACCACTCCGGTTCGGAAATTACGATCGGCAGCAACAATTTCACCGCCGATCAGATAAAAAAGATCGTAGAGACCAAAGACACATATCTTTTTCCACAAGCCAATCCAGACGGCCGTCATTACAGCATGACGACCGAGGCGATGTGGCGCAAGAACCGCCGGCCTCGACCGGCCGGACATACACAGTCAAAATGCAACGGCGTCGACCTGAATCGCAACTTCGATTTCATGTGGAATTTCCCCACCTACTTTGATCCTAATTCTCCGGTTTCTAACTCAACCGATCCCTGCGATCACGACATCTACATCGGGCCGGCGGCAATGTCTGAGCCGGAGACAAAAAACGCCGTGTGGATTTTCGATCAATATCCGATCGGATACTTCATCGACATTCACAGCTATTCGGAAGATATTCTCTATAGCTGGGGCGACGACGAGGATCAGTCGGCCGATCCAAGTATGAACTTTCAGAACGCCGCCTTTAATGGCAAGCGCGGGATCGCCGGCGATATGAAGTACAAAGAATATATCTCGCCGGCGGACAAAACGGTGGCGGTCACCCTCGCCAACAAAATGCAAGCGGCCATTCAGGGAGTTCGCGGCAGGGTTTACAAAGTTGAGCAGTCGATGAGCCTTTATCCGACTGCCGGCACGTCTGACGACTACGCATTCAGCCGTCACCTGGTCAATTCCAAAGAATCTAAAACGTATTCGTATACGATTGAGTGGGGCAGCGCGAACAATACCACTCCGTTTCATCCTCCCTATCCCGAAATGCAGAAGATTATTCAGGAAATCACCGCGGCCCTCCTCGCCTTTTGTCTTGCGGTAACGTGAAGCGGTTACCCTCACGATGGAACCGACAATTGCGCATTCAAACGGGTTTCGACAGTTGATTGCGTTCGATTGACACCAAATCGCAACGGCTGGGCGTCACGCCAATCAAATCAAGAAGCACATCTGGGAATGCGTTATTCACAACCGAGAAGTAGTGATAAGCTACCAACGTCTCGACGTTGGTTTTTTTCGCACTCGAGGGAGGTCGCTAATGCGCGCCACATCAAGGAAGAAAGCGCCGGCTCCGAACGCGGTCTTTGTTTTCAAAGGAACAATCAAGCAACTCAAGGCCTCTAACGTGAAACAAGCGCCGGCTAGCGACCACACCGCGATCGTCACGGTAAATCAAGTGATTGACGCGCCTGCTAATCTCGCAGCGTACGAGGGACAAGACATAACTGTTGAGTTAAGTAACACACGCAACGTCACGGTTGGCGAAAAAATGGTTTTTTATGCGACTAGCTGGCTATACGCGGAAACGATTGCCGTACATTCTCTGCGTGAGGAGGCGGACGCAGGTGATGCGACGACTCACCACGTTGATCCGCCTGTGCAACGAGATCGACGCGAGGCGCGGGCGCACTTCGATCATGCAGACGTCGTTATCTCTGGAAGGGTTGAACTCGTCAGGTTGCCGAACGTCGGCGCGACCGGCAAGAAAAAGGCTACCGCGAGAGATGAATCGTCAACGCGGATCAGCGAACACGATCCGAAGTGGCGCGAGGCGATAATTGACGTGGAACAGGTTCACAAGGGCAGTCTATCAAAGCGTCGGGTTATCGTCCGGTTCCCCTCAAGCACCGATGTGGCGTGGCGACATGCTCCAAAATTTGAGGCTGGGCAGCAGGGGTACTTCGTACTCCACCAGGATCGTTCCGGCGCGCAGCGACCTTCCGCCGCAAGCAAAAAGCGTGAGCAAGGGTCTCCCAGTTCGGCCAATGCAAGCGCGAAAACCTACATCGTTCGTGACCGTCATGACTTTCAGCGTTACAACGAAATGGGCGGAATCAAATCGCTCATAGAATCAGAATCAGTTTCTGACAATCAGTGATCCGTCAAATAGGTTTCGTGTCTTTTTCCAACGCTGACAATTGTACAACCTTCTGTCTCAATTGCGCGGGCCTAACGTAATAAGCTTCGGGCGATGCCTTCAGAGTCTCCTAAATGGCTTGCCCTCGCCCTCAGTCTCGTAGCGATTACCGTCAGCGGGTTGAGTTGGTGGGTCAACTATAAAACCACCAGCAGACTTCGGAAATCGAAGTCTCGACGAAACGAATTGATCATGGTCCTCATATAGATCGAAGGCGGAGGGTCATAGACATGATGAAAGTGGCCACAACGTCGTCCATTTCATGAGTCGCTCATTCGGCAAGGGTTCTCTTCGCTCACGCGCTGCGTCTGGTCGTCATTACCCGCCAGGCTGAAGGAGAATGGTTCTGACGCACCCACCACTTCTTTTGCGACATCAGGCTCGACAAAAAGGAAAAACACTATGCCCAACGAGAATACGATCGAACATACAATTGAGCCGGGAGACACACTGTCGCGCATTGCGGCTCAGAACCGGATCTCTCTCAGCGATCTGCTTACAGCCAATCCACAGATAACGAATCCGGATCACATCGTTGCTGGCCAGGTAATTTTTATCCCCGGCAGTCAAGCCGCGACCGAAGGTCCGGGAGCAGGCGGAACTGAACCCGCTGCACCGCAAACACCATCGTCAGAGACCCTGCTTCGGGGCCTGGACGCCAATGTCAATCTCACAACGAAGGGCGACTGTCTCAAGAGTGACGGTTTTGACTTTGCGATCCGCTACTACAACATTAACAATCCAGGCAAGAATCTAACGCGGGCTGAAGGGCAGGCACTGGTTGCCGCGGGCTTGCAACTCGGCGCAGTATTTGAAGATGGACATCCGGATCACGATGCTTTCTTTAGTCATGACAAGGGAGTAATCCATGGAAAAGCGGCGCACGACATGGCGACTAACAAGATTGGTCAGCCTGGCGGCAGCGCAATCTATTTTGCGGTGGACTACGATCCGGCATTGCACACAGTGCAAACCGTCATTACGGACTACTTCAAAGGCGTCAAAGAAGGTTTAGCCGCGGGCAACGGCGGAACTCCAAAGTACGCTATTGGCGTCTATGGCTCGGGTCTCACTTGTCGGTTGCTCTTGGCGGAAGGGTTGGCGACGCTTACCTGGCTGACGCAATCCACTGGCTTCACGGAATCAAAGGATTTTGCCAAGAAGAAGCTTTACAACTTAATCCAATTCCTTGACCAGGATGTCTGCGGCATCAATGTAGATCCGGATGAAACTAATCCGGGAAAGCCTTCCGGTTTGTTCACGATCTAGCGTTCTAAGATCCGAGGGCTGGCCTTTACAAGATGGCGGTTTCTTCCAACCACCTTCCTTCGTGAAATCGCTCGACGCTGAGCTGATTCGCGTCAATTAGATCAGAACGGCCCTGGAGAACTAAATCGGCGGTGATGCGCCCCGAAGCAGGCGAGTGCATTACTCCATGCCCGCTAAAGCCATTTACAAAATAAAGCCCTTCTACATTCGGCGACGGGCCAATGATCGCATGATGATCGGGAGTCATTTCGTAGAGTCCGGCCCATGCTCGGCGCGGGTTAACTTCGGCTTCGGCCAGGCACGGCACGCGTGAAGCTGCATGCGTCAGGATTTTTTCCACGAATGTTGAATCGAATTCGGTTTTGAAGCCCGGCGTTTCTTCGGGATCGTTCCACGCCAACAGAATTCCCTTCCCTTCTCGCCGAAAGTGAAAGCCCGTGGACATGTCAATGACCATAGGAAATCGCTTTGGCAACTGATCGAAGGGCTCGGTCGGCACCAGCTGACGCCGCAAAGGTTCGACCGGCAAATCAGCGCCGGCCATTCTGGCAACTTCCGCGGCCCACGGGCCGGCCGCGTTGACCACCACTCGGGTCGAGACAAAGCCGCGGCTTGTCAGTACGCCAGCTATGCGGCGCTGTTCTAATACTGGGAGCGCGGACGTCTCGTCCGCATTCTTTCGCGAGGTAGCCCTCTTTCTATCTGATGCGGACGAGCCGTCCGCGCTCCCAGCATCAACTTGAATTCCGATCACCTGAGTATCGAGCCACAGTCGCGCGCCCTTGTCGCGCGCGTTCAGCATGAATCCCATCATCACGCTGTGCGGATCGACAAAGCCATCGGTTGGACAGAACGTTCCACCGAGAATGTCGTCAGCGCGCAGTTGCGGTACCATCGCGATAATCTCTGCGGGTGAAACCAGCTCGACATTGTTTACTCCCAGAGATATTTGCCGCTTACGGTTCGCTTTCAGGTAATTAAAATGTCTTTCAGTCGTGGCGCAAAACAGATATCCGTGCGCTCGATAGTCAGCCGGGTGTCCTACGACTTCGTCAAAGCGCGAGAAGAAGTCGATCGAGTAACGCGACATTTGAATATTGACCGGCGTCGAGAACTGCGCGCGCACGCCGCCCATGCTCTTCCCGGTCGAACCTTTGCCCTGGTGCGCTTCGCGCTCAAGCACCAGCACATTAGTGCAACCAGCCTGCGCCAGGTGATAAGCGACACTCGAGCCGACGATGCCGCTGCCGATGATGACTACGTCCGCGGTTTCCACGAGGTAAAAGTAAAAAGGAAGAGAGAAAAAGTAAAGAAGGCGTTGGCGAGATACCCGGAACGGGTCACGGCTATGCCGTCTGATGTGCGAAGAGGCTATGCCTTTCCGGCTAGCCAACTATCTGGTTTTGGGCTGCTTCCCTTGATGTTTGCTGGGCAGAGCTCCTTGAGGATTACGAGTGGTCACGGTAACGCCGATCCTTAGATGGCATAGTCGCAACGTCTGCCGCATACCGACTATCCCGATGAAAGATTCACGCGGCGCAGCAACTCTTCAAAACGTGGGTCGCTGCGCAGACTCTTGAGCATGGGATCTACCTTGACGAGAGCAGCGCCAGGTTCATGGGCGTTGAGTGCTTTCTCAAGCCACGCAAACGCGGAATCTTTGTCTCCCAAACCAGCATAAATCAAGGCAATTTCCCTGGGGCTGGTGTGAAACTCCAGATCCATCTTCAAGTGGTTGAGAATCTTTAGAGCTTCCTCTCGACGGCCGTTAAGCGCTGCGGCAAACGCCAGCCAGCTATCCATCTCGGACTTTCTGGATGGGTCAAGGCGAATGACTTCTTTTAACTCCGCTGCAGCTTCCTCATGTTTACCTGTTTGCGTATACGCCTCGCTCAGGCGTACATGCGCTACTCGAAAACCGGGATCCAGGGCCAGCGCTTTCAGGTACTGTGAGATTGCTTCGTCATAACGCTCGGCGAAGTACAGTATTTGACCAACGTCGGTGCTGATATTAACCGAGACCGGATCGAGGTCCCGGGCTCTTCTGATTTCAAATAGCGCCTCGTCCATGCGACCCAGCGACGCAAGGTTGTACGCATGCCAATGACGAGCTTTCACGTAATCAGGATCGAGTGAAATTGCTCTCTGGAATTCAAGCTCTGCTCCTGACCAATCCCATTCAATCGCGCTCTCGTAGTACGCGAGCGTAGCGTGCGCCTCGGCGAGGTTATCATCGATGGCCAGAGCCTTTAGCGCCAAAGTTTTTGGCGACTCGGTAATCGCCGGGTTTCCGCCTCCGCCCAATAAAAGGCAGTCTGCCATGCCCACGTAAGCCGGAGCGTAATTTGGATCAATTTCCAGGGCGCTGGCAAATTCGTGCTCAGCTTTCCAGGTGTCGTCGGCTGTCCGTTTATTCCAATAATAGCGGCCTTTCAAATAAGCCTCGCGCGCCGCGGGATTTTCTGCGGTCTTAGTTGACGGCGCGTCAACCGAAGCGGCCTTTGCGGCTCGCAACTGGGCCGGCCTCACGTATCCGAAGTAAGCGGCGGCTACCGCGCCAATGATCAGGCAACTTGTGGCGAATATCATCGCGGGTTTCCTGCCTACTGCCGTCTGCCTACTGCTTACTCTTTTCAGACTTTCACTCTCTTCTTCCTTGAAGACGACATGAGTGCGCGTATGCCTATGCACCAGCCGCGAGCTGTTCTCCTCCTGATTTATTGCGCGAACATCGCCGTTGAATCGAAATCCGTACCCGCGGACTGTCTCGACGTATGCGTCTCCGTTGTCCCCGTTACTCAAAGTCTTTCGCAAGACAGAGATGTAATGATTCAGGTTGCTCTCTTCCACAAACGAGTCTGGCCAGAGCTGCTTGATCAAATCGTCTTTCTTCAATACGCGCCCGCTGTTTTGAACCAGCACGACGAGGGTATCGAAGGCCTTGGGCGGAAGGGCAATGGGCAGATCATCGCGCAGCAGTTGCCGCTCGGCGGGGACTAGCCGGAAGGAGCCGAATTCGTAAGATGTGTTGTTTTGTTCGTTCATGAGACCTTCGAAAGTCTAGAACCTGCGAGGGCCGCGGTTAGTGCCGTAGTCCCGTTAGGGACGAAATATTTATAGAACCACGATTGAAGATATTGAGATAGCTCCGTAAGGAGCGGCATGTACTTCCTCGTCCTTATTTCGCTCCTAAAAGGAGCTTGCAGGTCCTGCTTGGCTCCGGCGGCTATCAACATTCTGTCCTTGGAGCTGCGCGTATTCCAAACAACTTTGGCTCGTGTCCTCTCTGGTAAGTGCTTTCTCCCGCGTTCAAGAAAAATTCAAACAATCTTCAAGACGAATCCATCTCTCTTCGTTTATTAAGACGCGCTAGTGACACTAATTAAGAAGCTCAAGCAAATGCTTTCCGGCGCGAATTCTAAGTCAGAAGCGCGAACGGAGCAATCCGAAATGGCGAGGAAGACCGCGAGGTCGGTCGAGGTCACGGTTGAGACTGATGAGGTCGTTCTTCAGCACACCGCACTCGCGGTCAGTCCTGAGAAGACAGTGAACCAAAGCAAAGAACAGCCATAAGACTCATGAATAATATTCAGAAACCATCATTGCGAAATTCCGTTCTGCTCGGCTGCCTCATCCTGGGCCTAAACGTAGTTTGCTGCACGAGGACAAGCTCAAGCGTGAACCCGCCGCAGAACAACATGCGTAATGCCCCGAATTCACCGAGTGCGATTGTAAACCAGTTACCGGCGGCTACTCAGACCCCGTCGTTGAATAGCGCCGGAGTCAATCAATCGGCTAGCACCCCAGATGAACTGGTGCGGCAATTCTATGCCTGGTATCTGGGCGAATTGCGCGATGGTAAAGAACCTTTCACGCAGGAAGATAGGATGAAGCAGTACGTTTCGGACGACTTCATTAAGGAACATACCAGCGGGCCAAAGGACTTTGATCGGGCCCTTGGTCTGCCGAAGCCGGAGTCCGACTGGTACAACATGAAGGTCGAGATCGGAAAGCCGAAGTACTACGACAAGAAGCCTTATTACGACGCCTATGTGGATGTGACCTACAAAGGTTTTACAGATCGTGGCGCTTCCGTTCGCAGTGGTACGCGGTTCGTGACCATCGAGGACAGTTGGAGCGTCGGTCTGCAACGAGCGAGTGATGGCTGGAGAATCGCCAGTATTGGGATCAGAGATTAGAACCGGGCGGGAAGTGTCTGGGAGTTGCAGTTGCTTCGGTAATACTTCAAACAGATTAGAAAGAAGGATTAGGACGATGAAAATCACCCAAATGCATGAGTCGAACCGTAAGAGCCATGGTCAACTCTGGCGCATAAATAGTGGCGTGCGGCTACTGACCTCAGTCGCATTTGTTCTTTGTGGCGGCGCTATTTCAGCGAACGCGCAGCACACGGTTAATCTGCCGCAGATGGTGATTGAGGTAAAGCATACCGAATACGTCTATACGCAAAATCCGGGCACGCCAAATATCATTAACGTAAAATCATACAACCCTAGCGTCGCGACGGCTGCGGCATACCGGGTAAACCGCGTCCAGATCGTTGCCGTTGCGCCCGGCTCGACAACAGTCGAGTTTTTTGAACGCACTCAGCGAATTCTCTACAGGGTATTGGTATCGGTGACGGGTCCAAATGCAACGGGCGGCGGCGGATCTGGATACAATCCGCGATTGACGCAGCTGCCGCAGATCGTGATGCTTGTGGACCATTCGGAGAATGCTCACACGCCAAATGACAGCGCCGCGCGGATAAGCGGGGTAACATCGAGCAATCCGAGCGTGGCGACCGTCCGAACAGATCCGCCGCGCGGCATTCAGGTCTACTCAAAAGCGCTGGGCGACACTTGGGTCAATTTTACAAACAACACGACCGGCACGACCTATCAGGTCCACGTATATGTTAGAAGCACGCTCTCCGAGACGGGCAGCGGCAACGGGTCGGGAGGCGGTTCCGGCGGTGGATCGGGTGGTGGATCAGGCGGGGGCAGCGCGGGGAGCGGCAGTATTGACCCGTGTTTAGTAGGCACTTGGGAATCTGTGGACGTAAAGTTCATCAAGGATGATTTTGGCCCTTGGAGCGGCGGAGGCGGCATTACTATCACTTTCAAGAAAGACGGAACGGTTAATGCCGATTACACCCGGATGGAGCCATTAATGGAACCGAAAGGATCTCGTTTCGTCTACACCGGCACTGCATCCGGGCGAATCACAACAGAGAATAAAGTAGCGACAATTCAGAGTATGCAGGTAAAGGGCGTGACCAAGACATTGAGAGTCGGTCGGACAAATTACCCGGCCGGGCATTTACCGGCTCTCGGCCCCGGGGGTCCAGGCGGCACGGCCAACGATAATGGCTATACATGCTCCGGTAATTCGCTCGAATATAAGTCGTCTGACGCTCTTAATATTCCTCCGGCGTTCACGGTTAGGCTGAAGCGCGTGAAGTGATCGACTGCCGGTGTCAAAAAAACTTTTAAAGGATCAGCTAGCCATGGGATAGCAGGCAAGAGGAATGACCAAACCATATATCACGTCGGCAGCTATTTTGTTCGTTCTATTCTGTTCCCCAGCAGTTTCGGCCCAGCCTCACCCTAGTCCTAAGGGTACGACACCTAAGGGCGTTTCGGCCGACAAGTGGCTTGAGGATCTGCGAGCCGCAAATAAGGGCAAATGGAACGAAGTGTTCCTGCTGTCGCCGCCCCTCCGCTACATCACTGCCAGGGCGAAAGACGTTCTTCACGACCACCTCGAGAAAGGAAGCGCTTGCCAGCGCGCGGCAGCAAACCTCGCAGATGCCGCTTTATTCCAGGAGGATGTGAACCACTCGTGATGAGGCTATCTATTATATAAGCAGGCCTGCTTCAAGCGTTACGGAAAAAGTAACGTCCGTGGGGAGTGAAAGTGAACCTCACGAATCCAAACTCAGAAACTCTTCGCGACCAATGGAAGTTACACATGCAGTGAAAACGCACTGGTACTAAGCTCAATTAAATTCAAAAAGGTTGAATTGAACATCGTGAATAATCTAAAGCATAGTAGGTTCGGATTTTTCGGCTTCACGATGGCAGTCGTTTTCGCGGTCGCGGCATCAAGCTGCGGGCTGAGAACAGGCACGAATGCCAATCAGAATAATGTTTCGCCGCAATCCGAACCGTCCGCGACGCAACCTTCGAAGCCAAGCCCAATGCCGGCTGCGGAGATCAACAATATTCTTTTCATCATGGATTCCTCGGGCAGCATGAAGGCCAAGGCGGGCGGAAAAACAAAAATGGATGCCGCCAAAGAAGTGGTAATCGAATTGATCGGAGAGCTTTCTGCTGGTGTTCAGGCCGGATTGATGGCCTACGGGCACAGACAGAAGAACGATTGTAACGACGTTGAGCTTCTGATTCCGATCGGGCGGATTGATAAAGATGGGTTCGCACAAAAGGTGCAGAGTCTTCAGCCACTGGGCGAGACTCCGATCTCGTTTTCCATCCGACAGGCAGCCGATGTTCTCAAACGAACAACCGGAAAGAAAACGGTTATTCTGATCAGCGATGGCGAGGAAACATGTAAGGAGGATCCGTGTGTAGTAGCTGCTGAACTTAAAAAAGCGGATATCGACCTGCAAGTTCATGTCGTTGGCTTTGGGATCGACAAGCCAGTAGCCAGGAGACAACTCAACTGCATAGCCGGAGCCACCGGGGGAACCTACAAAGACGCGGCGGATGCGGCGGAGCTTAAGAAGACACTCGAAGGAATGGCAAAGACTGATGAATCGACGACTGGCAAAGGACGGCTGATTACGGTCGGTCTTGATTCAAATGGAGAGGAGAGTGATTGGAAGGTTAGTGTCTATCCTCAAGGAACCGACAGTACATCGATCGCCTATGCCCTTCACAGCACTTCCGCGATGGAAATTCCCGCCGGAAAATATGATGTTAAGTACGAGAGGGCTTGCTCTCTCGAGGTTTGGAAACGAGGCGTGGAGATTAAAGCCGGACAAGATACGCGAATTGGCCTCGAGCAGCTTGGTCGTGTGCGCCCCACAGTTCATGACGCGAACGGAAATGACGTTTCAGGAAAAGGATATATCGAAGTGCACGCCAATGACCTTACGCTTTGCCTGAATATGAGTACCACAGGTGTTACTGAGCTTGCACCAGGGACCTATGATTTTCGTTTCTGGTCTTCACAGTTGATCTATGGCTGGAGAAGAGAAGTTGTCATCAAGGCGGGGCTGGAAACGCCGGTAGAGATAACCGTCGCGAAGTGACTTGCCAGGTGAAAGGATCGAAAGGCCTATCGCTGAATGGAAATCCATTGCCTCCGCGCATTTCAATCCGCGTTTTCCAAGCCGATTATGTGCCGACGTATTTCGGCGGTGAATGGCGGAACAACTTTCGGCTCTTCACCGGACTCGTCTTGCGATTCGGTGGCAAATAGGGCAGCGATCCGGCATTGCCAGGAAAAGAGATAAGACACTGAACCAATATTTCGTCGTAGAAGTCGCGCAGCGGTCATAGCGAAAAAACCAGCGGTCACAGAACTGCCACTTCTCAAGGCCTACCGGCAAACACAAAAAAGGAAACAGATCCTTACCTGTTCCCCTTTTTTCGTTGTCTCTGCTTTTGAGCCCTCCCATAGGGTCGGGCTACTGCCCCATTCATTACGCCGGCGCCGGATTGCTGCCGGTAATCGGTGGCAGGATCGGCTTGAGTGGGCGCGCACTCGGCTCGTTTACCTGCGGTTGATCGGAATTAGTCGCCGACGATTCTCCGTCCTCGATCGTCAAGCCCGCTACCACACGACGAATCTGCACGCCATCGAGCGACTCGTGCTCCAACAACGCTTCGGCCAGTCGCACCATCGTGTCGCGATTATCTTCGAGGATTTTGCGCGCGCGCTCGTATTGCTCAGTAACGATCTTACGCACTTCAGAGTCGATGCGAATCGAAGTCTCCTCGGAATAGTCGCGATGCTGGGCGATTTCTCTGCCCAGGAATATCTGCTCCTCCTTCTTGCCAAAGGTCAGCGGCCCAAGTTCGGACATGCCATATTCGCAAACCATCGCTCGCGCCAACTCAGTCGCGCGCTCGATGTCGTTCGAAGCACCGGTAGTGATGCTGCCCAGGAATGTCTCTTCGGCAATGCGCCCGCCCATCAGAATTGAAATCTGACCGAGCAGGTATTCCTGTGTGTAGTTGTGTCGATCGCCTTCCGGCAATTGCTGAGTTACTCCCAACGCCATGCCGCGCGGAATGATGGTGACTTTGTGCACTGGATCGGCATTCGGGACTTTCAAACCGACGAGAGTGTGCCCGGCCTCGTGATAAGCCGTGACGCGTTTCTCTTCGTTTGAGATGACCATGCTCTTGCGCTCGGCGCCCATCAGGACTTTGTCTTTGGCCAGCTCAAAGTCGGACATCGAGACAACTTTCTTGTTGTAGCGCGCCGCATTCAGCGCTGCCTCATTAACCAGGTTTGCCAGGTCAGCGCCGGTAAAACCCGGTGTGCCGCGCGCGAGCACGCTGATATCCACGTCTTCGCCCAGTGGAATCTTCCGCGTGTGAACTTTCAGGATGCCTTCACGGCCGCGCACATCAGGCCGGGATACGACGACTCGTCGATCGAATCGCCCGGGCCGCAGTAACGCCGGATCCAGAACATCAGGCCGGTTCGTCGAGGCGATCAGGATCACGCCGTCGTTCGATTCGAACCCGTCCATCTCAACTAGCAACTGATTCAAAGTCTGTTCGCGCTCGTCATGACCGCCGCCCAGACCGGCGCCACGATGACGCCCTACAGCATCAATCTCATCGATAAAGATGATACAGGGGGCGTTCTTCTTGCCCTGTTCGAATAAATCGCGCACCCGCGAGGCGCCGACGCCGACAAACATCTCGACGAAATCCGAACCCGAAATCGAGAAGAAAGGGACATTCGCTTCACCGGCAATCGCCCGCGCCAGAAGCGTCTTGCCCGTTCCCGGCGGGCCCATCATCAAAACACCCTTCGGGATGCGGCCGCCGAGCTTCTGAAACTTTTGCGGCTCTTTCAAGAACTCAATAATCTCTTGCAGTTCTTCCTTGGCTTCTTCAACTCCCGCGACGTCCTTGAACGTCACCCGTTTTTGCTGATTGCTAAGGAGCTTCGCCCGTGATTTGCCAAATGACAGGGCCTTGTTGCCACCTGACTGCATCTGCCTCAGCATGAAAATCCAGAAACCAAAGATCAGCACGAACGGCAGCAGGTAATAGAGCGCGGGCCATAGATAACTATTGCCGGACTCTTCCTCGACTTTGGGGACGCGCGGTTTGCCATTGACGACTTCCTTTGCTTCCTTAATCAGGTCATTCTTGGCTGTCTCGTTAGTAAGCTGAATGTGGTATTCCTTGCCACTGTTGTTGTCGATCGCAACCGTCTCGGTTTGCTTGACCGTCAACTGCTTCAACTCGTTGTTGTCAATCTTCTGGTAGAGCGCCGTCAGATCAATGTTTTCGGTGTTCTTGCTGCCGGGATTGACGAGCTTGTAAATCAACAAAGCACCCGCAATAATCAGCAGCCAAAAAATGATTTGTCTAGCAGTAGAACTCAAAGCCTTCGATCCTCCATGGCCGATCATACCTCAAATCAGCCGTTCTGGTAAGCCGGTTCACACTTGCCCGGCCGGTGTCTCTCCCTGGAACCAGCGCGCACGCTCAGGTGAGATGCCCTGATCAGTCGTACCGGTGCCCAAACGTTATCGCAATCAGACTCAAACGCGCTGCCCCGGGTTATTACGCCTGGCCCTCCTATTTGGTTCAAGTCTATCGCGAAAGGCGGAGGCCGTTAACCAAGGTACTGTAGTAGCCCGCGTTTTCTAGACACCCGCGCGCCCCCGGGCAACTCAATCACCCTTCCCCCGCGATCCCCCGCCAAAAGTCCCTCGAGTGCGGCGATATGGACGCGCTCAAGCCTTTTGAGATCACCACGACACCTTTCAATCCACAGACGCAGCGCGCGGCGCCGCAATGCCAACGGCGCCGCAGCCAACAGATCTAATCGTAAAAAGGTGCCCGCATCGTTGCCATCGGCCACCGTCCTGTCCGTTTCAAGAGCCAGTTCAAGGAGGGTCAGTGCGCCTCGATCAAGCGCGCTGCTGTCTTCCCGCAAGAGTTCTGCTGTCCTGGCTAAGCCTGCGACCAGCTTCGGATTAAAGGTCTGCATTAACGGCAGCAATTGGCGTCGAACGCGGACCCGCGCGAACTTCTCATCTAGGTTCATTTCGTCGGTCCGAAATTCAAGGGACTGCCTGCGGCAATAATCTTCCGTGTCTTGTCTTAAGGCCCAGGAAAGCAGCGGCCGTGCCAGCAAAATCTCGCTTTTCGCAGAAATGGTCCGCACCGGCTCGATTCCGCCGAGACCACTGCCGCCGCTGCCGCGCAAGAGGTTCAAGAGGACAGTCTCAGCCTGATCGTCCATGGTGTGCGCCGTCAAAATCAGGTTGGCTCGGCTGGTGCGGGCCCTCCTCTCCATGAATTCATAACGAGCGCGCCGCGCGGCTTGCTCCAGGTTGTCACCCGTTTTTGCGGCCCGCCCCTTTACGTCAATACTCTCGATCGCGGACTTATAACCAAGCTTTTTTGCCAACGCCTCGACCCAACGCGCATCCGCCGCACTAGCCTTGCCGCGCAGACGGTGATTGAGATGGAAGACCAGTACCTCAAGCTTTAGCCTCCCGGATTTGATTAGCTCGTCAAGCGACAGCAGCAAGGCGACTGAGTCTGCGCCGCCTGAAACGGCGACCACCGCAGTCGCGTCGGTCATCGGAAGATCGAGTCGCTTCCACTCGCGCAGAAGCGATTGAGCAAAGCGGCTCGGCCGGTGAGTTCTTCTCCGGGAGCGCCCGCTCTTCTGCGCCGGCGATGTCTTTCCTGGTGACGTTTTCATTCCGATGATGGTGGTAACATTCGATGCGGTGCCTCCAGTCGCGCCGAGAGAGCCGACCGCTTGATATATCGAGCACCTGCAACGAATTCTAACATCAGATGTCTTACTCCTAACTCGCCATTTGCGAATGGCTGACGACGAACGTAAGATCATCACCACAGTCAGCCTGTCTTGTCGTGGAACTAACAGTCGCCATCACCGGAGCATCTGGCGCGATTTACGCGCACCGCACGCTGATCCATCTGGCGGCCAGCGGCGTCGTCGAGCGCATCAACTTAATCGTCTCGGATTCTGCCAAAACGGTGGCCATGGTCGAGCTCGGCTTTGATCTGCGCGGCGCCGACGAGGAAGAAATTAACGAGTGGGTTGGTTTGGCGGCCGATGCGAAAATGATTCGCTGGCACCGCCTTGATAATATGGCCGCGACGCCCTCTTCGGGCTCGCACCCGCAGGCGGGGATGCTGATTGTTCCTTGTTCGATGGGCACACTCGGCGCCATCGCTTCGGGTGCCGGCACTAATCTCATTCATCGCGCGGCGGATGTGACGCTAAAGGAAGGACGCAAGCTGGTGCTGGTGCCGCGAGAATCACCATACAATGCAATTCATCTGGAAAACCTCTTAAAGTTGGCCCGCGCCGGTGCACAGATTCTGCCGGCCAGCCCTGGTTTTTATCATCGGCCGCAAACGATCGAATTCCTGGTTGATCACCTGGTCTTTCGCATACTCGATCAGTTCGCGATCCCGCATTCGACGGCAACACGATGGAAGGGTGATGCGCAAAAGGCGAGCTAGCATTTGGAAAGCTCTCTCTCCCTTTGGGAAAGGGTTGGGGTAAGGGTTTAGACCGTGGTGATTACCCACACCCCGTCCCTCTCTCAAAAGGAAAGAAATAAAGCAGAAATTCTGTGGGCTACTGATGATCTTAAAGAACATCCGCACGACGCTCGAGATGATCAAGATCGAGCACACACTCTTCGCGTTGCCGTTTGCTTTTCTGGGCGCAGTGCTGGCGGCGAATGGCCTGCCAACCACAATGCAGATTCTGTGGATCACTCTGGCGATGGTGGGCGTGCGGTCGACGGCGATGGCTTTCAATCGTGTCGCTGACAAAGATTACGACACGCGAAATCCGCGCACCAAAATGCGCGCGATTCCCGCCGGCGCGCTTTCAGTGGGCTTCGTCTTCGCATTTACTATCGCCGGCGCCGGCATCTTTGTTTTTGCCGCTGCGATGCTCAACCGTTTGACGTTCCTGCTTTCGCCCCTCGCGCTCGCCAGCGTCGTGCTCTACTCATATACCAAGCGATGGACTTTGCTGTCGCATTTGGTGCTGGGCTGGTGTCTGGCCATCGCTCCCACCGGAGCGTGGATCGCCGTGCGTGGTGCGATCGACAGTCCGGTTCCACTCTTGTTATCGCTTACCGTGATGCTTTGGACCGCGGGTTTCGACGTTCTCTACGCTTGTCAGGATTACGATTTCGACCGCGGCGAAAGTTTGCATTCGATTCCCGCACGATTCGGGATTGCGCAATCGTTGTGGATTTCGCGCCTGCTTCATCTCGGAGCATTCGCGGCGCTGGTTGCGTTATACTTTGTGACGCATTTGGGACTGCTCGCCGTTTTAGGGCTAATCGCCACGGGCGCGCTGCTTATTTATCAACACACGTTGGTGCGCGCTGATGATCTGAGCAGGCTTAACGCGGCGTTCTTTACCACGAATGCTTTTGTGAGCGTGATCTTGTTTTTGACTTTTGGTGGGGCTACGCTCCTTCGGTCTTAGTTTTCGGGAAAACGAACAAATGAGCATATTTGGTAATTGAAAGAAAGCGCGTTCGTACAAACGGATTATTCGTGTGGTTTCGTGGATCGACTCTTTAGTTGACGAAAAGATAATCCACGAACCCACACGAAAAGGCGGCAAAGACGCACTGTAAAGCTGATAACGAGCACTAAACTATCATTACGAAATGTTTATCATGAGCCTTTCACACGATATCCGACTTAACGAGATTAGCGCGAAGGTGAGCGTCGGCGAGCGTCTTTCTTTCGAAGACGGTGTAGCTCTTTTCGCCACGAACGATCTCAACGCGCTGGGCAAACTGGCCGACACCGTGCGGCGAGCGAAACATGGGCAAACGACTTACTTCAACGTCAATCGTCATTTCAATCCGACGAACGTGTGTTATGTCGATTGTAAGTTCTGCGGCTTCTTTCGCACGCCACGTCAGCCCGACGCCTACACGCATAACATCGACGACTCGCTTCGGATCGCGGGCGAGGCCGTGGCGGAAGGCGCGACTGAGCTGCACATCACCGGCGGTTTGAACACGAAACTACCGTTCAGCTATTTCACTGATCTGCTTTCGGCTTTGAAATTGCAGTTTCCCCAGCTCCATTTGAAGGCTTTTACGATGGTCGAGCTGGATCATTTCGCATCCTTCTACAAGATGAAGGACGAAGAGGTGCTGCAAAAACTAATCGACGCTGGATTGGATTCGTGTCCGGGCGGCGGCGCCGAGATTTTTCGTGAACCGACGCGCTCGATGATCTGCGCACATAAGTGCGACGCTTCGCGTTGGTTGGAACTTGCCGGCAAGGTCCACACCGCGGGCCTGAAAACGAACGCAACCATGCTCTACGGTCATATCGAATCGGCGGAAGACCGCATCGATCATCTGGTTCGCTTGCGCGAGCAACAGGACAAGTCCGGCGGTTTTCAGTGCTTCATTCCGCTGGCTTTCTATCCGCCGGATACGCAGATGGCGCATTTGCCGGGGCCTTCCGGTGTAGATTCGCTAAAGACGATGGCCGTGTCGCGGTTGATGCTGGACAACTTTCCGCATATCAAAGCGTACTGGGTGATGCTCGGCAAGCGCCTGGCACAAGTCGCTCTGCATTTCGGCGCGAACGACGTCGACGGCACCATCACCCAGGGCGGTGAACTTACTGAGAGTTATTCCGTTGAAGCGAACAACGAAGTGAAGATGACTCGAGCGGAACTTGTCGGCCTGATCGAAGAAGCGGGTTTTGAGGCGGTCGAGAGAGACACGGTTTATAATCGGGTGGAGAGAGCGATCCCGGTTGCCTAGACTTGAGGAAACTTCATCAGTGGCGATCATTACTTAACGCCGCTGATGTTTTTGTGTTTGAGATATGATAGAGACAACAAAACAAACAATTTCGGTGGCCCATTCTCCGGACTCCGACGACGCCTTCATGTTCTACGCTCTGGCGACGCACAAACTCGAAACCGGCGCGCTTGAGTTCGAGCATGTACTCAAGGACATTCAGACGCTGAACGAAGAAGCGAGCAAGGGCACCTATGACGTCACCGCGATCAGCTTTCATGCTTACGCTTATGTTGCCGAAAAGTATGCGCTGCTGCCGCATGGGGCTTCGATTGGAGACAACTATGGACCGATCATCGTCGCCGGCGAGGATCTCGATCCGGCTGACTTATCAAGAGTGAAGATTGCCGTTCCCGGCAAGCTCACCAGCGCATTTCTGGCGCTCAGCATTTACCAGCCGCATTTCAATTACGAAGTCATACCCTTCGATCAGATTATCGACGCGGTGACTGAAAAACGTTGCGACGCCGGCCTGCTGATTCATGAAGGTCAGCTCTTCTATCAGAATCTTGGCTTGCACAAGGTCCTGGATCTCGGCGAGTGGTGGCACGAACACACAGAGGGGCTGCCCTTACCGATGGGCGGCAACGCGATCAAACGAGATCTTGGCAAAGAGACGATTGGCCAGGTTTCAGCTTTGCTGAAAGAGAGTATTCAGTACTCGCTCGACAATCGCGAAGACGCTTTACAGTACGCGATGCAGTTCGCGCGCGACATGGATCCCGCACTCGCCGATCGGTTTGTGGCGATGTGGGTGAATGACTTGACGCTTGATTATGGTGAGCGCGGCCGCGAAGCCGTGCGCCGTCTGCTGACTGAAGGTCACGAGCGCGGCATCATTCCCCACGCCGTCGATATCGAGTTCGTCGGGTGAGGCCCGGCTGGAAACGAGGTCAGTACCGGGAGCGGTAGCGACCGGGTCTTGTCGTGGCGATCTTTGGATGTGCGAGGGTTTGATACCCGGTCGCTACCGCTCCCGGTACTGATCTCATCGACTCAGAGATTGTTGACATCAAGCGGGTCTCCCCTCAGAATGCTCCCCACCATGAAGGCTCCTCGATTTCTTCTCCGTGGATTTCGCCGGCCAAGTGAAGTGGCTTCGCTCGCTCTTGGCAAACTCGAACGCCAGGTCCTTGAGGAAGCCTGGCGGCGGGACGAAGTCAGCGTGCGCGACATCTATCTCGCCTTCGAAGAATGCATCGCGTATACGACGCTGATGACCACGCTTGATCGACTCTTCCGAAAACAAATTCTGGACCGGCGCAAAGAAGGGCGCGCTTTCTATTATTCACCCGCAGTATCCCGCGCAGAATTTGAGCACGGCATCCGCGAAGACGTGATCGACGGTTTGCTGGGTCATGGCGCCGAAGGTGTTCAACCCGTGCTGGCCTGCATAGTGGACACGGTCAGCGAACATGATCGCGAAATGCTGGATGAACTCGATCGTTTGATCAAAGAAAAGAAGCGTGAGTTGCGGCGAAAGGCGGATCGGTAGTGTACGAGTTGCTGGGAATCTGTCTGGCGCTGGCAGCACTGTTGACGATCAATGCGATCGCGTCAACTGTCGCTGCGGCATGCTCGCCTCTTTTGCGACCGGTGTTGCAACGCCGGCCGGCTCGGGCGCGCGCCGAGATCCTTTTCGCCCTGCGTGTCGCTCCGACAACCTTGGCCTTTGTCTCGGTTACGTTGTTTCTGGTGCCTTCCTATCTTGGCTATGAACCCTACAAGACCTCAGAAATTGTCAGCAAGAAGCTCGCCGCCCTGGCCATTCTGTCTACGATCGGCGTTACGTTCGCGTTGTGGCGAGCTTTGCGATCCTGGTTTGCGACGAGGGTCTTGTTGCAGGAGTGGCTCGCCGGTGCAGTTCAGATAAAGCTCAGCGGTACGAATATTCCTACATTTCGCATTTCTAATTCGTTTCCGATTATTGCCGTCATCGGAATCTTCAGGCCACGCCTGTTTATCGCGGCCCGGGTGCTGGAAACGCTCAGCCACGAAGAATTGAAGGCAGCCATTGCACATGAAGGCGGACACCTGGCGGCCCATGACAACCTCAAGCGTTTGCTACTTCGCGCCTGCCGCGACGCATTGATGATCGTGCCGTGCGGCCGGACGCTGGATCGCGCGTGGGCGGAAGCCGCGGAATGCGCCGCTGATGAACACGCCGCCCAACAAAGCCCGGAATTAGCTCTTAATCTGGCGTCGGCGCTGGTTAAGATCGCCAAGATGGTTCCGGTCGGAGCGCGGGCTGCAGTTCCCCTGGCCGCGTTTCTGGTGGGAGCGGAAGAGACTCGCGGAGTAAAAGCGCGCGTGCGCCGCCTGCTGGAAATCGCTTCGTGTGGTTATCTGACTCGAGTTCCCAGTACCACGATTACTCAGATGGCACCGGCCGCATCAATATGTTGCGTGCTTATGCTCGCTCTCGTAGTAGCAACCAACCCAATCATTCTGGTCGCGATACATAACGTGATCGAAAGCGCCGTCAAACTTCTTTCCTAATTTCGTGACAACAGTACCGGGAGCGGTAGCGAGCGGGTTATGCCTCGGCGATCTCGATCGTCGCATTGATTGAGACCCGGTCGCTACCGCTCCCGGTATTGACCTCATTGATTGGGCGAAGGCTGGCGCTTTAATTCCTCCAGCGGCCGGCGCAGCCAAACAAACAAAACGGCGGCACTCAGTTGCGCGACAATGCCGAACACCACCAGAGCGATGAGCGAGTAGTCATACAGCACGCCCATCGTGACACTGCCGAGAAACCACAGCACGCCGTACGCTGCATTGAACGCGCCAAACGCACTTCCTCGCTTGTTCATCGATACTACCTGGGAAATGCCCGAACGCAGGGTCGCGTCTTGTGCGCCCAACCCGGTGGCCCAGAACGCAACACTCAAGTAGACGCCTGCCGAACCTCCCAGAAAACCAAACGGCAAAGCCAGCAGTGAAACAAGAATCCCCACGACGATGATTTGAATGCCAAAGCGATCAAACAGCCTGCCGAATACCAGCGCGGTCAAACCGTTCACTCCCATCGCACCTGCGTACAGCAAGGGGATCGTTTCGGGTTTGGTAAGCGAATTACTTTGAAAGTGATAAGCGAGCAAGGGGAAGTCAACAAACCCAAGCGCCAGTAATCCCGCCGCCGCGACATAGATCCAGAAAGCTTTGGGCAGGTTCTCTCCCTTTGGCGCACGCGGCGGAGTGCCTTTGACGGGCCGTGCGGCACGCGCAAAAATTAGCGCGATGAAAGCAGCAACGGCCGGCACTCCGAGCCAGAGAAACGCCGGACCGAAGTGATGAGTCCGAGCCACTGAAACCGCTACGAACACCGGACCCAACACCGCGCCCGTTTGATCCATCGCAGCGTGCAGTCCGAATCCCTTGCCATGGCCCACAACTTCAGTGGCTTCGGAAAGCAGCACATCGCGGGCAGGCCCACGCAAACTCTTTCCGGTCCGCTCGGCGATTATCAGCAGTGCCGCTGCTTGCCAGTTCCCGGCGAACGCCAGGCCCGGTACCACGATCAGGTTCAGAAAGTAGCCCAGCGTTGTAATCGTCCAATACGCGCGTGTCTTATCCGCTAAGCGACCGGAAAAGTATCGCAGGCTGGCGGCAATCATCTCGCCGAGACCCGCAATGATCCCCACCTGAGTAGCGCTGGCGCCGAGATCTTTCAGCAGCGGGCCGATGACGCTATGCGCGCCTTCGTACGTCATGTCCGCAAACAGACTGACGAAACCAAGCGCGACGATGAATCGAAAAGCGCTTTTCCTTTCCTGCTTTGAAATGTTCAAGGTGTTGACTCTAATGCCTGATTTGGATCTCGACGACGCCGGTTCCGTTCGTTAGCTGCGCCCATGACTGTAAAGCAGTCAGTACCAGGAAGAATAGCGACCGGGTCCTTCACGGAACGGTCGAGTTTGCCAGCCCAATAACCTGGTCGCTATCGCTCCCGGTTCTGACTTCATATTCACCTCCGAAATTACCCGGGGGCTGCCCACTCAGTTTTTCTCAAACAAGATTTCCAGCACCGAGAGCGTCCCTAAAACCAACAACAAGGCTACGGCTGTGTAGCGCACGACCTGAGGCGCAATTCGATCCCTAATCCATCTGCGAATGCCTCCGCCCAGAAACGCTGCCAATGCGCCTTTCGCAACCATCGCGCCCACAGCGCCCGTCCACACCACGAAAGGACGGTGATATTTTGCTGCCAGAGTGGCTGCGGTTATCTGTCCGACGTCGCCCCATTCCGACAAGAAAATTGCGGCGAATGAAACTGCCGCCGCTTTTGACGCTCGGTGCTTTTCTTTAGACTCAGGTGGCCGATCGGATTTCCGCCAGAGTGCCGCCGCGATTCCGAGAAAGCTAAGTGCGGTAATTGTAGCGACCAAAGGCCGTGGCAATTTCGAAACTGCATTACCAACCAGCACGGCGACACCCATCTTGGCCATGAAAGCGATAGCCATGCCGAACATTATTGGCATGGTGCGATAGCGGGTGGCCAGGATGCCCGTCGTATAGAGCAACTTGTCGCCGACAATTTCGGCGACAAACACTGCTCCGAACGCGGTCAATAGTATCAGGATCATATTTTCCAATTGCCGCGAAAGCCGACGCATTCTAAGATGGCAAACGCGACTTCGCAAACAACTGTCTTAATTTCTTTTGCGCCTTCCGTTCCATTTTGCGCCTTTGCGAGAAAGGTACTTATCGCGTGGGTCGTATTTCACGAAAAGGGCTAAGGCGTTCTTAAAGTCGCAGAGAATATCAAATCAAGGCTGTTCGAACGCGTGGTCGCCTGCTACGGTAGCTGGTAGTAGAGAGTACTGACCTATAGGCTCTGCAATTCGCTCCGTGTCAGAAGCCCGCCCAAGGGGAAGGGCTCCGCTCATCATGATGCCCTTCCTGACGGTCGGGCTTCTGACACTATTTTTTTGCCGACATGGATGAACTCTTAATAGTCGCAGGCGTGACCAAGTACTTCAACCGTCGTTGCGTTCTTGATCACGTAAGCTTCTCGGTGCGCGAGTGCGAAGTGTTGGGCCTGATTGGCCCCAATGGCGCGGGCAAGACCACGCTTTTTGAGTGTCTCGCCGGATTGATGCCGGCGGACGCGGGAACAATGCAGTCCGGTCATCAGATCCTGCCTCCGGCCCATCGCAAAGAAACGCTTTTCTACCTACCTGACGCGATCCTTCCATGGGCCGAACAGACGGTTAGCTGGGCTTTGCACTTTTTCGGAAAGCTCTACCAACCAACCAAGACAGAAGTGTCTGATCTGATTCGCCCGTTGCGGCTGGATGAAATCATGCAAGCGCGCCTGTCCTCGCTTTCCAAAGGCGAGCGCAAACGACTGCTGCTGGCCCTCGGTTTATTAACGCCGCAGAGGTTACTCCTGCTTGACGAGCCTTTCGATGGACTCGATCTCAGACAGACGCGCGACGTCATGACTCTGCTTAAGAGTCAACTGGCATCGGGACGAACACTGATGCTCTCGATTCATCAACTGGTCGATGCCGGCCGTGTTTGTGATCGACTGGTGATGTTGAGTGCCGGAAAAGTTGTGGGCGAAGGAAGCATTGACGAGCTGCGCGCGCAAGCCAATCTTTCCGAGGGCGGAGTCGAGGAGATTTTTCTTGCGCTCACTTAAAGGCACGTCTTTCAGTTTAGATGGCGGACTTGTCCGCCGGCAGGTTGGAACAAGCCCCAACTTTAAACTGTTGCTTCAGCTCATAGCCAAGGAATGGCGCGAGCTATTAGCCTCGCGCTCATACTGGCTTTTGCTCTTGATGATGGGACCTCTGGTTGGTCATGGGTTCATCACGGCGGTCGGTTTGTACGCCGAAGCCAGCGGCAGTGGTGGCGGACCCGCGGCGCTGGCCCAGGGCCTGACGCCTCTGGACGGAATTCTCGTGCCCACGTTTGGCGCGTACGACCTGGCCGCGATGTTTCTTTTTCCCTTCGTCGCGATTCGCATGATTGCGGCGGAGAAGCAAAGCGGCGGGTTGAAGTTGTTGCTGCAGCTTCCCGGCAGTCTGGCGATGAAAGTCAGCGCTAAGGCGCTGGTACTCCTCGGTGGATGGATGGTGACGTTGCTTCCGGGCCTGCTCGCGATTGTGCTCTGGAAGTCTTATGGCGGCCATCTCTACGCATTGGAAACTTTGAATCTCCTGCTTGGCCATTTCCTGCGCGCAATGTTGAGCGCGGGGATCGCAGTCGCCGCGGCGGCACTCGCAGAAAACGCCGCCAGCGCCGCAATCGTGACGCTGGGTTTTACTGTGGGGACCTGGGCCCTCGATTTTGTCGCGGCCGGCCGCGGCGGGTTCTTGCAGCAGTTAACCGCGTATACGCCAACTGCTACGCTGCGGTTTTTTGAACACGGGCTACTACGATTAAATATTTCCGTGGTTATGCTGGCGTTCAGCATCGCCGGTTTTGCCGTGGCCGGTATTTGGATGCACACCGGCAGCACCTGGCGATCTCGTTTGTTGAAGACGCTAACGCTGGCGCTGATGCTGGCCCTCTTGATTGTCGGCGCCAACGGCGTGGGCGCAAGTTGGGACGCGAGTGAGAACCGGCGCAACTCTTTTTCCCGCGCCGACGAAGTGGCGCTGAGTCAGATTCAGCCACCCCTCAAGATCACGGTAATACTCTCCCCGGAAGATCCTCGGCTGACTGATTTCGAGCAGAATGTTTTGCGCAAGCTGCGCCGAGCGCTGCCGCGACTTGAAGTTAATTACTCCAGCACGAGTCGCACGGGCCTGTTTGAAAAGCCCGAAGATCACTATGGCGAAATCTGGTACGAGATGAATGGCCAAAAGGTGATGGAACGCTCGACGATTGACGAAGTGGTGTTGGCGCAAATTTATGAGCTGGCGGCGATCAATCCACCAGCGCGTTTAGAGGAAAATAGCTTCAGCGGTTATCCTTTGGCTGTCAGGGCACGAGGGGCCTCGTGGATCTTTTATGCGCTTTGTCCGCTGCTAACGATGATGGCGGGGTGGGTGCAGAACCGCTTGCGGTAGCGAACGGGTAAAAGAGAGCAGACCGCAGTGGTGCAATTTGATGGGCTGAAATCTCATTAGCACCTCACTTTAGTGAGGTGGTTTACCGAGTGCTATTACCTGACAACCGTTTCTAACGGTTTTAGTCCAAAAAGCCATTGAAACGGCTGACAGTTCATCACGGCAACTATAGTCACCTCACTAAAATGAGGTGCTAATGAGATTCAAACTTAAACAGTAGCCTATCGATTAGCATAAGCGAGGACAAGAATGAAATTTCGAAACGCTCTACGGTTGGCCCTGATAATACTGGTCGTGGCTTTTCCGGTTATGGCGCAACGAATCAGCCGAGGCGGTTCGGTCTCACCGGGAACTATTCGAGTGGACTTGTCCCGCGAACGGCCCGGACGCGAATCCACAAAGTTTCTCGCGGTGGTCGGCAACTGGTCGATTGTCGAGGATGGAGGCAAGAAAGTTCTGGGCGTTGACGGCCGATCGTGGTTGCGAGGTCAGCCGGCTGGGAGTCTCTCTGAGACGGCGCGCGCGATTTATGGATCGCGCAACGAAGAGTTCATCGACAATGTCAAAGCATGGGCTTACTTTCCATACGCTGTCGCCAGGGACATTCCTGACTTTCACGACGGCGAAATCAGTATTCGCTTTAAGATCGTTGCCGGACAGCTCGATCAATGCGCCGGGATCCTGTTCAACTTGAAACCCAATGGCGACTATCTAACCGTGCGTTTTAATGGCATGGAAGACAATGTCGTGCTTTGGACATTCAATAAAGGCGTGCGCAAGTTTGTGAAGAGGAGTTCAGAGAATGTTCCCCTGGCCCGAAATCGGTGGCACACGCTGCAAATCTCAATTCACGGAACGAATTTGCAGGCGTCTTTGAACGGCAAGCACTTGCTGGATTACACGCTGGCTGAGCCGGTGTCGGGAAAAGTAGGAGTGTGGGCCAAGACTGATAGCGTGAGTTACTTTGATGACTACACCGTGACGAAGTAATTTTTCCCCCTCTCCCTTGGGGCCAGGGGAGGGTGATTAGCTTGGTGCGAAAAATGTTTAGTCATTTGTCGCGTGTACCCAAGACAAGATGCGGGTGAAATTAAAGTCTGCGCTAACGCCCTCACCCCGACCCTCTCCCAATGGGAGAGGGAGCAGATACAGACTGAGACTCACGCGTGCGTAAAAAATGGCCCCCCAATCGGTCAGCTACTACCGAAGCAGTTAACCATTATCCTACGAGCCCTGGTAGTAACTCTCCTCCAATCGTACGATTCGTTGTTTCGAGCGGACCGGGCGACGATCAATCGGGACGGAAGCGGGTTGTGAATCCGCACAGGGCACGAACTACTTCAAGAAAAGACAGATGGTGACAGTGAAAAACAGGAATCGATTCCGCTTGCCGCTGCTCCTGTTTGCGCTCGCCTTCGTCACAGCCACGATGATCACAGCCGCCGCGCAGTCTCCTAACACGGCGGCGATAATCGTTGTCGTGGTCGATCAAACTGGCGCCGTGGTGAAGGATGCCAGAATTTCCGTAGTGAACACCGCGACCGGCGCGGTGCGCGAGGCCGTCACGAGCAGCGACGGCAGCGTCACGATTTCGGCGCTGTCGCTGACCGGAACTTACACCGTCAGCGTGTCCAGGAATGGATTCGGTAACGAAGAGCGCAAGGACATCAACCTGCGCTCGGGCGAGACCGCAACTCTGAAGGTCACGCTACTTGTCGGGACAGAGAAGTCTGAGGTCACTGTTTATGGCACCGCCGAAGGCGTGAGCTCGGATCCCCAAATCGGTCGCCGGCTCGACAGTAAGCAGATCGACGAGACGCCCATCCTCGGCCGCAAGGCTTCGACCGTACCGCTCCTTAATTCGGCATTCCGGCAAGCGAAAGGCACGGGCGATCTCTTCGTCAACCAGATTTACGTCGTTACTGGCGCGGGTTCGCGGCGCACGACCACCACCACGCTCGACGGCGCGAACAACGACGAGGCGTGGGGTCGTCAGACGATGATCGCTACTATTCCGCTCGGCGCCATACAGGAAATGACAGTGCTCTCGAACGCGTTTTCTTCCGAGTTCGGTTGGACCGCCGGCCCCGCTTTGAACATCGTAACCAAGTCCGGCACAAACAGCCTGCACGGTGAAGGGCTTTTCATGAGCCGTCCTGGTGGCTGGCAAGCGAAGACTTTCTCGACTAAGTACTTCTGCCCTCCGTCCGTGCCAAGTTGCATCACGCCCAGCACGCTCATCGCTATCAACCCGGTGGATATTCCGGATGCGCTCTCTCAGGTTTCCGGCTCGATCGGCGGACCGATCGTCAAGGACAAGACATTCTTCTTTGGCACTGCTGATTACACGCGGCAGAATCGAACGACGTTCCTATCGACCACGCTGCCTCCTTTTGTGTTGCCGGCGGACGGCCATCTCGACTACACAGGTCATTATCGCCAGTTTCTTTTCGACGGACGCCTGGACCACAAGCTCACGACGAGCCAGACATTGATGTTGCGAATGAACGTCGACCGGTTTTCCGACGACAACCCCCAGGACGCAGTGGGTGGCACGAGCGCGCCCAGCGTTGCGCGCAGGTACTCGCGGCGTTCGTGGACCACACAGGTGAATCACACGTGGGTGATCAACGCACATTTGCTGAACGAAGCGCGCTTTGCCTATCTGAATGGCGACCCGGTCACGCGCTGGGAAGCTCAAACCCTCTCAACCACCTACACACGGGCTGGGACTGTGCCGTTCACTATTGGCCAGTCGCGAGTCTCGGACCTTTGGGGTCATCAGTTCCAGTTCTCGGATACGCTGTCGTGGTCGCGTGGCAAGCACTACCTCCGCTTCGGAGGAAGTTTGGTCCATCACACTTCAGGCGGCACGGGCAGCGAGCCCGGCACCGCCATCCTCGGCACGTTCACCTTCAAGAACACTACGACGGCGCCCTTCGGTTCATTGACGCTGGCCGACGTGCAGAGTTACACGCAGCCGATCAACTTCGGGATCAGCAGCTACAAACTCAAGCAATGGCTCAGTGCCGGGTTCGTACAGGACAAGATCCGCGTGCGTAGCAATCTTACCGTCGACCTCGGAGTCCGCTACGACCGGCAGACCCTAACCGACGCGAAGAACGACTTCGCACCGCGCATAGGCTTTGCCTGGAATCCAAAGTCCAACTCGCATCTGGTGATTCGGGGTGGCTATGGCATGTATTACACGCAGATTCAGTCAAATTTGATTGCCAACTACTTAGTGAATGGGCTGGACGGACTCACGACTTACACGGCGACTCCCGGGCAAACCGGCTTCCCGACCTGCCTGACCGGATCCTGCCTGCCGTTGAACGTTGATCCAAAAACTGTGCCGGCTTCGCAATTGCCTGCTCGCGACATTGTCATCCAGGCGGGCCGGCGGGATTTCTACAAAGCGCAGTTCGCAAGGTTCGGACTCAATTTCGACCTGCTGCCGAATTATCCCGACAAGTTAGTCAATCCGCGCAGCCAGGTGACCTCGATCGGCGCTGAGCGCGAAGTCGCTAGGGGCTTGTTCGTCGGCTCCGACTACGTTCACCAGCATTGGACCGGACTTGATCGCACGGTCGACCTGAACGCCCCATCGATTTTTGATCGCACCGCTCCCGGCCAAACCAGGAGCGTGGCCGCGGCGAATGCCACTCGCCCGATCCTGCCAGTGAACGGCGGGGTGCGCCAGGTCAACGTCTTGATGAATCTCGGGGTCGCCGACTACAACGGTCTACAGACACAGGTCAGCTACCGCGGCAATTCGAAACTCTACGCCGCCTTGAGCTACACATTCGCCAAAGCGACCAATACCACCGAACCCGACGGCAATGGCATCAACCCGAACGAGAGCATCATCTCCCGGCTCGGCGAGATCGAACGCGGACCCAGCGTGCTGGATCAGCGTCATCGCGCAGTGATCACGTTCAGCTACAAATTGCCGTACCACTTCACTGCAGGCGCCGTTACCCAGCTTGCGTCCTCACGCCCGTTCAATGCCACGACCGGCGTAGACAACAACGGCGACGGCGCGAACAACGACCGTCCGGTCATCAACGGATCGGTCATTGGCAAGTCGGCATTCCGCGGCACACCGACGCAGGATGTATCGATCTTTGTCGAGAATCGGATCAAACTCTCAGAACGGATGGCGGTCCTGCTCAGGTTGGAGGGCTTCAATCTTTTCAATCATGCCAATATGCTCGGCCGCGGACAGACGATTTACGGCAACACCGCGACGCCCAATACGGACTTTGGCTCGTTTGTAAGTGGCGTCGGCACGTCCACGAACGCAATCCCGGCATTCGCGAACATCGATCCGCCGCGGATGTTCCAGCTGCAAGCGCGCTTTATATTTTGAATGAAAGCGTCCGAACCCTGCGAATGAAGAGTGTGGTGAAACCTCAGTTTTGAAGAGGATCAACTCTTTGCGACTTCAGTCTTGAAGCATAAGGCGCAAAACACGAAGCTTACTTCCCAAACCAGCCAATCGGCTTGCCCGAAAGATCAACCCAAACGCTCTTGACCTGCGTATAGAGTTCGAGCGCGTGCTTGCCCATCTCGCGTCCATATCCCGATTGCTTGTAGCCGCCAAACGGCGAAGCCGCGTTCATCATGTTGTAGGTATTGATCCAGACGGTGCCCGCTTTGACGGCGCGCGCAAAGCGATGGGCCCGCGTGATGTCACGCGTCCAGATGCCCGCCGACAAACCGTACATCGTGTCGTTTGCCTGACGCAGCAGATCGTCGTCGTCTTTGAAAGTGATCGCGCACGACACGGGACCAAAAATTTCTTCCTGGGCTACGCGCATTGAATTGTCCACGTCACTGAAAATCGTTGGCTGAAAGAAGTAGCCCTGCTGAAACGCGCCTTCGAGCTCTGGCTGACCGCCACCGGCAAACACCGTCGCGCCTTCTGCACGGGCGATGTCCACGTAACCTTTGATCCGGTTCAACTGCTCCTCAGAAACCTGGGGCCCCATTAATGTCGCCTTGTCCATCGGATCGCCGACCTTGATCTGATCCGCCTTCTCCTTGAACCGCCCCAGGAATTCTTCTTTGACCGACTCTTCGATAAAGACCCGCGAACCGGCACAGCACACCTGGCCCTGATTGAAAAAGATTCCCATCATCGCGCCGTTCACGGCCTGATCCATGTCCGCATCAGCAAAGACCACGTTCGGCGCTTTGCCGCCAAGCTCGAGGCTGACCTTGGTCAGATTTTCGGCCGCGGCTTTCGCGATCAGTTTGCCGACTTCTCCCGAGCCGGTGAACGCAATCTTGTCGATCCCCGGATGCGATGCGAGCGCCGCCCCCGCTGTCTCGCCGAAACCTGGAACGATATTGACGACGCCTTCAGGAAAGCCCGCTTCCTGAATCAGCTTGGCTAACTCGAGCGCTGTCACCGGCGTTTGTTCCGCGGGTTTCATCACCACGGTGTTACCGGCAGCCAGTGCCGGCGCAAGTTTCCACGCCGCCATCAGCAACGGAAAATTCCAGGGAATGATCTGACCACAAACGCCCACCGGCTCACGCAAAGTATAATTAAACATCTGGCCGGGAACCGGAATCGTTTCGCCTTCGATCTTGGTCGACCAGCCGGCGAAATATTCAAAGTTCTCCACGACACCGGGTAGATCGATATAAGTAGCTTCGCGAATCGGCTTGCCATTGTCCATCGTCTCCAACTCTGCCAGTTCAGCCGCGTGTGCTTCGATCAACTGCGAGAGTTTATAGATCATTCGGCCGCGGTCACGGGCGCTGATCTTGGACCATTTCCCTTCGAAGGCTTTGCGCGCAGCCGCGACGGCTTTGTCGATGTCGGCTTTGTCGGCTTCGGCAACTTCGGCAAAGGTTTCGCCAGTAGCAGGATTCGGCGATTTAAAAGTCTTGCCCGATTCGGCGTCGACGAATTGGCCGTCAATAAAGAGTTGATAACGACGAGGCGTGGTTTGCACTGGTTGTGGTGATGACATGACTGACAGCGTCCTTAATTTTAATTTATTTGATTAGATTGAGAATCTAACACTTACGAATTGCGAAAGTCTAAGATGGACTCAGCAACGATGGTTGAGGCCAGTTAAGGCTGGGAACGCGGACGTCCCGTCCGCGCGGCGCCGAAGTGCGAAGTATTTACCAGACCTCCATGGCGCGGACGGGCGCATTGTTCGCGCTTCGCGCTCATTGCGAACGAGCCTTCCGCGTTCCCAGCAAGAAGGAGACCGGTTCACATACACTGGTCTATCTTTCGACTTCGCGGTATGTTAACCAGTCATGACCAACAACCCGTGGCCTTTTCTCATCCTGGAAGACTGGCAAGACACACTTGCCACGCTGCACATGTGGACCCAAATCGTCGGCAAGATCCGTCTGGCGACGACGCCTCTGGTGAATCATTGGTGGAATGTTCCGCTCTATGTCTCGGCGCGCGGCCTGACCACTTCAGCCATGAATTACCAGGATCGCATCTTTGAGATCGAGTTCGATTTTATCGATCACAAACTGGTAATCGAGTGCAGCGACGGCGCGGTCAAGATCCTGGCTTTGCGCCCTGAATCCGTCGCCGAGTTTTACGAGCGCGTAATGGCGGCGCTCGAAGGTCTGGCCATTGATATAGAGATCTGGCCGATGCCGGTGGAAGTCCCGAACCCGATTCGTTTTGACGAGGATGAAACCCACGCCTCCTACGATGACGAGTATGCGAATCGCTTTTGGCGCGCGCTGGTGAACATCGACGAAGTCTTCAAAGAATTTCGTTCGCGTTTCATCGGTAAAGTGAGCCCGGTGCATTTTTGGTGGGGCAGCTTTGATCACGCGGTCACACGCTTTTCAGGCCGAACAGCGCCGCCCCGCGAAGGCGCGGACAAGATCACGGTTGAAGCTTACTCGCACGAAGTGATCAGCCACGGATTCTGGCCCGGGGGCAATGGCGTCGAAGCCGCGTTCTATTCCTACACCGCGCCGGAACCCGCGGAACTGTCTGAGAGCTCGATCGAACCCAACGCAGCTTTCTATAGTAAAGATATGAAAGAATTCCTCCTGCCCTACGAAGCCGTGCGCAACTCCCCCTCGCCGGAAACTGCTCTGATGGATTTTCTGCAGAGTACTTATGAGGCGGGAGCTAATTTGGCGAAGTGGGATCGGAAAGCGTTGGAACGACCCGACGCAGTGCGTTCAGCGACGAGGCAGTAGCCCGACCGTGACGGAGGGCGTGATTGTGCCGGGAGCGCGGACATCCCTGTCCGCACTGAGCGCGCAGCGCGAACAATTCTTCACGCTGAACGACGAGCCACTAGCCCGACCGTCAGGGAGGACTCTGTTACAGAACCCGGAGCGGTAGCGAGAGGATGCTGCCACTCAAGTTGAGTCTATGATCCGGTCGCTACCACCCCGTTCTGTACCGAGCGCGTCTTCACGCTGAAAGCGTGAAATAAAATAGCCCAGGGTAAGCGCCGCCTTCAGCGCGCCACCCTGGGATCAAGCACCACCATCGCCGCAACCCTGAAAGGGTTGCAGAAATCATTCAGTCCATTCAAACCACAGCTCGAGCGCTTCTCTGGCGTTGGCAATGGCTTCGTCCTCGGTGTCACCCGCTGAAGCACAACCGGCAGTTCAGGAAAGACTGAAGAGTACCGGCCAGTCTCGGGATCTTTTTCGACGATTAGACGGAGCTTCATGACAGCAATGATAACGATGCTTGGTGAAACCGTCTAGCATTGCCATGTGAGAAGTCAGGGTACGCCCGAAGCGGGCTAATTTTGGCGAACTGTTATTGGAAAGCGTGGGAGCAATCGATTACAGCTTACGTCTACGCCTCGTTGCTATCGTCGTCAACTGGCAAGAGCAGCAAGAATGCGCGAACTAAACTCGATGGCGCTTCTCGCTTGCTCTTCTGAAATTCGCTCGACCGCATGAGCCGCAATGTTGCGGGTTCGACGAACCATCTCCAAGGCTGGTATTAGATCTTTTGGAAGGAGTCAGTACCTTTCAATTTCCCGATGAATAGGTAAACGGTAACTCGCCCACGTCTCAACAATGCTGCCGGGCGGCTACTTCAATGAAAAGGTAATAACCTAATTCTCCGAAAAGCTGGAGAAGTGGTGTAACAAGAGAACTGCCAGCAAACCAATTGCAAACGCGATCTTCTGCTTCGTAAAGTCGTCCATTATGTTTTGCGTCTTGAAGGACCTAGCTCGACTCAAAACCCCGTCGTCCCCGCCAACAACTGTCGCAACACATAAGGCAGAATCCCGCCGTGCAGGTAGTAATCAATCTCAATCGGCGTATCGATACGCAAGGTCAGAAGCACTTGTTCAGTTGAACCATCGGCGCGATGAATGGTGAGAGTGACGTCCTGTCTGGGCTGCACTTCTTTGCCCTCCACACCGGTGATGTCGAAAGTCTCAGTGCCATCGAGTTTCAATGAAGCAGCGTTGGTGCCTTCCTTGAACTGACAAGGCAGCACGCCCATTCCGACGAGGTTGCTGCGGTGGATGCGTTCGAAGCTTTGGGCGACGACAGCTTTCACTCCCAGCAGACGAGTCCCCTTCGCGGCCCAGTCGCGCGACGAACCCGTGCCGTATTCCTGACCCGCCAGAACTACTAAAGGCGTGCCTTCAGTCTGATACTTCATCGCCGCGTCATAGATGCTCATCCTCTCAGGTTCCGCCGGCGGGTTCGGCCGGTAAATCGTTACGCCACCTTCCGTCCCCGGCACCATCAAATTCTTGATGCGCACGTTCGCGAATGTGCCGCGCATCATCACCTGGTGATTACCGCGCCGCGATCCGTAGCTGTTGAAGTCAGCGGAAGTAACCCCACGCTCCTGTAGATAAACCCCGGCAGGTGAAGTCGCTTTGATCGCCCCGGCGGGACTGATGTGATCCGTAGTTACTGAGTCGCCAAAGATCGCCAACGGCCGCGCGTTGTGCAGGTCTTCCATCTTGCCAACCTCGGCGCCAAAGCCTTCAAAGAACGGCGGCTCCTGAATGTAGGTCGACTCCCAGTCCCATTGATAGGTCAGACCCGTCGTCGTGGGTATCTTGTTCCACATCGGGTTCTGTTCGACGAAATTTCCGTACAGTCTGTGGAAGGTCTCGGGATCTAACGCGGCCTGCATCAAACCTCCAACCTCCTCCATCGTCGGCCAGACGTCGCGCAGGAACACATCTTCGCCATTGGAACTCTGCCCCAGAGGTTCTTTTGACAGATCGCGATCGACGCGACCGGCCAGCGCAAAGGCGACGACCAGCGGCGGGCTCATCAGGAAGTTTGCTTTGATGCTTTGATGCACGCGCGCTTCAAAATTGCGGTTGCCCGAAAGGACGCTCGCCGCGATCAGGTCATGCTCAGTCACGATGTCTTCGATACTCGGATCGAGCGGTCCTGAGTTGCCGATGCAAGTTGTGCATCCGTAACCCACAAGATTAAAACCGAGTTGGTTTAGGTAAGGCTGCAAACCGGTCTTATCCAGATACTCAGTGACCACACGAGAGCCTGGAGCCAGCGAAGTCTTGACCGTCGGCCGCACTTTCAATCCGCGCTCAACGGCCTTCTTCGCCAGCAAGCCCGCGGCCAGCATCACGCTCGGGTTTGAAGTGTTAGTGCAGGAGGTGATCGCCGCGATCAGCACATCGCCGTGGCCGAGATCGACGTGCGCTTTGGGAAACTCTTCCGGCAGAACTTCGACGACGCGATCGGGCGTGGGACGATTGTTCATCATCTCGGTCTCGCTCCAGACGCTCGTCTCTTTATCGGTAACATGATTGCCCATCGGTGCGGGCGCGCCTGCCGAATGCTGCTCACCACCACCAGCAATCATCGCCAGTCCGTGTTCACTCGCTCCGATGTCCGCAGGATAACGAACGGCAAGTTCTGCGCCCGTCTTGCCATAGCCGCCATCGGCCAACGGCTTCGCCAGCAAATTGAGAAACTGTTCTTTCAAGTCAGGCAGGGCGATTCGATCCTGGGGCCGTTTGGGACCGGCAACGCTCGGGACGATAGTTCCGAGATCGAGTTCGAGCGCGGTGCTGTAGTCGCATTCGCCTTTGCGTGGGATGCCGAACATGCCCTGGGCTTTGAAATAATTTCGCACTGCATCGATATGCTCGTCGGTCCTTCCGGTTGCTTTCAAATACGCGCACGTTGCTTCATCCGGCGGAAAGTAACCCATGGTGGCGCCGTACTCTGGCGACATGTTGGCAATGGTCGCTCGGTCTGTCACGGATAAGGACGCGGCGCCTTCGCCATGAAACTCGACAAACTTGCCGACGACCTTTGCTTTGCGCAACATCTCGGTCACGGCGAGAACCAGATCCGTTGCCGTCACGCCTTCGTTGAGTTTGCCGCTTAAGTGGACACCCACCACATCGGGCGTCAGGAAATAAACCGGTTGGCCCAACATCGCGGCTTCGGCTTCGATGCCACCGACGCCCCAGCCCACGATTCCCAGGCCATTGATCATCGTGGTGTGCGAATCGGTCCCCACCAGACTGTCTGGATAGTAAAGACCATGCTTTTCCCAGACGCACTTGCCCAGGAATTCGAGATTGACCTGATGACAGATGCCGATGCCCGGCGGAATTACGCCAAAGCCGTCGAACGCCTGCATGCCCCACTTCAAAAACTGATAACGAGAGTTGTTGCGGCGAAACTCCATCTCCATATTCTTGGTGAAGGCGTCGGCGGTGCTGGCGAAATCTACCTGCACTGAATGATCGATGACCAGATCGACGGGCACCAGCGGTTCGATCACGCCCGGATTCTTGTTCAGACGGACCACGGCCGAACGCATCGCGGCCAGATCAACCAGCAGCGGCACGCCGGTGAAATCCTGAAGCAGCACGCGCGCGACGACAAACGGAACTTCTTCGGTGCGTTCACCGTCTGGTTTCCAGTTCGCCACGCTGCGCACGTCGTCTTCGGTGATTTTCTCACCGTCAAAGTTGCGCAGGACCGATTCCAAAACGATCCGGATGCTGACAGGTAGTCGCGAGATTGGTCCGACGCCTTCTTTCTCGAGTTGCGGCAGCGAATAAAACTGGCCGGTTTTTCCGTGGGTTGGGGCGAAAGATTGCAGCGAATTAAAAAGGTTGTGTGGCATAGTTTTTCAAAGTTCTCGCTCACGGTTGAGTGCGCGTAATAGCGCGACTGGAAGCTGGGCGCTTCTCCGGGAAACGGTTAGTGTTATAGCTGATCAAATCTAAGTGTAAGAGCGCTCTCTAATGATCGTCAAGCGAGTGCCTCCAGCGCCAACGGAGCGCGGACATCCTGTCCGCCTGAGCGCGCGTAGCGCGAACCACCTCAAAGAGTGGATCAACCGGAGGGTGAGCGGACTTCGCCCGCTGGCGGACAAGGATGTCCGCGCTCCGTCCTGGTGACGAGATGAGTTGGAATGCGAAATTCTTTCCTTCGGATCGGGACGGAGCGATCCTCGAACCACACGAAACGGCACAACCAAAACTCCGCTTTGCCTGTTTTAGGGATCGTTGTTTCTAATTCATCTTTCTTTTCTTTGCTGATTTGTCCAATCGTTGCTGGCGCTTCCGCTCATCTGTTATAGTCACGTCAGAAAACCTTCCCCCGCTGATTTACATACGAGGTTGTAATTGTGATAGTGCCGCGCCCTCTGATCGCATTCGTAACGTCAACGGAGACGAATCATGCCAAAGAAAACGCCGGAATCTTTTAATTATCTCGCCAACGATCCTGACTTCGTTCCCGATCCGGAAATTGAAGAGTTCATGGAAGAAGAGATTGCGCACTCGCCCAAAGATCCCGAATTGCTTGCGCAGCGCCTGCATAACAACACCGCGGCATCTCCGCAGGACGCCGGCGGCGACATCGACGCGGCCTGGGAAGATGTGAACGAAAGCGGCTCTGAAACGTTCGCTGGCGATAGTCCGACTCCCGATCAATCAATGGTCGAAGAGAACGCCCGAGCTATGGGTGTCAGTCTGGAAGACAACGAAGAGCTGGATTTTCTGGGTAAGCTCGAGCGCCGCGATCGCGATCGCTACGAGTTGGAAGAGCAATCAAAAGCCAGCGAGGATACGATTTAAGAGCGCAATGGAGCGCCCAGGAGCGCCCGCTGGGAGCGCCCGCATCCTTGCGGGCGGTTCGCATGCATCCTGCATGCGCTCTTATTACTTTCGCCGTGACGCACTACTAAACGGCCAGTCCTCAGCCTTCTCACACAACCGCGCCTTCACAGGATTCTTCTCGATGTACGCCACAACCTTAGCGAAATGCCTCGCATTCCGAATGTAGCGATCGAAGTATTCTTTCTGCCAGAACCGGCCTTTACGACCAAGCATTTTGTTAGCTTCGGTAGCGGTGTAGGACTTCAGTGAATGCATGATCTCAGCAAGACTATGACCGATCATAGGCGTGCATAACACATGAACGTGGTTCGGCATTATCGTCCAAGCTGATAAGCGATATTTAATTTGATCGTGAAAGAGCAACGCATTCTGCGCGAGCCTGGCAATCTCGGGATCCCTTAGATAACAGCTAGCATGAGCCTGATCGAATAAGCCTTCCACTCGACGACGCATAATTGCTTCGACATCTCCAGGCTTTTCGGGCTTCAGCTCTTTTTTCCAGCGAGCCAGTACTGTTCCAGGCAGTGCGTCGTGCAAGCGGTAGGTGATGAATTGTGCTAGCTCCCCGCCGTCGAAATGTGGGAGATAGCCGCGGCTATGCCAACCTAATTGAGACTGTGGGAGTCTGATGTCCATGAACTAGGCGCACGCAAGATGCGTGCGAACCGCCCGCAGGATGCGGGCGCTCCATTCCGCTCCTATTGCGCTGAAAAATTCGTCCGAGGTTGCAGCGTCACGCTCTTGATCACCACTTTATCGGAAGGCCGGGGACTTCCCTGGTCAGTCGGGGCGTGCATGATGACTTCGGCGTTATTCACGCCGTCGATTACGCGTCCAAAGACCGTGTACTTCTTGTCAAAGGCCGGCTGCTTTTTCAGCGTGATGAACCACTGACAGTTCGCGCCGTTGATATCATTGGTGCGCGCGGCGCCCAGCGTCCCTCGATCATAAGGAATGTCGCTGAACTCAGCCGGCACGTTTGGATAAGGAGAGTTACCCGTGCCATAAACTGCCGTGTTGCTCCCTTTGGTTAAAGGATCACCACCCTGAATTATTCCCAGACCCGGATCAACTCGATGGACTGCGGTGCCGTCATAGAAGTGTTCGTTGATTAATTTCTTGAAACGCTCGACCATCTTCGGTGCGACATTCGGATATAGCTCGATCACGATCCGGCCATAGTCCGCCGTTTCGATTACGGCGACCTGGGCGTCAGCCTGCGGCTTCACACCGGTTTTGGCGCTCGATTCCTTCGCTGCGTTCGCGTTGGCACCATTGCTCGTGGTGTTCGAACTCTTCTCATTACAAGCGGTGAAAGAAAAGATTAAGAACGTCAGCGCGATTAAGAATCCTAAACGTGATTTCACCAACCATATCCTCCTCTAATTGTTTGCCGTTTCCTCTTTGCGACTTTGCGCCTTTGCGTGAGGTAGAGAGAAACAATCTCACGCAAAGGCGTCAAGACGCAAAGTCAGAATTGCTTCTTACTATCCAGCAGAATCGTGACGGGGCCATCATTGACGAGTTCAAGGTGCATCATCGCGCGAAAGCTGCCGGTGGCGACCTCGCTTATCAGTGTGCTGGTTTGTCTAACAAAGAAGTCGTACAAAGGCTCGGCGACTTCCGGCGCCGCGGCGTCGATCCAGGAAGGCCGCAGACCGCGCCGCACATCACCATACAAAGTAAATTGAGAAACGATCAGCACGCCGCCGCCCACTTCTTTGACTGAAAGGTTCATCGTGCCTCCGTCATCATCGAAGACGCGCAGCGCGCAAATCTTTTCCGCGAGATAGGCGGCGTCAAGTTTCGTATCATCGCGCGCAATGCCCAAGAGAACGACGAGACCGTTACCGATCTCGCCGACCAATTTATCATCGACACTGACTTTCGCGCGGGTGACGCGCTGGGCTACGGCTCGCATCATTTTTTCGGAGGCCGGCTCGGACGAATTTCGACGCGGCTCGGTAATGAGCGATCGTCATGATGAAGCAGGTCAACGACGACTCTCGCGATATCCTGCGGGGTCAACTGCCAGCTCTTTTCATCATTGGGAGAGTCGCCGCCGAATTCCGTATTCACTGAGCCGGGCATGATGTAGCTGACTTTGATTCCATCATGGCGAACTTCCTGCATCAGGGCTTCACTGAAACCGTTGAGTCCGAATTTCGAGGCGTTGTAAGCGGCCATGCGCGGATGCGGATTCGCGCCAGCGAGTGAAGAGATGTTGATAATATAGCCACCACCGCGCCGCCGCATTTCCGGAATAGCCTCGCGGCAGCAATAGAACACGCCAAACAGATTCGTTTCCAGAACGGCGCGAAAATCTTCGGCGGAGGTTCCTTCGACCGTTTCAAATATGCCGATGCCGGCGTTGTTGATTAGAATATCGAGACCGCCAAGCTCCTTGATTGTATAAGCCATCAAGCGCTTCACCTGCTCGTAGTCCCGGACGTCGCAAACAAATCCAAACGCGTTTTCTCCGAGCTCACGGATAGTCTTGTCTATCTCGGCCTGGCTTCGGGCTGAGATACAAACTGAGAGGCCTTCGCGTAACAAGGCCTCTGCGATGGCGCGACCTATCCCTCGGGTGCCACCGGTGACAATTGCGATTTTGCCTTTGAGATTCATCCGAGTCTTCGTGTACCTCTGTGGTCCTCTGTGTCTCTGTGGTTAATGTCGACTTGCAGATTTCACCACAGAGGATCACAGAGGACCAGGGAGAAAACCGAGGAACTATTTTAGCTTCTCGCGCAGCCTCTCATTCACAACTTTGGGATTGGCCTTCCCTTTCGACGCCTTCATCACCTGTCCGACGAAGAATCCGAACAGCGTTTCTTTACCTGAGCGATACTGTTCCAGTTGATTCGGGCTGGCGGCAATCACTTCCTCGATCACGCGATCAATTTCGCCGGTGTCGCTGACCTGGATCAGACCGCGTTCGGCGACCACTGCAGCCGCAGGTTTTCCGCTCCGGAACATCTCGACCAGAACGTCTTTGCCCTGCTTACCGCTGATCTTGCCTTCGTCGATCATGCGCACCAGGGCGCCGAGTTCCACGGCCGCGATGGGCGATTCGCCCGCCGTGATTCCCGCGCTCTCTAACTCGCGTGACAGCTCTGAGCGGATCCAGTTCGCGGCCCCGCGCGCGTTGCCACTTGCTGCGACAGCGCTTTCGTAATAGTCGGCCAGCGATCGCTCAGCGGTCAGTTGCGCTGCGTCGGCATATGAAAGTTCGTATTGTTCGGCGAATCGACGGGCTCGGGGTCCCGGCAGCTCCGGCATCGCCGCGGTCACGTGCTCGATGAACTCACCGGTCACCACCAGCGGCGGCAGATCCGGCTCGGGAAAATAACGATACTCCTGCGCCTCTTCCTTCGACCTCATCGGCCTCGTCTCAGCTAGCTTTTCATCCCAGAGGCGCGTTTCCTGAACCAGCCGCCCACCGGATTCGAGGGCCTCGATATGGCGCTCGACTTCGAATTCGATCGCGCGTTGCATGAACCGAACTGAATTCAAATTCTTTAGCTCGACCTTAGTGCCGAACGGGTCGCCGATGCGCCGCACAGAGACATTCGCTTCACAACGCAGGTTCCCTTTTTCCATGTCAGCTTCGGACGCGCCCACCCATAGCAGCGCGCGGCGCACGTGATTGACATAATCGTAGGCTTGCCAGGAAGTGCGGAAGTCAGGCTCAGTAACAATCTCTGCCAAGGGCGTACCGGCGCGATTCAGATCGATATAAGAATAACGATCGACTTCAGGCAAACCTTCATGCACGTTCTTGCCGGCGTCCTCTTCCAAATGCAGGCGCGTTACGTTCACAGTCATCGGACGCCAGTTATGCGCATGACCGGCTTGATCGCGATCGGCGGTCATGATCTCCAGGACCCCGTTCGCCGCAAAGGGCTGATCGTATTGCGAGATTTGATAGCCCTTCGGCAGATCGGGATAGAAGTAATTCTTGCGCGCGAAGATCGAGCGTTGGTTGATGTTCAGACCCAGTGCAAGCGCGGCACGTGCGGCCAGTTCGACTACGCGCCAGTTGAGCACCGGCAGAGCGCCTGGCAAACCGAGACACACTGGACAAGTGTTTGCGTTCGGCTCGTCCCCAAAGTGCGTCGAACACCCGCAAAAAATTTTCGACTCGGTGTTAAGTTGCGCGTGAATTTCGAGGCCGATGATTGTTTCCCAGTTGTTCATGGTTAATTGTAATTGGGATTATACCACTCTGCGGGACGCCCTCAACGCGGCGTAGATAACGCAGTCAGTACCGGGAGCGGAGCGACCGGTTCTCAATACGGCGAGCGGCCGAGATTCGCAGGACGACGATCCGGTCGCTATCGCTCCCGGTGCTGATCTCACCAGTGAAGGTTCAATCATGGCTAAAGCCAACCCGTCGAAAAACCTTGCGCTCACGAAAGCCGTTTGGTGTACAATCCGCGCGTTTCCAGCACACCTCCCAAAATTGGATTGCGGCATCCTTCGCTTCAAAGGGACGCATTCGTCCGCGATTCGTGACCTTTTCACAGGAGGATCAAGAAGATGGCAAAGACAGTTTGTAAACTTCTCGGCCTGATTTTTTTGATTGTCGGCATCGCCGGGATCTTTTCGCACGACCTGCTCGGCGCGCACCTTAACATGGCGCACAACATGGTTCACATCGTCTCGGGTGTGATTGCCTTGTACTTTGGCTTCTCAGGATCGTACAGCGGCGCCCGCGGGTTCTGTCTGGTCTTTGGCCTTGTCTATCTTCTGCTGGGTGTCTGCGGGTGGTTCCTCGGCACAGGTCCCGATCACATGCTCGCAATCGGCACGCTCCTGATGTTTGGCAAGATGGATCACATCATTCATGTCCTTCTGGGAGTCATCTTCCTCGCCGGCGGGGCCTTGGGCGGAAGTAAGAGCTAAGCAGTTCTTCGTCATCAGGAAAAAGGAAACGCGTGCGATCCGTAAGCGCGGGCGCCTTTTGGCGCTCGGGTCGCATGCGCGTTTCTGCTTTTCATTCAACCCCACCGACCCTGATCAGTGGTTCAGTTCAACCGGTTGTTTGGGTGCTTTTCTTGAGCGTATCTGAGTTTTTCGTCACCGCTTTGTCAAACGGACAGTGACGGCATCTATGCTCGCAACAGTAACCCCGCCGCAGGTGATAAGACGCGGTGAAGACCGTCGCTTCTCCTTCCCAATAATAGTCTTCTCCTTCAAGGAGGGATGCCGTCGAATCAACGATTGAGTGCTGATCGATTCTCAATGTCTTATTGCCGCCTCTCGATGAAGTCGGCTGATAAAGCAATTATTAGTCATGAAGTCAGTCTGGCTTCAGCAGGCTTTTCCGCAGCGGTTCAGAGCCCAGCCCTTTTTAGAGTCTGTGTCAAAACTTGAGTCGCAAGCGCCAAGGGCGCGAAATGTAATAGCCCAGGGCAACGCCCTGGGTGAAAACGCGTACGAGTCTTCAAGCGCTGAAAGCGCGAAGTGGCGACCCGGCAGCGAAATGGTGGTGCATTAAAGTGCCACTCGATCATTACGCGCTTTCAGCGCTCGGAACTTGATTGAACTTGTACCTGGACCGATGGCCCAGGCTTCTACATTTCGCGCCTTATGGCGCTACGAAGCTGATTTTTGACACAAGCGCGCTCTTAGCGCTGGGTAGAGTTTGCGCCTTCGCTCTTAGCACGCTTAAGCGTGCTTTGACGTTGCCAACGCCCACGACTCAAGCCCGTTCAAACGGGCTTTGAGATCTGCTCCGGCGGTACCCGGGCGTAAAACGCCCGGTCTAGAAACCCTTCGGGAAAGCCGCCTGAAGGCAGCTCAAAGACTCCAGCTCACCGGAAGCGAAAACTAACCCCGCCTCTGCCTACTAATCCCGGCGCGCGAAATCCGTTTTCGAAATACTTTGCGCTGAAAAGATTGTCCGCCCCAGCAAAGAAAGTCATTACCAGCTGCTCTGACAGCCGGCGTTCATAACTGCCGAAAAGGTCGGCCTTCGTGTAACCGGGGAACGTCAGCTCTGCGGTGCGAAACGGAAAGTCGTTCTCGAACACCGGTGCGATGTTAGCTCCGGTACGGTTCAGATCAAAGCTGGCCAGAAACGAGCGATAGCGCTGTGTCAGGCTAATCCCGAAAAGGTGCCGGGGAATGACGTACTCGGGTTGCAGACCGCGACCTGACACAACTCGATCGCTGTTCGTATAAGTATACGAAGCGTGCACGTTGGCATTACGCCATGGTGCTGCGTCCAGGTAAGTCTCAAGCCCACGCGCAAAACCTCCCGGCCGGTTTTCGTATCCACTGAAACGGCCCAACCCCAATGGATCAACGCCGAAAAAGTTATTGAAGGCAATTACCCTCTTGAGATGAGTGTAGAAATAGGTCGCGCCAAAGCGCGCGCGGTCCTTTGCGATCCGCTGGTCAAATCCAAAGTCAAAGCCGATCGATTGCTCGGCGCGCAAAGTCGGATCGCCGAAGCGCCGGAATCCCAGACTGGAGAAAGTTCCTTGCCCAAATCGTTCGAACAGAGAAGGCGCGCGAAACCCGTTACCCACGTGAGCGCGAATCTTTGTCCCTGACGAATGAAAGAAGTAAGCCACCGATCCATCACCCGTCAGCGATCTCTCAGGCTTAATTGCTCCGAGCGAGCCGGGACGGTCCGCGGCGCGAATACTGAAGTACTGGCCGCGAGCACCGATGGAAATCTGCAAACGATCTGCGAACAGGAAGACTTGATCCTGCCCGAACACGGCAAACGTGCGCTGCCGATCAGTTGTGTTGTTGACCGGACTAAAGGATGGAATCGATGACTGAAATATCGACTCGCCTTCGTACTCGAAACCGGCCGTGACCAGATTGTGGGCTCCCAAACGCAGGTTGGCGCGGGTGTCCAGCGTGTCCGTCTTGCCGTTGTTGAAGCCGGCAAAGGCGAAATCGCCGAAAGGATAGAACTGGGCGAACTTTGGATCGATGCGCGGGCCGTTGTAGTTCCGACGTTGATTGCCGACGTGCTGATAGGCAATCGAATAGGACAGCTTGTCAGTTACCTGTTGGGATAATTTTACCGAGCCAACGAGAACACGATTGCGCCGGCCTTCGTCAGGATTGTTGATGTCGCTATGAAATGTTGTGCCCTCGACGGCAGCCGGATAGGTGCCGCGGGTGAAAGCGGCGGGAAGAGCAAAAGGACTATCGTTGATTCGGCCGTTCGCGATCGTGCCGTAAAAGTTAGCGCTAATCATTACGGTGGGCGTCACGTTGAATTGAAAGCGGCCGACGCCAACAGTGTTGCCATATTCGTCGTTGCCATCGACGCCGCGCCGCACGTCCAGACGCGTCAGGCCAATGCTATAGCCCGCCCGCTGCCCAATTCCGCCCGCGCCACGGATACGTTCGCGAAACAATGCCAGGCCGCCGCCGTCAAAGCCAAACTCGAAATGTGAACGGCCGGAACCGGTCCTGGGGACCATGTTGATTACGCCGCCAATCGCATTCGTGCCGTAAATCGACGAACCGGATCCGCGCAGCACTTCAACCCGATCCAGATCGGCGGGCAGCAAATCCGGAATCACTACTACCGCCGATCCGTTGATGTCGGACGCGTCGCGCACACGCAAGCCATCGAGCAGGATCGCCGTGTCAAAGTTCCGCAACCCACGCAGTCTGACGCTGGTCAGGGCCCCAATCGATCCTTGCTGCTGCACGCGGATTCCGGGAGTGCCGCGAAGGCTTTCAGAAAGAGTCAATTCGCGCCGGGCCTCGATAGATTGATCGTCAATCACGCTGACTGCCTTTGAGACTTCGTCAATTCGTTGGGCAGTTCCGGCGGCGGTCACTATGACGCTCTCACTGACGGCTTCAACAGAGAGCTTTACGTCGTTCGTAAGAGATTGGCCACGGGGAACGCTTAATTCGTTCGAGGTGAAACCCGCAAAACCGCTCTTCTTAATCTCCAGGACATAGTCGCCTGGGGCGACATTTTTGAAAGTGTAAGCGCCGTTGTCGTCTGTGACGGCGACCAATTGCGAACCGTTGCGCGAACGCAGACACACCTCGGCGCCGGCGACGCTGGCACCATGCAAATCTGTCACACGACCATTAATTGAGGAGTTGGTTTGGGCAGAGGCAAAGCCGGAAAGGAAAAGGATCAAGACGAGTAGAAGGCAACCGCGAAGCGGTTGAGCCCCAAAGCCCAGGGTTGCCGCCTGGCGGCTACCCTGGGAAGGCTTTACGTTTTGATTTCTAGCAACCCTGTAACGGTTGCGGCCGTTGATACCGAGAGATCGCCGGTTTACCGTTGCGCAAACGCCCAAGCTACGCGTGTTGTTCCCAGCCGCAACCCCGTTGGGGTTGCGTCCCTCCTTTCCAGGAGATCCCAGGGTAGTCGCTGAGCTACAACCCTGGGCTGTGTTACGCAACCGCTTCGCGGTTGTCATCACGCTGGGTTTGAAACTGAGGATTAGGGTTGGAGCGAGTTCTATCTTCTTCCAATATTCTGTTTTTTTCATTTAGCTTCTCCTGCCCGTCGCAGTACGAGCTTGTAGTGATCGGCGACCAGATTTCCTGACTCGCGGCGTGACTCTTTCGAGTCGCCAACCCTCCGCCCCTTCCCACGCTTACGCGCAGTGGCTAAAACCTCCGGAGTATTGTCACCGCTTACAGTTGCGCGGGCAGTGGCGGCTTTGCACCGCCTTCCCTGTCTCGCCTCTCAACGGTTGATGTTGGCACAGACCTGCAGTCTGTGCGTTTTATCGAGTGCCTGTGAACATGAGGGCAGTACCACTTGGGTGAGCGGGTGGATCGAGTGCTCAACCATCGCGTCGAGCGTCTTGACCCACCTGCTCACGCAGGTGGTACTGACCTCATCAAGTGCACGGGTGTGATTCTCGGCGCGCCCGAAACCGGATGCGCGTCGACCAGCACCTCCAAATCAAAAACTCTTCTCAGTAACTCGGGCGTGAAGACTGCCTGGGGAGTTCCGACCGCAATCTCACGGCCGTTTTTTAGGAGCATTACTTGATCGGCAAATTCTGCCGCCAGATTTATGTCGTGCGTGACGACCATTGCCGCGCACTCTTGATCGTCACAACGGCCACGCACCAGACGCAGCATCGTGGCCTGATGGGCCAGATCCAGATTCGCAGTCGGCTCGTCCAAAAGAAATACTTTTGCTTCAGTCGCCAGTGCCCGCGCAACCACGGCACGCTGGCGTTCACCGCCGGACAATTCATTCATCAAGCGCCCTTCGAAGTCTTCGAGTTCGGTTTCGCGCAGAATGCGACCCGCGATCTCAACATCCTGCTCGCTCTCCCAGCCCCAGGCGCTCGACCAGGCATAGCGGCCACCAAGCACAAACTCCATCACGGTCACCGGAAACCGCAGGTCCGCTTCCTGGGCCACGACGGCGATGCGCCGCGCGACCGCCCGCCGCGCATAAGACTTCAACGGCCGGCCGTTGAGCAGAACCGCGCCACTGAATACATCGATGCTGTGATTGAGCGCGCGCAGCAAAGTAGATTTGCCCGCGCCGTTGGGTCCGATGATGGCGATTAGCTGGCCCGGCCGGGCCCGTAATGACACATCGATCACCGCACCGCGTTCACCATAATTCACCGTGATGTTTTTCGCTTCGAGCATATTTGTCCGACAAACTTCAGTTTGTCGCTTCGCTGGTTCAATTCGAGTTGCGTCTACCGGGCCTTATGACAAACTGAAGTTTGTCGGACATCGCTATCCCTTCTTCAACAAATAAATGAACAGCGGCGCGCCGATCAAAGCCGTGATCGCGCCAACCGGTAATTCGCGCGGCGCGATGATCGTGCGCGCGACTGTGTCGGCGACAATGACAAACGCGGCGCCGGCCAGGGCCGACGCGACGATCACTATCCGGTTGTCGCTTCCGAAAGAGAGTCGCACCAGATGCGGAACAACCAGCCCGACATAGCCGACCGACCCGCTCGAGGCCACCGAGGCGCCCACCAACAGGCTCGCGGCGATGAAGACCGTCAGACGTACGCGGCCCACTTCGACTCCCAGATCAAACGCGTCGCGCTCTCCTAACATCATCAGGTTCAGCGAACGCGCATTCAGCGCGAGTACCCCAACTCCGATTGCCGCGGCGATGAAAGCCATCGCCAGCAGATTCGTCGTAGTGCCCGACAGGTCTCCTAACAGCCAGAACGTGAACGAGCGTATGCGGGTCGCGTCCATTAGCGTAGTAATGAAAACAATCGCCGACGAAAGAAACGTCGTCACGATGACGCCGGCCAGGATCAAACGTTCTGGTGTCGCGCCCGCGCGACCACGCGCGAGTTGATAAACCAACAGCGTCGCAATCAGCGCGCCTGCAGAGGCCAACACCGGACGACTCCACTCATGCGCGCCGAAAAACACCAGCGCCGTCATGGTGCCCACCGCCGCGCCGTTTGAAACGCCTAATAGATAAGGTTCCGCGAGCGGGTTGCGCAGTAACGCCTGATAACCCGCCCCCGCCGCCGCCAGGCACATACCAACCGCGCCCGCGAGAAGAATGCGCGGCAAGCGTAAATCAAACAGAATTGCTTGCTGTTCAGAAGAGAGGCCGCAATCCGATCCTCCGGCCAACGCACAGACCGAACTCCGAAGTGGAAGCCGCTGACTGCCGAGGAGCGCGGCGATCAAAGCGATGACGGCCAGCAGAAGAAGGAGGCCAACGCAGATCAAGAGCGTGCGACCGAAGGTTGCGCGGCTTGATTTCATTGATTGCCGTTTAATCGACAAACGGTCTCTTCCCTCTCTGAAATAACCGCGAAGCGGTTATGCAACTCAGCCCAGGGTTGCCGCGTCGCGCGGTTACCCTGGGATCGAGTCATTAATCGGACCCCAACCCCAACGGGGTTGCACCACTTCCGCAAGCCGAACTACTAAAGGTGGAGCGACAATCTTGCCATACCAGGGCCGACCACGAGACACAACCGCGTTGGGGTTGCTGCACCGTTGGACCCGTTACCCAGGGTAGCCGCGAAGCGCGACAACCCTGGGCTGCGTTTCGTAACCGCTTCGCGGTAATAAAGTCGTTCATCACCTGAACTCGTCTGGATGTAAGGCTCGCGCCATCTCTTCCAGTCCGTCTACGAGTCGCGGACCGGGCCGCGAAAGATGATCATCGTTAATCTTATAAACCCGCTCGTTTTGTACCGCCGGCGAGTTCCTGAGCGACGCGGCCACGGTCGAGTTCGCATCTCCCATCGAGCCTCCACTCGGCAGAATGATCGCGGCCGGTCGTGCTGCCAGCGCGGCTTCATCGCTGTAGCGTGGGAACGCGCCGGAAACGTCGGCGGTCACCGAAGCTCCGCCTGCGCGCCGCACCAGATCAGTCAGATATGATTCGCGGCCGATGGTATAGAGCGGTTCACCTGAGACTTGATAGAAGACCGCGACCGGGCTTGTTCCCTTGATCTTTGCTTCCACGGCATCGGTGCGACGACGCAGATCGACCACCAAAGTCGCGGCGGTTTCGTGTGTCCCAAACAAATCTCCCAACACTGCGATCGATCGAAAGACCTCGTCCAGACTGCGCGGGTTAGTCACGTACACGGCGATCTTTTGATCGTCCAGCTGTTTGGTGAAAGCCTCCAGTTGGGACGCGGTTGAGACCAGCACCACCTGCGGTTTAAGCGCGATGATTCGTTCAATGCTCGGGTGTATCGTGTCGCCGATTTTCGCGATATTCTTCGCCGCCGCCGGATAATCGCAGTACTCCGTATCGCCGACCAGACGATCGCCGGCGCCGACCGCATACACGATCTCTGTTAAGTTGGGCGCGAGTGACACGATACGATCGATATGCGTAGCAAGCCGGACGCGCCGGCCGGCTTCATCGATGACTTCGTGTGTTTCTGTGGCGGGCGAATAAGGGCGAATCCGATTGGAGCACGAAGGACTCAGCCCAACGGCCATCAGGATAATGAGAATGCACCAAAGTGCTGTTTTCTCTCTGCGCTCCCTCCGCGTCCTCTGCGTCTCTGCGGTGAGTTTTGTTGGAAGAGCGTTCACCGCAGAGACGCAGAGGACGCAGAGGGGGCGCAGAGAAATGCTTCTGCCAATGAAGCTTTTGTGAAATGGAAAAGACAAAATCCCGACGACCTTTCTGCCATGCAAAAGCGACAGGCTGTCGACGGGATCTTTTCTGAGAAGAGAAATCTCCACGGCGGCCTGAACACCCTTGCGCGAGGCGTTCGTAAGCAGCAAACAGCGTCCGGGCAGGTCTCCTGGCTTTGCATCGGCGCTTTCCGAAGCGACGATCTTCACAGTGGCGCGACCGCGCGGGATTCTCACCCGCTTCCCTATTCTTCCCGCTCGACACGGGACACCCAAACGCATTTGAAAGAACTAAACTTCGATTGAAAGCGAACATTACCACGCGTGCCTGATGAAGTCAAAAAATGTGTGCCCTAAATTGGTGATGAGGTCAGTACCGAGAGCGATAGCGACCGGGTAACAATAATTCGTGATCCTGATTTTGCTAATAACTTAGACCTGGTCGCTACCGCTCTCGGTGCTGACTCCATGACACCCGACAGAAATTAGGGTACTACCAAAAAATGTTTACCTTGCGGCCGGAGCGCGGACGTCACGTCCGCACAGCGAACGAAGTTCGCTCATGTCCTTAGAGCTAACGTCAGCCAGTAATTGCGAGAGAAAGCCATTCGCGCTTCGCGCTCAAGGCGGAGGGGGCGTCCACGCTCCCGGCAAGAGGTTGACCTGAGCGCTGGGTGAGTGATACTCAAAAGGCAGAGGGGAACCAATTATGCACACACGACTGGAAGAAGTACTCAATTATCTCGACGCCGAACGAAGCGCGTTGCGCGAAGCGGTCGAGTCGGTGCCAACCGAATTGCGTAACCAACAGCCCGGGCCTGATCGCTGGTCTGTAGCGCAGGTACTACAACACCTTGTCATTATCGAGAAGCGTATTGGAATGGGAATGAGCAAGTGGGTTGCGGATGCGAAAGCAGCCGGCGCCGGACCCGAAGTTGAGACATCATCGGTACTCAACAGCCTTGACCTGGCGCTAATTGCCGATCGCAGCCGTCGCCGAAACGCTCCCGAAGAAGTTCGACCCAATGGTGATCTCGATGCGGCCTCGGCATGGACGGCGTTGGAGCAGACGCGGGCCGCGCTTCGCGCCGCCGTACTGCCGGCCGACGGCCTGGCTTTAGGCGGAGTCATTCAGCCACATCCGGTGCTGGGGCCGATCAATCTCTATCAATGGCTGTTGTTTGTTGGCAGTCATGAGACGAGACATACCGGCCAGGTGCGTGAGATCGCCGCGGAACTGAACGCGGGCGCAAGCACGGCAACTAGTGGAGTCTAGCAGGCGTGAAAAACCAATTGACTGTTCGGCAAGCTGGCTGGCGATACGACATAAAACGATCCACTAAGCCATACGAATCAACACGAAAGACCGACTTTGATTCGAGTTATTTCGTGTGAGTTCGTGGATAGTCTTTCCTCTTTCATCGTTATCATCACCACGCGTTGCCATGAGTCACTGGGTCAAGTAAGATTCCCTCTGAACTTCAAAACCAACTTGATTTCCAAGACTCGATGATCAAAACCGTCGAATGGACCAATGAAGGTGTGCGCATGTTGGATCAGCGTCTGCTGCCCACCGAAGAAAAATACTTGACGCTGCGTTCTTACGAAGAAGTAGCGGACGCGATCAAGAAGATGATCGTGCGCGGCGCGCCGGCGATTGGTGTCTCGGCAGCAATGGGTCTCGCCCTGGGAGCCAGTCAATCGGTGGGAACATCCGTAGCGGATCTGGAATACGATTTTAAATTCATGTGCAAGGTCATGGAAGCGACGCGGCCAACCGCGGTGAATTTATTTTGGGCAGTCGAACGCATGCGTGGCGCACTCCTGAAAGCTAAAGCCGAAACGAAAAATGTTGAAGAGATCAAACAGCGGTTAGTCAGCGAAGCGCAGGCGATCTTCAACGAAGACATTGCTTCGAATCGTGCTCTGGGAAAATTTGGCGGCGAGCTGATCGCGGATGGCGCCACCGTTCTGACGCACTGCAATGCGGGCGCTTTGGCCACGGCCGGAGATTACGGCACGGCGCTCGGCGTGATTCGCGGCGCGATCGATGCCGGCAAACGCGTCGCCGTGATCGCAGACGAAACGCGGCCCTTTCTGCAGGGCGCTCGCCTGACCGCCTGGGAGCTCGCTCAGGACAACATTCCTGTCACCGTGATCACCGACAACATGGCCGGCCATGTAATGAAGGAAGGGAAAGTCGATTGTGTGATAGTGGGCGCAGATCGCATTGCCGCCAACGGCGACGCGGCAAACAAGATTGGCACCTATATGGTGGCCGTCCTGGCGAGGCAGCACAACATCCCTTTCTATGTAGCGGCGCCGATATCAACCATAGATCTCAACACGCCAACCGGTGCGGGGATCCCCATCGAACAGCGCGGCGCAAAGGAAGTCACGCACATTGGCAATCATCAACTCACTCCGGACGGAGTTGAGGTTCACAACTTTGCTTTCGATGTCACCCCCAACGAATTCATCGCCGCGATCATCACCGATCGCGGAGTCGCTCGGGCCCCTTATACTGAAACCCTCCGTAATTTGGCTGCGACGCGTTCGGCGCACGCACCGTAGCAGGCTCTGGAAGGCTACTCTTGCAATGCTCGGCAAGGAGGGCTAACGGTTGATTCAGCATAAAAGCGATCCACTAACTCACACCAAACGGCACGAAACAGAGGCTTTGCTCCGAGTTATTTCGTGTGAATTCGTGGATCTCTTTTCTGTTGCCGTCAAGAATGTACTTGGACCCTTTTTCAGCGACCGGCATTTGCCTAAGTAAGCGCGCCATGGCTTCCGACATCAATCTGCAAAACTTTTCTCTGCCGCATGACCTGGCCCAGGAGGTCGAGGCCACTCTCAATGACTGGCACGCCACCGGCAAGGTCCAGGAGCTTTGGGTGCGCGATCCCTCTTTGTGGACAAACAGCGGCGAAGACAAATGGCTGGGATGGCTGGATATCGTCGCCGAGCAACAAAGAAATGTCAGGCGCTTCACTAACTTTGCCGCAGAGGTTAAGGATGCGAAGTTTTCGCATGTGCTGCTCCTCGGGATGGGAGGTTCCAGCTTGTGTCCAGAGGTGATGCGCGAGTCGTTTGGCAAAGTTGACGGATTCCCAGAGCTGCACGTGCTTGATTCAACCGACCCGGCCCGAATTAAGTCGATAGAAGCCAGCATCGATCTCGGAAACACGCTGTTCATTGTCTCGAGTAAGTCGGGCACCACGCTCGAGCCCAATATCTTCAAACAATATTTTTTTGAGCGAGCCCGGCAGATTATCGGCGACGATGAAGTTGGTAATCGATTCATCGCGATTACCGATCCGGGATCAAAACTGCGGCAAGTGGCTGAGGCCGATCACTTTCGAAAAATTTTCCTCGGCGTGCCAGGCATCGGCGGGCGCTATTCCGCGCTTTCCGACTTTGGCATGGCGCCGGCAGCGGCCATCGGCATTGATATTGTGAAGTTCCTGAATGAAACGAGCAGGATGATCGCGGCCTGCGGGCCGGAGGCCGGGGCGCTCGATAGTCCGGGGATTATCCTCGGGGCGATTCTCGGCGTCGCACACAATCAAGGTCGCAACAAAGTCACGATCATTGCTTCGCCGGGGATTTACGATCTCGGCGCGTGGCTGGAACAATTGCTGGCTGAGTCCACCGGAAAAAATGGCCGTGGGTTGATTCCCATCGACCGAGAATCACTCGCCAAGCCTGAAGGCTACGGAGAGGATCGCCTGTTTGCTTATCTTCGTCTCGATCCGGCGCCGGATGTTGTACAGGATGCGGCGATAGCCGATCTGGTGCGCGCCGGTCAACCAGTAGTCACGATTTCGGTCGCTGACGTTTACAGTCTGGGCCAGGAATTCTTTCGCTGGGAGATCGCGACCGCCGTGGCCGGCGCGATTATCGGCATCAATCCCTTCGATCAGCCCGACGTGGAAGCCAGCAAAATCGCGACCAGGAAGCTCACCGAAGAATACGAGCGCAATGGCTCACTGCCAGCCGAGACCCCGATATTTGAAGCTGAAGGCGTCAAGCTGTTTGCCGACGATCAGAATGCCGGCGCTCTGAATCAGGCGGTCAGCGATCGTTCTCTTGCCGGATACTTGAAAGCGCATCTTGATCGTTTGCGAAAGGGTGACTACTTTGCGCTGCTGTCTTATATAGAAATGAGCCAGGCTCATGAAGACGCTTTGGAATCGACGCGTCATGACGTGCGTGATCACAAACGCGTCGCTACCTGTCTCGGCTTTGGACCGCGCTTTCTTCATTCGACGGGACAAGCTTATAAAGGTGGGCCTAACACGGGCGTGTTTCTTCAGATCACCTGCGATGATGCGACTGATCTGCCCGTGCCTGGACAGAAATATACCTTTGGAATTGTGAAAGCGGCGCAAGCGCGCGGCGATTTTCAGGTGCTCGCGGAACGCGGACGTCGGGCGTTGCGTGTGCACTTGAGCGCCGATGTGGATGCGGGCCTGGCTGAACTGAACGAGGCCGTGAGGGTAGCCTTAGCTTGAGGAACTTTCTAGTGTTTCCTCTGTGGCTCTCAGTGTCTCTGTGGTGGATATTCTCGGAAAGTCATTCGCCACAGGGGCACTGAGGTTTCACAGAGTTGCACAGAGAATTCAAAGACAGAGGAAACTCAAAGATGCAACTGGGAATGATTGGCTTAGGCCGAATGGGCGCGAACATGGTGCGCCGCCTGATACGCGGCGGCCATGATTGTGTAGTCTGGGACGTAAACCCCAACAATGTGAAGCAACTCGCGAGCGAAGGCGCAGCCGGAGCTGAGTCGCTCGCCGATTTCATCGCCAAACTTAGCTTACCTCGTGCGATTTGGATCATGGTGCCGGCAGGCGCCGCGACTGAAAAGACGGTGACGGATCTGGCTGCCCACATGGGGTCAGGCGATGTCATCATCGACGGCGGGAACTCTTACTTCAAAGACGATGCGCGCCGGGCCATCGCTCTGCGGGACAAAGGCATCAACTATGTCGACGTAGGAACCAGCGGCGGTGTGTGGGGACTAGAGCGTGGCTACTGCATGATGATTGGCGGACCCGAGGAAACTTTTCATCATCTGGATCCAATCTTCAAAACGCTGGCACCCGGTCGCGGCAATATTTCGCGCACTCCTGGACGTGAAAAAATTACCGGCACTGTCGAAGAGGGTTATCTTTACTGCGGTCCGTCCGGGGCGGGACATTTTGTAAAGATGGTTCATAACGGCATCGAGTACGGATTAATGCAGGCTTATGCGGAGGGCTTTGACATTTTCCACGGAGCCAATTCGCAGGATTTGCCCGCCGAGCACCGCTACGATCTGAACGTGGCCGACATCGCCGAAGTCTGGCGGCGAGGCAGTGTAGTTTCGTCATGGCTGCTCGATCTGACAGCTATGGCGCTGGTTGAAGATCCGGAGCTGGCTGAGTACAGCGGCTTTGTCCAGGATTCGGGCGAGGGGCGCTGGACGATCATGGCGGCGATCGAGGAAGCCGTGCCGGCCGAAGTGCTCAGCGCGGCCCTGTACACACGCTTTCGCTCGCGCCAGGAACACACCTTTGCGGAAAAGATCCTTTCCGCAATGCGCCAGAAGTTTGGCGGGCATCTGGAACCAAAGGCAAGAGATTAGATCGTGTTTCTGAATTAACTCGAGCGAGGTTTCTTTGCGTGGGCTTCGTGTGATTCTGTGGATCGTCCTTCGCGGACGGAGAGTCGATCCACGAAAACACACGAAACATCACTAATCACAAAAGTCGTCTGCGCGGCCTTCTTTCAACACCTATGATGTCATCCCAGGGAACGGAATCGCAGTCCGGCGAAACCACACACGTCGGACCACCGTGCGTGCTGGTGATCTTTGGCGCAGCCGGCGATCTGACCAAACGAAAACTGCTCCCCTCCCTTTACCATCTGAAGAAAAGCAATCTGTTGCCTGATAATTTTGCTGTAGTCGGCGTGGCCCGGGCGGTGATGAACGACGAGGAGTTCAGAAAACGACTCGGAGACGATCTGCACGAGTTCGCCGCCGATGAAATTGACCCGGACGCCTGGCGTTGGTTGGAAGAGCGGCTCTATTACCTGTCCGGCGATTTCGATGACGACCAGACCTATGTCCGGCTTAAAGAAACTCTGAGTAAAGTCGATGCGGAACGAAATGCCCAGGGCAACTATCTGTTCTATTTGGCTACCGCACCTGATTACTTTGCCGCCGTCGTGCAACGTCTGGGGTCAGCGGGACTAACTGAAGAGAAGAACGATCAGTGGCGGCGATTCGTGATTGAAAAGCCCTTCGGCCGCGATCTCGATTCGGCCAGAAAGCTTAATCAGGATTTGAGACAGATCCTGAAGGAGACCCAGATCTATCGCATCGATCACTACCTGGGCAAAGAAACCGTCCAAAATATTTTGGTGTTTCGCTTTGGTAACGGCATCTTTGAGCCGATCTGGAATCGCCGCTACATCGACAGCGTGCATATTACAGCCGGTGAGAAGGTCGGCGTTGAACAGCGCGGCGGCTACTATGAAGAGTCAGGCGCGTTGCGCGACATGGTGCCAAACCACTTGCTTCAGTTGGTGACGCTGACCGCAATGGAACCGCCGGTTTCGTTTAAAGCGAATGCGGTAAGGGACGAACAAACAAAGATCCTGCATGCGATTCAATGCCCTTCTCCTGATGAAGCCGCCCGGCGTTCAGTACGCGGCCAGTATGACTCTGGCACAATCGACGGCCAGGGGGTCCCGGCTTATCGTGAAGAAGCCAACGTCGCACCCGATTCAATCGTTGAAACATTCGTCGCGCTGAAGCTTTTGATCGATAACTGGCGCTGGGCCGACGTTCCGTTTTTCCTGCGCACCGGCAAACGACTGGCCGCGCGCGACACGGAAATCACGATTCAGTTCAGGCGCGCGCCTTTCGTGCTGTTTCGCGACACGCCCGTCGATCGACTATCGAGCAATCGGCTCGTGCTGCACATCCAGCCCGACGAAGGAATCACAATGCGCATTGGCGCCAAGATCCCTGGACCGATCCTGAAGATTGGCGCGGTCGACATGAACTTTGATTATGAAGACTATTTTGGGAACACGCCCAGCACCGGCTATGAGCGTCTTTTGCATGATTGCATGATGGGAGATGCAACGTTGTTTCAACGCGCCGATCAGGTCGAAGCTGCCTGGAGTGTTGTCGCCCCGATCCAGGCCGCTTGGAATTCCGCTCCGCCGCCGGATTTTCCCAACTACAAAGCTGGCAGTTGGGGACCGAAGGATGCTGACGAGTTGTTGGCTCAGGACGGACGAGAGTGGGAGGAGACCCACGATATTCACGACAAGAGCAGTCCACGCCATTCTTGATCGCTCAAGTCGGCCTGCCGGCTGGAGAGTTTAGATTTCAAGAACCCTTCCCACGCATTGAGGTAAGTACCGAGAGCGGTAGCGACCGGGTATTGCTCTCGCGACCTCGCGCCGCGCGGATTGCTGAGACCCGGTCGCTACCGCTCCCGGTACTGACCTCACACCGGACTGGCCTGCGTTGTGAGCTTTAGTTTGCGTCTCTGAAATCAGCAACCCAATGGTTGAACTCTGAACTACTCTGCCGGTTGATAACGTTGTGTGCGATGGGCCCGCCGCCAGCCCGGCTTCTGATTGAAGCGCTTCTCATGACGCTCAACACAGTCCCAGCAAGAGAAGTGGGGGCGATTGTCGGGGCCGAGCGACTCGACCACATGCGTGGTTTCGCGATCGCAACGCTCGCAACGGTGAATTCTAAGGTGGTCTACTGCCATTGATTTGATCTACGGAGTTCTATTATGTGCTTTTGTGTGACGAACACCAATGCGGGCAGTCTTGGGTAGGTGCATATTTTAAGAGAGACTACCGCTCTTTAAAAGGCAAAACGATCCACGAAATGCACGAAGCGGAAAAGGTTTTTGTTCGTTTAGTTTGGTGTGAGTTCGTGGATCGCTCTTGTCGAAGCGGGAACAAGACACGAAACCAAACCAAGGCTTTACTTGAAGTAGGACGCCTTACTTCAATCCTCCAAAACGCCGCGATACGATAGTTCTCCATTCACGATTCGGGCCGCCGAAGTGTAAGGATGCGCTTCTGATTTTCCCGGAGCCATGATGTGCGTGACTTTCACCCCACTAGCCTTTAGATAATCCGAGATCAAACTGCGGTGACAACGCCACCAAACTGCTTCGGCACACATGACTGCAGTTCGGCGGACGCGAGCGACATGCAACAGACGGTCGATCCCCTGCCGAAAAGCCTCCGTCTCCATATAGTCAGCATACCCACGAAATGATTCGTTGCGCCAAATCATATTAAGTGAATCAGGTCGCGCGCGGCGGCGGCCGCCGAGTTCGGGGAAATGTTGATAATCGATTCCCGTGTCAGCGAGCGAAACGCTTAATCGCTCCCGGTTGAAGTGTGGATAACGTTGAGAGCCGGGAAAGCTGCGCACATCGGCCAGAACTTTGATCTCGAAGGACCGCAGCGTTTCGACGAGTTGCCCAATAGCAAGCGTCGAGTGGCCGATAGTCCAGAGTTCGAGGCTGTCTTCCATTGTGGCTAGTCCTGGTTCAAACTGGATTTCCGCCCCAGCTTTACACTTTGCGGAGGTTTCAGCAAGCGCGCTGTTCTTCAATAAAGTAAATACGTTGGAGAACGAAATAGTTCTTGACAGTCGCAAATCGTCGGGAGTATAAGGCGCCTGTCCCAAGGCTTCTTATTTGGCGCGCCCTGCGGCGTGCACTCACACAACCGATGCGACCTCGCGGCCTTCAAGGCTAGCCGGCAGTGAAGCCTGCCTTTGGCCCATGGTGACTGTTCAAGATACTTCGAGCGGTCTCCGACTGATCAAGCGTGTCACGCTCGAATTGTAAACGTTCACCTTTGCGGAGGAAACCATGTTCAATTCTCAGGTTCTCGATGTCGCCATCGGTATGATCTTCGTGTATTTGCTGCTCAGCCTCATGTGCTCGGCCGCAAATGAACTTATAGAACTGTGGCTAAAGAACCGCGCCGCCGATCTTGAACGAGGACTAAGAGAGCTGCTAAAGGATAAGGATGGCTCTGGCCTGGTCAACGATCTTTATTCTCATCAGCTAGTCAACGGCCTGTTCGAGGGGGAATACAAACCGGGTTTGCTGGGACTCGCGAATAGACTGTTAGGTAAGGTCAATCTACCTTCATATATTCCCTCGCGAAACTTTGCCCTGGCATTGATGGATCTTGTACCTCGTATATCAGCTGCGGCTGCGGCAGCGAGGCCGGCCCAGGTTGCCGCCATAACAGCAAATTCCGGGGCCGCTAACTCGACTGTACCTCCGCCCACGCCTCTCGCGGCTCCTGCTCAAGTCGTGGTTAACGTAGCCGGAACTCCTGCGCCCGGAGCAGCATCGCCACCTCCGACGGTTGCACTTGCTCCGCCGCCTCCGACCGCCACATCGGTTCCTTCGTCGGCATCCACAGGTCAACTGGATACTCTGCGCAGTGCCCTGCAGAGTTTTCCTAATCAAAGCGTACAGCAAGCGCTCATACCGCTCGTTGAAGCCGCGGGGAACGATGCCTCCAGGGCTCGGCAGAATATCGAAGACTGGTATAACGCTTCAATGGACCGTGTTTCAGGCTGGTATAAACGGCGCGCACACGTCGTTGTGTTAGTGATCGGTTTCGTAATTACGATGGGTCTAAACGGTGACTCGATAACCATCGCCAAACGACTCTCCTCTGATAAGGCTCTGCGGGAATCGCTGGTCGCCGCAGCTGACGCATACGCGAAAGCCAACGCGGCAACTCCAACCGCGACGCCGAGCCCGACGCCGAAACCCACCCCGACTCCAACGCCCAGGCCAAACCCTACTCCGACGCCGGGACCCACCCCGAGTACCGCTTTGACCGCAGCACCGACACCGACACCGACACCGAAACCGTCGCCGGCTGCGACGCCGGATACCTGCTCGCACGAAGACTGCAAGGACAATCTGGAATCGCCACAGTGCAAGTTGAAGCAGAGCCAATGCAGGCTGCAGGCATTGGGACTGCCGATTGGATGGGATCTTCCTGACGATCCCCAAACGAAGTGGCCTGGATTACATTTTTGGGAAGGCAGCTTTTGGACTGGTTGGGCCGCGCAATTGAGGCTTCATTTCCTTGGTTGGTTACTGACAGCACTTGCCATCTCGCTCGGCGCGCCCTTCTGGTTCGACATGCTCAATAAGTTCATCGTCGTTCGCTCAACCGTGAAGCCGAAAGAGAAAAGCCCGGAAGAGAAGTCGAAGGACTGATCGTTTAAGAATTGCCCGGCGCTGAGCAAGCCCGAACTGAGAAAGCCAGGCTCGCGAGATATAGGCCAAGATAAGCGTGGAGAAAAACAATAGCTTATGGAACTGTAGTAATCGATCCAGACAGCGTGCGTTCAAACTTGCCCACGGGCAAATGACTTCGTTACGAAAGAGAGGGGACCCAACAAATGGAAGACGAGACATTCATACCGGATCCTGAGGACGATGAAAGCGACATCGACGGATGCGAGGTCGCTATCGAGGATGAAACGGCAGATGAAGATCTGCCCGGCAGCGAAGGAGGCGAAGCTTAACATGGCACATTCTTTAACCTGGTTGCCCGATGTGCTGGAGGCAGCGGGCCTGAAAGTCGCTCTGGTTGATGGCTGGGAAAACCGCGGCCCTCGCGATGTCGGCACTATCTTCGGCGTTCTATGTCACCATACCGTTGGGCCAAGGACTGGAAATATGCCCAGCCTGAACACGCTCATCAAAGGGCGGCCCGATCTGCCTGGGCCTCTCGCGCAACTTGGCCTTGGCCGGGATGGAACCTACTTTGTGATCACCGCGGGCAGAGCCAACCACGCCGGGAAAGGTAACTTCAAAGGCGTCGTCAACGGCAACAGCAATTTCATAGGTATTGAGGCAGAGAATACCGGAATCGCCAACGACTTTCCGTGGCCGGCGGTGCAGATAGACGCCTACCAACGCGGCGTTGCAGCCATTCTCAAGAAAATCGGCCGCGGTGCCGATTTTTGCGGTGGACACAAAGAATACGCCCCGCACCGCAAGACCGATCCTGATTTCGACATGGGCGCGTTCCGTATTGCCGTTGGAGCAATCCTGGGCGGTACGGCCCCTGCGCCGGTATTGATTCCGGCTGCTGAGCCTCCGGCCCAACCAGGTGGACCAGTTGGTCGTCCGACCCTGCGACGTAACTCAAAGGGTGATCTGGTGCGGCAGATCCAAGCAAAACTCGGAGTCGAGCAAGTCGGGAATTTCGGACCAAAAACAGAAGCCGCAGTGCGCGAGTTTCAGCGCAATCAAGGCCTTGTTCCAGATGGCATTGTTGGACCAAAGACGTGGGCGGCCCTGGATTCCGTGTAGTGAGCTGATGGGTTTGCCCAGGTGTACGTGCGCGTGCCGTTTGCGTTATTTCTACCTGCGCTTGGAATACCGCGCCAGGGTCAGTGGAAACACGCGCACGCCTTCGGGCATATGCTGCATCGAGATCTTGTCTGAGCCGGTGAGAATATCGCGGGCGGTCATGCCGTAAACCTGCAGATTGTCTTCGTTGTCAGGCTTGATTACCACGCCTTTCAATTCGAGACCGGCGAACGCACCCTTGCTTCTTGAATACGAAAGAATCTGCGCGTTGAGTCGCGCGTCTGTCGAAGCGCTCGCCGAACGGCCGACCGGTCCAGCCGCCGCGCTGCCCTCGCCGCCAATTTCAAACTTATCGTTAAGCAGGCTGTCCACCGCCCGCTCGTTCATAAAGAGCAAAATGTAATCGGTCGAAGCCACGCCGATCTGCAAACCAATACTACCGCCGCCGAGATCGAAGAAAGCGGGCGCGCTCCAGCCGCCGTTGACCCGACGACTGATCACACCGCTGCCTCCGCGCCCGCCAACTATGAAACCGCCCTTCAGGACTCCGGGAAACACCGCGACCGCTTCGGCCCGAGCGATCAGATCCTGAGGGATCGATTTCTCGCGCGTGCCCATGATTTCATCAAACACGCGCGCAGCCCGGGCAGACTGCTCGGCCGCGGCGCGTGCTTTTTTAGTACTGCGTTCACGCTGTTGCTGTGCCGAGGCTGTAAGGAAAACAGAAGACAGCAGACACATCCCCAGCGCGAATAATAATGTTCCTTTGACGGATCTCTTCATCGATTAACCTCTTTTGTAGTTGTTCCCCGAAACAAAGCACCGGCAAGATGCCAGTGAACCGCGGGCAGGATACCTGCGCTCCGTTCAACGCACCGGCGAATATCGGGCTAGCGTTCGCGGAAAGATGCGCACTCCCGCCGGCATCTTCGTAAGTGTCGAGGACTGGGTAGGCGATAGCACTTCGCTCGCTTTCATTCCATAGGCTGCCAGGTTGTCGTCGTTGTCCGGACTAATCACAGTGCCTTTGAGTTCTAATCCGGCAAACAGACCTTTGCTGCGTGAATAAGAAATGATCTGCGCCTTCAACAGCACGTCGGTTGTCGCGCTGGTGGAACGCCCCACCGGACCCGCGGCCACGCTTCCCTCACCGCCAATCTCGAACTTGTCCTTCAACAGTCCGGCCAGCGCATCGTCATTCATGAACAAAAGAACAAAGTCAGTTTTGGAAGCGCCGATCTGCAAACCTACGCTGCCTCCAGCGAGATTAAAGAACGCCGGCGCGCTCCACCCACCCCTTACCCGGCGGCTAATGACACCATCACCGGCGCGGCCACCGATGATGAACCCTGCCTTAATGACGCCGGGAAACACGGCGATCGCCCGGGCTTGATCCAGCAGTTTCTGCGGAATTGCTCGCTCAGGCACGTTCATGATTTCGGTAAAGACGTCCGCGGCCTTCTGAGCTTCGTTCGTCGCTTCGGCAACTCTCTTGGCGTCCTTCGACTGGCCTTGTACGGCGGCAACGGCGCTCACGATCACGAGTAGCGACACGGAAATGAGCGCACCAGCGCGATCCAGTTTGATTGCTCTCTTCATAACTGTCCCCTCTTTCTCCGACCACTGATTCTCGTTGGGGGCCAAAATGTTTTCTTGCTGCTACCTGCCAGCATACTTATAATCACTCGCTCTGACAATCATCCAAATCGGATTAAATGTAGTCAGACCCAAACCTTGGCAGGCCGCTGAAAGAATGCTCGTGGGTGGGCAAGGCGGCTAGCTCTTGATAAGGAAACAAGCCGATCCAGTAACCCACACAAAACGTCATGAAACACAAACTTTCGTTCGAGTTGATTCGTGTGGCTTCGTGGATCGTTTTTTTGCTGCCATCCGCAGCTGACTGGTTGAATTTTGCGAGGGGCAGCAGCTAAAAGGCCAGCTTCAAAACCATAAATCATGCCCATCGGCACTCCATTTCATCAACGAACGCTTCCGCTGTGCGAAAGTCTGAACTATCGCGAATGGTCAGGCTACTACACCGTCAGCTCCTACGAGACACATCACGAGCACGAGTACAACGCGATTCGCAATGCGGCGGCGCTGATCGACATCTCCCCGCTCTTTAAGTATCGCGTCACCGGACCAGATGCGACGCGTCTGGTCGATCGGATCATTACCCGAGATATCCGCAAGGTTGCCGTGGGCCAGGTTGTGTACACACCCTGGTGCGACGAACTGGGGAAAGTAATCGACGACGGCACCGTGTCGCGGCTGGAAGAGAATGTCTATCGCTGGACCGCGGCCGATCCCAGCTTGCGTTGGTTCACTCAAAACGGCGCGGGCCTCGATGTCCAAATCGAAGATATTTCAGAAAGCACCGCCGCGCTCGCCCTGCAAGGACCAACCTCCGGGCGCCTCTTGAAAACCGTCGTCGAGGGCGCCGATATCAGCGGCCTGAAATATTTTCGCGTCACTAACGGAACGATCGGCGGGGTGCCGGTAGAGATCTCGCGCACCGGCTACACAGGCGATCTCGGGTTTGAAATCTGGGTCGCCAAAGATCAGGCATTAGAGGCCTGGGATGTGCTTATTGATCGCGGACGCCCTTTTGAAATCAAGCCAGCGGGCATGCTGGCCCTCGACGTAGCGCGCATCGAAGCGGGCCTGCTGCTAATCGACGTCGATTTCAACAGCAGCAAGAAAGCTTTGGTTGACGAGCAAAAGTATTCGCCATTTGAAATGGGTCTAGACCGTCTGGTGAACCTCGACAAGGATCGTTTCATTGGCCGGCAGGCTTTGATTAAGGAGGCTAAGCGGGGAGCTGCCCGGCGCATCGTGGGAATCGAGATCGACTGGACCGAGGTCGAGCAGCGGTTCGAAGCAGTCGGCCTTCCGCCGTCAGTATCACCGATTGCCTCGCGCGTGCCCGTGCCGGTTTACGGCAATGGCAATCAAATAGGCAAAGCCACCTCGACAACCTGGTCGCCGCTCTTGAAGAAGATGATTGCGCTGGCGACATTGAAACGAGAATTTGTCAGGACGGGAACAAAGATCGAGGTTGAGATCACTGTCGAAGCAATCAGACATCGCGTCGCCGCGAGAGTGGTGAAGACTCCGTTCTACAATCCGAAACATAAGACGGCGACGCCGGTGTGAAACTTACTGATCGAGAAAGGTAATTGAAACGCAAAGGGCGCAAAGTCTCCCGCAAAGGACGCGAAGTATTTTTCTTTTGCGAAACTTTGCGATTCCCTTTGCGCCCTTTGCGTTTAAGCTAACTATCGCAAGATTCAGGCACTGCGCATTCGCATCTCGGCCTCACTTTATGCGTGAAGGCACTTATAACAATCGTGCAATCTCTCAACGACATCCTCCACAGTTATGATCCAAACGCCCCCCTAGCGGAAGCCTCCACCATCCCTTCATCGTGGTACACCGACGAACGCGTTTACGAGCTCGAGCGGCGGACGGTCTTTGGTAACTCGTGGCAGTTTGCCGCACGTTTGGATCAATTGCGCGAGCCAGGCGATTACGTAACGACCGAAATAGCTGGTGAACCGATCGTGATTGCGCGCGGCAGCGATGCCGAGTTGCGCGGCTTCTTCAATGTCTGTCGTCACCACGCCGCAGCGGTAATGACGGAACCCGAAGGACACGCGACCCAGATGCGTTGTCCTTATCACGGCTGGACCTATTCTTTGTCGGGTGAATTGAAGGGGACGCCGGATTTCACTGGCGTCTGTAACTTTGATCGGGCCGAGAACGGGTTGGCGCCCGTTGAAATCACGACCTGGGAGAAGTGGGTATTCGTTCGACTCACTCCGAAGCAAGATCCACCTCTAAACAATGCAACCACTTCACTGACCGAGTTCCTTGGAAATGATTTGACTGCACAGATCAAGAATCTGGGATTTGAAAATCTTCATTGGATGGAACGGCGTTGCTACACACTGAATTGTAACTGGAAGGTCTTTGTCGATAATTATCTTGATGGTGGCTATCATGTACCGCACCTGCACAAAGGCCTCGACAGCGTCCTCGATTACAGCAACTACACGATTGAAAACGGCCAACATTTCTGTCTGCAAGCGAGTCCGATAGTGAGTGCGGGCGGCAATGATGAAGTAGAAGCTGTTCGGACCGGACGGCGCGCCTTGTATTACTGGGTCTATCCCAATTTCATGATGAATTTTTATGAAGGTGTTTTGGATACGAACCGTGTTAGGCCCATCGCGGTTGATCGCACCGAAGTTGTGTTCGACTTTTATTTTGCCGACGTCTCTGAGCCGGCGCGCGAACGCAATCTGGCGAGCATCAATGTTGGCGATCGCATTCAACAGGAAGATTTGGATATCTGTGAATCGGTGCAAAGAGGACTGAATTCGCGAGCTTATGAAGCCGGCCGACTATCGGCGCGACGCGAAGCAGGCGAGCATCTCTTTCACCGCTTGTTGTATGCGGATCTGAAAAGGGCGGTCTGAGTCGAACACAAATGCCGGGTTTTTCTTATAGACCGTCAGGTAGAAGGCGAGGTTTTGAAGACAAGAGGACGGCAACGCCTTGGAGAAAGTCTATTCTTATTTCTTCTTGCGCCTCGCCCTGATATGCTTATTCGGCAGTTTAGGATGCGTGGCTGTTCCTAGAGTCAAATGACTCCAAGGTGGCTGAGGATCGGAGCGCAACTGAGCGTAATAAGCTTGACGACTATTACTGCAATCAATCATCCCGCTTAGGTAGTGTGACGAAACGCGGAGCTGTTTGGCTATCATTTTCCAGAGAACCGGTCCGATGTCTTCGCGAGTATGTGAAAACTTTGTAAGAACTGGGGGCAAGTCCGGCAGTTTAAGGCGCAACCAACGGTGGTCAATTTTCTCAGTTACGCCACTAAAAGCAAACTTGCTTAGTAAGGATTTTTCAACTTCCCGATTGTCGCGAGCCATAGCCTTCTGTCACTCTACTTGCGCTGGAGGTAGGTCTGGAGATATGAGAAAAGGTTAACGGTTGGCGGATCGTCATGGGATTCAATCAACAAATAGTATTCCGAAAGACTGCTCAAATAATCACGCACTGCTTCCTGCAGAGTAAAGCCCTCCCCAAACATATAAAAGATGTCATCGCTCGCCACGACCTTCCCTTTGTCCCCTTGTTCAAAATTTATGACTATAGGCTGCACAAGTCTAAAATGTTCCAAAACCTCGCCCACAAGTGCAACCTGTGGATAGAAGCTAGGATAAGAGGCTGCTACCGACATGACCGGCCGAGAATAATTTTCACTTGCGACCGATTTGTTAGCGAGGGCCTTATACGTGGATGACGAGACGCTACTTAGTTCCATTGGGTGTTGCCGTGGCCTTCTTCTTGTTGAAGAGGTCCAACTGTTGCTGAAGTGCCTCAATAAATTTCGCAAGTCGCTCCGGCGTGACTATGATTTGAGCAATACACTCGGCAGTAATGTTTTCGACTTTCTCAACGTCCTCGGGAACAATCAAAATTGGTGGTCGAGTTTCGAAGAACGAAATATATAATTCCTGTTCTCCCGTCTGCACTAAAAGATTAGTTGCGTATCCACTTAGTGACTCCTCGGGAAAACTCCAAACTATCGGAATAACACGATCTTGAGCCTTTTTCTTGGTGCGTGGTTTCGGCATATATCGGAGCGCCCAGAGGGTTGGGGACAGTATGATACATTCGCACGGATGAAAGTCAAGGCTCGCCTCTAGCTGCGTCAACCATGCTGTTACCCTGATGACAACCGATGGTGAGACCCAACACGAACGCTCGATGTGGCTCCTACTGCGGAGCCACTGGCAGCTTCTTCAAAGACTTTTCAATCGCTTTGCGCAAAGGCTTGTCGTCTGGGCTGGTGACATCGGCTATCGCGACTGGTGTAGCGAACACCAGAACGTCGCCCGTGTGCGCATCAACAATTCCGATCGTCAGCATTAGATAAGGAAAGTTGAGACTGAGGGTCAGGATCGAGAACGTGGATTTGCCTTTTGTGAGTTTTTGTCCCTGACCGCGCACAAAGATGATGGCGTCAGTAGTCTTGTCCGGCTTCAGATTCAGGACTTCGTCGCCGAGAGTGAAGCGCGCCTTCTTAACATCCTTTGGCTTCTTCATGATCTTGGGCAGGAGCGCGTCGTAACGAGCCTGCAGGTCTGCCAACGTGTAAGTCTTCTGGGTGGCGGCCTCGCCCATTGACGCGCCGCTCGATATGGTGACATGTTTGGCTGACAGAGCATCGGTAATCAATTGACTGACTCGGGCGCTTAAGAGATCGGATTCCGCGGCCATCCCCTCCGGTCCCCTCATGCTCTGCTTAACAATTTCGACTTTGGCTGGCATTAGCACCACTCTGCGAATCGCGGTTTCCTTACTACTGACTTTGGGGTGCAGGTATTGTGCCCTGAGCGTGACCGAAGAGCTTGCCGCGAAGGCGAGAGAGAAGGTTAGATAAAGAAGCCAGCGTTTCATAATGATTTTCATCGCATTGATCGAAGTGGTGAATCTACTCGAGTGTTTGACCCGCCCGCTAACGCCGGTGGTACTGACTTCGGATCGCTGCTTGAGTCAACGTCCGTTAATATCAGTCAAGCATCATCCGGCGTCCGAGTCAGTTCAGGAGCCTTTCAATATTCGCATCCGGCGTTGGATTCTTTCGCGATCCTGAGCGTCGGGAGCCAAATCGAGATACTTCTGGTATTCGTCGATTGCTTCTTTGGTTCTGCCGATCTTTTCATAAAGCATGCCGAGTCCGCGATGCGCCATCGGCACGGGGTTATCGAGTTTTTGAGACTGCAAATAAAGTTCCTCGGCCTTCTGCCGGTTGCTTTTCCAGTTCTGCTGGCCGGCCGCCGTGGCCAGGAGTTCGCGCTCTTCCTCTTCCGGCATCAGCTTGGCTCGCTTTTTTGCGGCATCCTTCTTGGCGTTGTCCGTGAGTTCCTTCCCTGTCAGTAGAGGCGAGCGGGGACCCAGGGCGCGGTACGACTCGGCCAGCCAGAAAATATTCTCAGACGACTCAGGCCTGAAGTCAGCAAACTTTTGACTCAGATAAACTGCTGTGCGAAACCGGGCCGCATTGATCGCCAGCTGGATGTCGTGATGCGAGACAGTCTCTATATTAGCGAGATAAGCTCGCTTTTCCCGGTGCAGTTCCGCCGCCGCGGTAATCTTGTTAGCCTTACCGCCCAGGTAACTGGTGACATAGTTGATGCGATCTTTCAGTTGCGGATGATCGTTATAGAAGAACTTCAACTGCTCGCCTTCGATGTCGTTGCTCAAGAGGGTAAGCGCCTTGACCATTTCTTCGGGCGGATATTCAGCAATTTCCATCACGTCAACGCCCCTTAGGTCTGCCTCTTTTTCCAGGTCGCGGCTGTATCCGAACATCGTGGTCACGAGGATCAATGGAGAGACTGCCGCAATGATGTCGATGGCGGCTCCCGCAACTCCACCCACGGGGTTCCAAGCTCCGGCGGCGGCGATAATGTTAATGGCCAGATACTTTTTCCGGTTACTGCGATTCTGCAGATACGTGTGGCGGTTGAGTACGTGGGTGATCTCGTGCGCGAGAACGGATGCCAACTGCGATTCATTATCCAGCCACGCAATCAAGCCGGTATTGACGTAAACCGATCCGTTCGGCAAGGCAAAGGCATTGGGTACGGGATCTCTGAGGGCCCGGAATTTCCAAATTACGTGTTCGAGGTTTCGATCGCGTGGCAAGAGCGATTCACCAACTCGCTGCAGGTATGCGTTAGTAGCCTCGTCAAGAAACACCAGGCCTTCGCGTTCGAAGCGCTTGTCCAACAGGTTAACTTGTTCGAGGAGATCGAGATCGGCCTTACCGAATTTGAACTCTTCTTTGGGAGGCGAAGCCGGCGTTTGCAACGTGAAGCGGGCTCCTGACGCAGGCTGTGCGAGGCAGAAGCACAAGGTCGCCACGATGATCGGCCGTCTGCTAAACCTATTCATTCGTCGAGCCCTCAGCAGAGAAATTATCCGCGGGAAATAAACGGAAACCAGCAATTTCGGGCCGTACTATATGGTGTGGGATTTGCGAAAGTAAAGAACTTTGGATTACTGATTGAGGTTTGGTCCTGGCACGCGCATCATGCGCGTGCTTCACGGGCGGGAGGTCCGTGCCGCAAATTTCAAGGTGTCACACTCACAATTTAGGTTGGGTTCTTCGCTAGCTACAAAACCCCGACTAAAGTCGGTACACTAGACACCGTCAACTAAAGTAAGCGGCATTAGCCTTTCAGATACCCTCGCAGCGATCGGCCCTCGCCGTATTCTATGTTGCCTATTCGCCAGCCAGTTCTTCCGTTCACCAGGATAAAGACAAACGACTTTGGCTGGTTGAAGTTTTCAAACGTAACATTGACCGTGGCCTTGTTATCCGCATAACTCGGTTTACCGATCGCGAACTTTTTGATCTCCGTATCCTGGGCGTCGTAAAGCGGATCACCATCTATGGCGCCCACTTCGCCTTTGGATTTCACGGCGTCTTTCCAGATCAGATCGGCCAGATCCTTTTCAAAATACTTGTACAGCAAAGCTCGGCTCCTGGTCTGAAAGAAGGGACTGTGCTTTTGGTTGTGCACACGGTAGAGATCGGCGACAAGAGCATTCGGCGAAAGCCGATTGATGGCCGCCCGTTGTCCACAAGCCGGCCCACACACAATCAGGGAAAAGCTCGCAGCCAACAGCAACGCCGCACTGAATAGAACTGGCTTTACAAGTTTCATATCATTGCCTCCACTAAAAGGTTGCAAGAAACGGACCCACTCTAAAAAGTAAACGAGGCTACGACTTTCGCTGTAGCCTCTTTCCCCTGATGCCAGCAACTCGGCAAGTATTAGCTATTGCCGCCGGAGCCGCCGCTGTACATCCCAAAGCTGCCCCAGATTTCATCGATTGTCTTTTCATTCGCGCCGAACTTATCCGCGTCTACGCCAACTATGATGATGTAGTTGTCGGTAACATCGGTACCAACCAGGATTTTGCCTTTACCCAGCTTTCCATCCTTACCGGTAGAAGTGAACGTCGCCAGACTGTAGTCATCGCTCAGTTCTTTCGCCGGATCGATCTTAACGTCCTTCTCGTCCATTGACTTAAGAACATTTTCAGCTCGCTTTAGCAAATCATCCTTAGTGAGCGACTTATCCTTGAACGCAATGACCATCGCTCCGATCTCGTAAGGAGCAGGCACACTCGCCAGGTAAACATCAACACCGTCAACGTTCTGCGATGAATCCTTGGTTCCCGCCGGGACGTAGAATTCATAGCCCTTAACATCGTTGTACATCCTGACCCAGTCCGAGGGAACAGGATTCGTAGCGGGTGGCTTCTTTTCATTTGCTTTGGGTGAAGTTGCAGCCGTGGCCGGCGCCGCTTTCGGCGCGGGCGTGGAAGAAGCAGTATTGGCAGCGGGCTTTTGGGCGCAGCCAGGGGTTAGAAGTGCCGCGGCACTTAAAAGCAGTAAAATCCTTTTCATCGATCCTCCTGAAGTAATTGTGTTTTGAATCAATCCCTACGAGGGGCAAACCCGGACGCGGGGGCTCTTCGCGGAAAAATCTAGTCGACCTAATCGAGGAGAGCCTCCACAATCAATTGAATAGCGGCGGCAACTCTAGTGCATGGATGCAGCGTAAGTCAAAGACGAGTCATTGCTCGGAGCGCGGACGTCCCGTCTGCACACGAGCCATGGGCGAGTCACTTTTCGCGTGGCTGCGCTCAATGAGGACGGGACAGTCCGCGCTCGCGGCTTGAAAACTCAGAATTGGTTTCGCAAAACCACAAACCGCAGTTATCATAGCGCGCTACGGATCAGAAGATGAATGCCCTACCCATTATCGTCGGCGCCCTCTGCATCATGGCGATCGCCTATCGTTACTATTCTGCCTTCATCGCCGCGAAGGTCCTGACGCTGGATGACTCGCGCCCGGTGCCTTCTCAGACGATGTATGACGGCCACAACTATTATCCAACCAATAAATGGGTTTTGTTCGGGCACCACTTCGCGGCCATTTCCGGCGCCGGGCCTTTGATTGGGCCAGTGCTGGCGGCGCAATTCGGATTCCTGCCTGGGCTGCTGTGGCTGGTAATCGGCGTCTGTCTGGGTGGCGCAGTGCACGACTTCATGATTCTCGCTTCGAGCATCAGGCGAAAAGGAAAGTCGCTGGCTGAGATCGCGCGGACCGAAATCAGCCCGCTATCAGGCCTGGTCGCCGCCATCGCGATTCTGTTCATTGTCGTAATCGCGCTCGCCGGGCTTGGTCTGGTGGTGGTGAATGCTCTCGCTGAGTCGCCCTGGGGAACTTTCACAGTCGGCTTCACGATTCCTCTGGCTCTCTTCATGGGTCTTTACATGTATCGCTTTCGCAAGGGAAAGATTGTGGAAGCAAGCGTGTTGGGCGTGATAGGAATGCTTCTGGCCGTCTATCTCGGCGGCAGGATTGCCGACTCATCGTGGGCGGCGGCCTTTACGTTGTCACCTCATAAGGTAACGCTGCTGATGGCCGGCTACGGCTTTATTGCTTCGGTTCTGCCGGTGTGGTTGCTGTTGTGCCCACGCGATTACCTTTCGTCCTATTTAAAGATCGGGACCGTGGCGTTTTTGATCATCGGAGTTATTCTTGTTCATCCGAACTTACAGATGCCCGCCATGACGCCGTTCGTTTCCGGCGGCGGTCCTGTGATACCGGGCAAGGTTTATCCTTTTGTCTTTATCACGATTGCTTGCGGCGCTATCAGTGGCTTTCATTCGTTAATCTCTTCGGGCACCACGCCCAAGATGATCGCGAAGGAAAGCGACGCGCGCATGATCGGCTATGGCAGCATGCTGATGGAAGGAGTCGTGGGCGTAGTCGCCTTGATCGCCGCGACGTCTTTGTTTCCGGGCGACTATTTTGCGATCAATACTCAGCAAAAGACCGACGCGCAGAAGGCAAGTTACGTCCGCATGGTTGACGAAGAATCCGCGCAAGGCTTCAATCTGCAACCAAAAGAGATCGATCGGCTGCAGGAAGAATCCGGAGAGAAGAATTTGCGTGGCCGCACGGGCGGCGCGGTCACCCTGGCCCTCGGCATCGCCAAGATTTTTGACGGCATTCCCGGTCTGCGGGGTCTGATGAAATATTGGTATCACTTCGCTATCATGTTCGAAGCGCTCTTCATCCTGACCACCATTGATACCGGCACTCGGGTCGCCCGTTTTCTTTTAGGCGAATTTGGGGGACGTGTGTTCCGAAAATTGGAACAACCTAACTGGCTGCCCGGATCTATTGTAACCAGCGGTCTGGTGGTTGCAGCTTGGGCCACATTTATTTGGAACGGATCAATTTCGACGATCTGGCCGATGTTCGGTATTGCCAATCAACTGCTGGCGGCCGTGGCTTTATGCGTGGCTACGACCGTGATCATCAACATGGGTAAGGCGAGATACAGTTGGGTGACTATAGCTCCGCTTTCATTCGTGGCCACGACGACGCTGGTCGCCGGGTGGGAATCCATACGCGACATCTTCTGGCCGCAGGCCCAAACCGCGGCGACGGCGACCCAGGGCTATATCAATACGTCGCTTACAGTCCTCATCATGACTGCCGCGGTGATTGTTTTGATCGACTCCGTGCGCAGGTGGGTAGGCGGTCACAGGCAACCTGAATTGCCGGCCGAAGTTGCCATCGTGGAAGCCTAATCGCCCAAATCTCTCGAGCATTAATGGTTTTCTTTGCGCCTTAGCGCCTTTACGTGAAACAAAACCAACGAAAAGTAATTTCACGCAAATGCGCAAAGACAATTCTAAAGACGCAAAGTCAGATTCCATACGAACGATTCTTCGCTCCGGGTTGGACAGTTCCCTCATAAATCGGCCATAATAACCGACTTTTCAGGGCGGCTTTATCTCGCCAATCGCTAAACGAAACGGAAAGGATTCTTTTAATAGTGAATTTAATGTCGAACTTTGCCACGGCGATGCGTCGCCGACTATTGACGCTTTTATTTGTTGTGCTCGGGAGCGCGCTTGGCGCTCCGGCAGCCCTGGCCCAAGCACGCGAGAGTGGCGAGGCTGCCCTGAAGCTTCCAGATCTGTCCTCGGTAACTTTCATGGGGATCGATGGACACAAGTTATTACTGGTGGGTCTGGTGTTTTGTTTCCTCGGCTTGATGTTCGGGTTGGCAATTTACATCCAGCTGAAGAATCTGCCTGTACACCGCTCAATGCGGGAAATTTCTGAGCTGATTTATGAAACCTGCAAGACCTATCTGACCACCCAGGGCAAATTCATAATGATCCTTTGGGTGTTCATCGCGGTAATCGTGGTCGCCTACTTCGGCTTGCTGCGACCGGTGCCCGGGCATCCGGTGACGCTTACGGTACCGATGATTCTGTTTTTCAGTCTGGTCGGCATCGCCGGGAGTTACGGGGTAGCTTGGTTTGGAATTCGCGTCAACACATTCGCGAACTCGCGTACCGCGTTCGCCAGTTTGGAAGGTAAGCCGTTCCCAATCTACGCAATTCCACTTAAGGCCGGTATGAGTATCGGCATGCTGCTCATCAGCGTCGAACTGCTGATCATGCTCTTCATTCTGCTTTTCGTGCCCGGCGAGTATGCCGGTCCCTGCTTTATCGGCTTTGCCATCGGCGAGAGTTTGGGCGCGGCCGCTTTGCGAATCGCCGGCGGCATCTTTACCAAGATCGCCGATATCGGTTCGGATCTGATGAAGATCGTCTTCAAGATCAAGGAAGACGATGCGCGCAATCCCGGCGTAATCGCCGACTGCACGGGCGACAACGCGGGCGATTCTGTCGGACCCAGTGCCGACGGTTTTGAGACCTACGGTGTTACCGGCGTCGCTTTGATTACCTTCATTTTGCTGGCAGTGCCGAACACCAAAATCCAGGTCCAGTTGCTGGTTTGGATTTTCGTCATGCGCATCATGATGTTGGTCTCCAGCGCCCTGTCGTACTTCATAAACGCGGCGGTCGCCAAGGCGCGTTACGCCAACGCGGGCTCAATGAATTTTGAAGCGCCGCTGACGACACTGGTGTGGCTAACTTCGATCGTTTCGATCGCGCTTACCTACGTTGTTTCTTATTTGATTATTCCGGTGCTGGACGGCGATGGGACGCTGTGGTGGAAACTGGCGTCGATCATTTCGTGCGGCACGCTCGCCGGCGCGGTTATCCCCGAGCTCGTCAAAGTCTTTACTTCGACGAAATCCCGGCACGTGCAGGAAGTTGTCAAATCATCAAGAGAAGGTGGCGCCTCGCTCAATATCCTTTCGGGCTTGGTCGCCGGCAATTTTTCGGCGTACTGGCTGGGTCTCAGCATCGTGATCCTGATGGGAGTGGCCTTCATCGTCAGCACGATGGGGTTGTCGATATTAATGGCCGTGCCGGCTGTATTCGCCTTCGGGCTGGTCGCATTTGGTTTTCTCGGCATGGGTCCGGTGACGATCGCCGTGGATTCCTATGGACCGGTCACCGACAACGCCCAATCGGTGTTCGAGCTTTCGCTGATTGAGCAGCAGCCGAATATCGTCGACGAGCTCAAGAATGAATACAACATAACGGTCACGTTCGAACGGGCCAAGCATCTTTTGGAAGAGAACGACGGCGCCGGCAACACCTTTAAGGCTTCCGCCAAGCCGGTGCTGATCGGAACCGCGGTCGTAGGAGCCACGACGATGATTTTCTCGATCATCATGGCCTTAACCAATGGGTTGACTGTAGATAAGGAAAAACTCTCGTTGCTGCATGCACCTTTCGTCCTGGGCCTGATTACCGGCGGCGCGATTATCTACTGGTTCACCGGCGCATCTATCCAGGCGGTGACGACCGGGGCTTACCGGGCGGTAGAGTTCATCAAGGCCAACATCAAGCTGGAAGGCGTGGAAAAGGCGTCCGTCGAAGACAGTAAGAAGGTCGTGGAAATCTGCACCAGGTATGCGCAGAAAGGCATGTTCAATATCTTCCTGACCGTCTTTTTTTCTACGCTCGCTTTTGCCTTCCTCGAGCCGTTCTTCTTTATCGGTTACCTGATCTCGATCGCCGTGTTCGGGCTTTATCAGGCTATCTTTATGGCCAATGCCGGCGGCGCTTGGGACAATGCGAAGAAGGTTGTCGAGGTAGATCTGAAACAAAAGGGCACGCCGCTGCATGACGCCACGGTTGTAGGCGACACGGTGGGCGATCCTTTTAAAGACACTTCGTCAGTCGCGTTGAATCCGGTGATTAAGTTCACGACGCTTTTTGGTTTGCTCGCGGTCGAACTCGCGGTAAGTATAGGCAGCGAAACTGGGCAGTTTGGAAAGAACGGTCCGCTGGTGACACACGTCCTGGCCGCCGTCTTCTTTCTAATCTCGGTCTTCTTCGTGTGGCGCTCGTTTCACAAGATGCGCATCGGCGCGGAAAACTAAGCAACTCCAGCCAAGTGTCAGAAGCGTAAGCGCTGCTTGAAAACTAGACCAGGCGGCTTTACTTAAGTAAGATGCACCTGACGTGGCGAGTAAGCAGCGAATAAAGCCTTGATTGAGTGGGTAGCTGCTGCTTACTCCTCTATCGCGCACTGCTTACTATCATGATTCGTTCGATTCTGTTCCCCACGGATTTTTCCGCCGTTGCCAACAGCGCTTTTCCGCTGGCGGTGGCGCTGGCGGCGCAGTTCGACGCGATCGTTCATTCAGTCCACATCTCGGATGGCGGCGATCCGCACATCACCGAAACATCGCGGTACGAGTTTCCCGGTTTGCCTACGGGCTCATCGACGGTGCGCGTCGTAGAAGCGATCGTGCCAAAAGGTGACGATGATCCAGCAAACGTAATTATGCGCCAGGCCGAAGAGCGCGTCTGCGATCTGATTGTCATGGCTTCGCACGGGCGGTCCGATGTCGCACAATTCTTCCTGGGCCGAAGCGTAGCCGAGCAGGTGGCGCGTGATTCGAAGATTCCTACGATCATCGCTCGGATGTACGGACCGCGCCGAACAACGCGTCCGATCGATCGCTTCAAACGGATCCTTTACGTAACTGACTTGAGAGAAGAGTCAAAGTACATCCTGCAGACAGCCGCGTCGATCGCCGGCAAAACCAAAGCCGATTTGGAAACGCTTTGTATTTTTAATGAAGGCGACGAAGAGCCGGCTGACGGAGGGCAAGCGACACTGGAAAGGTTCTTTCGTGAAGCGGGCGCGAGCTGTGGTAAGTTTCGCCGGTTGCACGGAGGCGTCGGGGAAGAGGTCGTCGAATATGCCGGTCGTCACAAGGCTGACCTGGTAGCCGTCACGACGGCGCTCGGTTCTGGCGGAGATCCGAAAATAACCGACACGGCTGAGTTTATTCTCCGCAATGCGCCCTGTCCGGTCCTGTGTATGCGGCCCGATGATCCGGCAAAGATTTCAGAGGTCAAACGATGACTACAGCATTTGCAAAGAACGAAACACTTCTGGGCGTGGCCCTGGCGCCACTCGATGTCGTGCGCCAGGTCGGTTTAGTGATTGGTTTCAGTTTACTGACTGCTCTGGCCGCTCAGGTAGTGATCCCCATCGGCCCGATACCGATCACTGGTCAGACGTTCGCGGTGTTGCTCGGCGGCGCGCTGCTGGGCTCGCGCCTGGGAGCGATCGCGATGATCGTGTATTTGATGGAAGGCGCGAGCGGTCTTCCATTCTTCCAGTCAGGTCACTTCGGATTGCTTTATTTGATGGGGCCGACTGGCGGTTACCTGATTGCGTTTCCCGCCGCCGCCTATGTGACAGGAGCTTTTGCTGAACACGAGTGGGACCGCCGCTATCTTACGGCTGCCGCCGCAATGGCGATTGGCTCGGCGATCATTATGCTGAGCGGATGGGCGTGGTTCTCAGTCGTGATGCGCACGTCACCACTGCTGACTCTTTACGCTACAGTGATTAAGTTCATTCCGGGCGACATCATCAAAATCTCACTCGCCGCGGCCGTGCTGCCGTCGGGCTGGAAGCTGCTGCGCAAGTAGTGTCAGCAGCCCGACCGTCAGGGAGGGCTCATCCAGTAGCGTGCTAATCGGTTAAGAGCAATAAAGCCTTCCACTAAATCACACGAAATAACTCGAAATGAGATTCTTCGTGTCGCTTTGTGTGGTTTCGTGGATCGTAGTTTCCTTCTAAGCCGCCCCCCGAGAGTCCGAATCCTCGGCATTCTCTATTCGTAAATCCAGCTCCATAAATTTGGCGCCCGGCACCGGATTGTCGTAGTAAGATTCGATCTGTTTGAATCCGAGTGATCGGTACAACGCGATCGCGTCGTTCATCTTTGGCGGCAAGGTGTCGAGCCGCATTCGTTCGTAACCGATCTGTTTTGCCTCCCGAATTATCGCCCCGGCTAGCATCCGGCCCAAACCCCGGCCACGAAACCCGGGCCGCAGGAATAAACGTTTGATTTCGCAGACGCCGTCGCCAATCTTTCGCAGTGCCGCGCAACCGGCAACCTTGCCATTGTCGATCGCGAGCAAAAGGCGTCCATTAGGTGGCGCATATTTGCCGGGAAGTTCTGCCAGTTCCTTTTCAAAGCTTTGAAAGCAGAGATCGACTTCGAGCCACGCTTCGTATTCTTTGAAAAGTTCGCGGGCCTGCGTGATGTCTTCGGCCGATTGGGCCCGAATGATTTCCATGAGTGCACCCATGCTTTAACAAACGAGCGGTTGTAATCGCATCCGCGAAGCGGACAAGTGAGGTTCGCTACAGAACCGCGTCAAGCGGTAGCGAGCGGGATAAGGATTCAATTCATGCGAAGTGCTCGCCACCCAAAACAAAAACGCGCGGCAAGCAAAAAGGTGGCTTGGCCTTCAGTGCAACTGAATCAGGCCGAGCCTCTTTGCTTAACCGCGCCATGCGCGTTCTGCTTGAGTTAACTTACGCTGTGAACGAAGAGCCGCAGCCGCAGCTTCCGGTCGAGTTCGGGTTCTTGAAGGTAAAACCGGAACCCATCACGTTCTGAACATAGTCGATCTCGACTCCATTCAGATACTGGGCGCTGAACATATCAACGAACAGTCGCACGCCTTTGTCATCGAGCACAAAATCGCCCTGGCGTGATTCCTCTTCAATATTCAAGCTGTACTGAAATCCCGAACAGCCGCCGGGAACGACACGTACGCGCAGACCCGCAGTCTCCGGGAGACCCTCTTCGCTGGACATAAACTTCTTAATTTCGCCCGCCGCCGGTTCGGTGACGCTCAAGCTCACAGCCGGGGCTGACGGCACTGGGGTGGCCGTGGGCGTGGTGGTTGTTTGATTCGCTGACATATTCAATTAACTCCTGTGATTTCGATCTTCGTTTGCTGATTACCGATGTCGAAGTCATCTTACTGAGATTTTCGCAAAACGACAAGCTCTGGTTTCATTGCTTCGATCGAGACTTGCCGGGCTACTTCTTCAGCCACTTTTCGCAAAGCCTGAGCCTGCGGTGAGTCAGGCTTACCAATTACAACCGGTACTCCCTTGTCTCCGCCTTCACGTACTTCGATCCCCATCGGAATCGATCCAAGGAATGGGACTTTGTATTCCTCCGCCAGCCGTTCGCCGCCGCCTTCGCCAAAGATGTTGTAGCGATTTCCAGTGTCCGGCGCGATGAAGTAACTCATGTTCTCGATTACCCCGAGTACCGGAACGGCGACAGTTTCGAACATGCGCAAGGCCCGTCGCACATCAATCAGCGCGACCTCTTGAGGCGTCGTTACCAGAACTGCCCCCTGCACCGGCACGAGTTGGGCCAGACTCAGTTGCACATCGCCGGTCCCCGGCGGCATGTCCACGATCAGATAATCGAGTTCGCCCCACTTCACGTCCGTCAGGAACTGTTTGACCAATCCGTGCAGAATTGGACCGCGGACGATCAAGGGCTTGTCGCCCGGTTGCAGGACGGCCATCGAAATCAGTTTTACGCCGTAGGCTTCGACCGGAATCAACTTGTTGATTTCGATTTCGGGTTTGGACTCACTGGCGCCCATCATGATCGGCACGTTCGGTCCGTACACATCAGCGTCCATCAAACCAACCCGCGCTCCATCCAGCGCCAGGGAAACCGCGAGATTTACCGCGACTGTTGATTTGCCGACGCCGCCCTTGCCCGACGAAACCGCGACAATGTTCTTGACGCCCGGCACTGATACTTTGTCACCGAGGCCGCGGCCCTTTGGCACTTCGGCATCCATCGTCACACGAACGTCGCTGACCCCGGGAATGGCGCTTACAAGTTCACGCGCAGAGGTTTCCATTTCTTCTCGTACCGGACACGCAGGGGTAGTCAGGACTATACGAAAGGAAACAGCGCCGCCGTCGATCTTCAGATCCTTAATGAATCCGAGAGTGACGATATCTTTGTGCAAATCGGGATCTTTTATCTGGCGGAGCGCGTCGAGCACCACGCCCTCATTCAACTGAGACATGGTCGGATTATGCCGAAACTGTGACGCGTTTGTCGAACGAGCATTTAACTGGTAGTGCGCCAATTTGGTGATGAGGTCAGTACCGAGAGCGTTAGCGACCGGGTAACAATAATTCACAATCCTGATTTTGCTAATGACTTAGACCCGGTCGCTAACGCTCTCGGTACTGACTCCATGGCACCCGATAGAAATTAGGGCACTACCGTATGAGAAGTACCCTAATGTGTAGGACTATTCAGTCAAAGGATCAATGCTCATCCCGAAAGGGTTGCCGATGTTCGGCTAGGTAGCTTCGGCCGGCGTCCGTCACCGATACGAATGAACCAACGCCCGCTCGATGCTCCTGGGCAATGAACCCTCGCCCATTGGCATCTTCCCAGACTGGAAGACGCGGGCAAGACGTACGCCAAGCCTCAATGACCTCTCCATACGGTCGCGGGCGTGGACCAATCCATTCAAGCAGGTCAAGTATCAATGCATCGATGGGATCAAACATATGAAGCCGCGCAGTTGCTCGCGCGACGATTTATACATCGGGAGTGCCAGAGTTTCAATAACGCACCGCCAAATTGACACTTACTCACTAGAGGTTGTTGACTATAGGCGGACGCAAATATATTCTCGCGCGCTGAACCTGATTGCACAGTAAGCAGCCCAATGAGTCCCCTTGATGAATCTCACGGCGCCGGCAGTCCTTCGTTCGCGCCGCGCTTAATGCATGTCGTTCGCAGATACCGGCTGGTAGTTACGCTGCTCGGCATTATCGTCCTTTACCTTTTCTACATCGATGCTGTGTCTACCAACCCGCCGGGCTTTTATATAGATGAGTCAGCGATCGCCTACAACGCTTACTGTATCGCCCATCAGGGGACCGGCGAATTTGGCAACCGCTGGCCGCTTTTTTTTCCGGTCTATACTGAAGGCTGGATCCAATACGCCAACCCAACTCAGATCTATCTGCTGGCAATTCCCTTCTCTATATTTCGCCCAAGTATCCCCCTGGCCCGCGGGTTTAGCGCGACCTGGGTTTTTGCCGCATGTGTGCTGCTGGGTTTACTCGCTACACGAGTCTCAGGCCAGCGGAGGATCGGGATGATCGTGGGGTTCATCGCGATCATCACGCCCTGGTTGTTTGAAGTCAGCCGGCTCGTAATGGAAACGTATTTCTACCCGATGGCGATGGTTTTATTTCTGCTGGCGCTATTCCGCGCACAGAAAGAGGAAAGTTGGAGCTGGATCACGGTGGGAACGCTGGCCGGTACCCTAATGCTCCTCACCTATACCTACACCATAGGCAGATTGCTGGGGCCTTTGATGGCCTTCGGGCTGGTGTTCTTTGTCACCTCGCAGGACCGGCTGATAAGCATCGTGAAGACGTGGGTGGTCTTTGCCTTCACGCTTTTCCCTTTAATGATATTCAGATCCAGGCAGCCGGAAGCGCTGACACAAAGGTTCTATGCAATTTCCTATATCAAACCGGGTTCGCCCTGGAAAGAGATTGCTCCGATGTTTATCCGGCGCTATCTGTCGGACTTTAGTCTTGTCAGCCTGCTGATGGACGGAGACGGCAATCCTCGCCATCACGTGCCTGGTTCTTTGGGGAGTTTTCTGATCGCCGCGTTCATGCTCTCTGTGATAGGGCTGGCGGTTGTGATTGCGCGTCATTGGCGCGAACCGTGGTGGCGCTTTGTGATGTTTGGCGCGGCAGCCTCGATCGTCCCGGGTGCGTTGACGGCCGACCAGTTTCATTCGCTGCGCATCGTTGCGTATCCGATTTTTCTTTTGGTCCTGATGATACCGGCGCTCCAATTTCTGCTTGAGTGGCCTCGCATCGTCGAAAATCAATTGCCGGCCAACGCGAACAATCAAAACCGGAATTCAACTCCTTCACCGATTCTGTCGCGATCCGAACGCCGCGCGATACTAGCTGTGCTTTTGTCCGCCATAGTCCTGCAGGCGATCTATTTTCAATCCGTGTATCGCCACGATGGCCCCGATCGAGGCCCGTATTTTGACGCAACTTACAAAGACGTATACGACGCCGCGGTGGCCCTGCCCGACCGGCCAATCTATTTGAGCGATGGAACGGAACCGGCTTATGAACACGCTCTCTGGTATGCGGCCGTTGAAGGGCGGAACCGTTCAGAGTTCGTTCACCTGGCTGAGGGCCACCGCGCTCCCGCGGGTTCGCTGGTGATCGGCTCTCAGCCTTTTTGCATGAGCTGCCAGCTCATCCGGAAAAGCGGAGATTACATTTTGTATCGAGAGTTCTAGTCGGTTCCGCAGATGAAAGAAAATGATCTATCTCGATAACAACGCTACCACGCAGGTCGCCCCGGAAGTCTTCGCGGCGATGGAACCTTATCTGAAGGAGTCCTACGGCAATCCGTCTTCGGCGCATGCACTGGGCCAAAGAATGCGCAACGCATTAGAGACGGCTCGTGATCAGGTCGCCGAACTATTAGGAGCAAACGATTCGAGCGAGATCGTTTTTACCTCGTGCGGCTCAGAATCCGATAACTGGGCCATCGGCGGGTTCCTCGAACAGCACCCAAACCGGCGTCACATCATCACCACGCGCGTGGAACACGAGGCCGTTCGAAATCTCTGCGCGCACCTCGAGTCGATCGGCTATGAAGTAACCTGGCTGGGAGTAGATCAAAGCGGCGAGCTCGATCTCGACGATCTGCGCCGCGCCTTGCGCCGCGAAACCGCCCTGGTGTCCGTGATGCTGGCCAACAATGAAACCGGCGTCTTGTTTCCCATTGAAGAGATTGGCCGCATCGTGCACGAAAATTCGGACGCGGTCTTTCACGTCGATGGCGTGCAGGCCGTGGGAAAGATCCCGATCAATTTGCGCGCCTGGCCCGTCGATTTGTTTGCTCTGTCAGGACACAAGTTCCACGCGCCGAAGGGTGTCGGCGCGCTCTACATTCGTGGCGGGGTCGAGCTTCCACCATTCATCATTGGCGGCGGCCAGGAGCGCGGTCGCCGCTCAGGCACTGAAGCGATGCCAAATATCATCGCACTTGGTCGCGCCTGCGAACTCGCCAAACGGTTTACTGGTCACCAGCAGATCAGGGAGCTAAGAGATCGCTTGGAGGATCAAGTACTCGCAAAGTTTCCAGATGCGCGCCTGAACGGGACGGCTGATCGTGCCCGGCGATTGCCTAATACGACGAATATTTCCTTTGCCGGATCGGAAGGGGCAGAAATCCTGACGAAGCTCAGCGACGCAGGCATTTGTGTCTCAACCGGATCGGCGTGCAACTCAGAATCTCAGGAGGTTTCAGCGATCCTGACTGCCATGAAGATCCCTTATCAGGCCGCGCGTGGCTCAATTCGATTTTCGCTCGGGCGCTACAATACAGCTGAAGAGATCGATGACACGTTGGCCCAGTTGATGCGCATCATCGATATCTCTTAGAGAACCGGTTGCCGGAAAAAAGACAAGCAGCCGATCCACGAACTCACCCGAAATAAACACTAAGTTCGCTTGCTTTTGATTACGTAAAATTTAGCGCGGTTGGAGTTGTGGTAATGGAAAATGTGACCTGGTCGACCCAAATGCCTAGTAAGTCTATCCCACCTTCACGTCAAAGCAATTTCCAAACGGGCCGCTTTTGGATGGGAGTTAGCTCGCCAAGACCGGATAGATTAGACCGGCTTTCAGGGTTAAAATTTCCCCATCTGCCGCGAACTGTCGCGGGTCTTTAAGCGTATGACTTATTGTCTCGTTCAGACTCCAATAAACCGTAAGCCTTTGCTGATGCTTCGAAACCGAGAGGGGAACAAATGAGCGCCGCCATCCCAGCCGCAACGCCTGATCTTCGTACTGAACTCATCAACTGGAGAGAACGTTTGGAGGCCCGCGCCAACGATTCCGCGGACACTTTTCAATTGAATGGGCTGCTGCGCGAAGTCAAAGCCGCAATCGAGAGCCTGAGCCAGGAAGGTTATGGCGTATGCCAGGTATGCCACGACTTGATCGGTCAGGCCGCGATGACTCTCGATCCGCTGGCCCGGACTTGTCTTTCATGCTTCACGCCTGAACAACTCAGCGAGCTGGAAAGAGATCTCGATCGTGCCTGGCTGATCCAGGACGAGCTATTGCCAAAGCAGAATCTAAAGTTCAATGGCTGGGAGGTTTCTTATCACTACGAGCCCGCCGGGCCAGTCAGCGGCGATTACTGCGACCTGGTAAGCCTGGACAATGGTGAGCTGTATTTTCTAATCGGTGACGTCTCGGGGAAGGGTGTGGCCGCGTCATTGTTGATGAGTCGCCTGCACGCGATCTTTCGCAGTTTGATAGGCGCAGGCCTGAGTGTGAGCGAACTGGTCGAACGCGCCAATCAACTCTTTGCTGAAAGCACAATGCGACCCTACTACGCTACGCTGGTGTGCGGTAAGGCGTCCAAGTCCGGCGAGATGGAGATTTGCAATGCTGGTCATGTGGCGCCTTTGCTTTTGCATGACGGTGTCGTGACCCCGATAGCAGCAACAGGTCTACCCATCGGAATGTTCCGCCAGGAACATTACTCATCGACGCAGGTCAAACTCGGTAAGGGTGACCGGCTTTTGCTTTACACCGATGGCTTGTCCGAAACCCGCAACCAGAACGAATGTGAATATGGCGACGAACGGCTGCCACTGTTCCTGACCACTTGCCAACAACAAACCGCGGTAGTGTTGGTCAAAGACCTGCTGGAAGACCTATGTGAGTTTTCTTCGCCGGCACGCAACAGATCAGACGACCTGACGGTAATGGCAATTGAAATGGTCGGACATTGACGCGGCGCGTAGGAATGCAAATTGTTTTCTACGACGCGGGTGTCGTTTAGGCAGAGTCTGTTTCCGTGTGGTACGTCCTCGCTTTCGCGCGTCTTCCTTGCCTGGTAAAACGATCCCGAAGATACCAACAAGGAGCTGGTTTTGACTTTGCACTTGCTTCGTCTGATCTAGGTACATCTTCCCTGCCCACGACGGCACAAGACACGGGCCCAACATTAGGAGCAATAGCTTCTGTGTCGCTGATCACATCGAAAGCAGCACCAGTATGCTAAGCTTCGCTTCCATTCTCGCCCGCAGGCAATTAAGATAGGTGTTGTTCTAAGACCGCTGCGCCTCTGAAAGCCAACAATGGATCGACTGCCAAATGCTTGTGACCAGCGCGTAAGCGTCTTGCCTACTGACGATTATGTTGCGGTGTCGCCGTACACTCCACTCTCGCAAGCCATCGAAGCAATGAAAAATGATGAGGGCGGTTGTGTGATCGTTTCCGACGATGGTCGCGTGGTCGGCATTTTTACCGAGCGAGACTTGCTAAACAAGGTGCTGGGCGAGAATGTTGATTTGGACTCGCCCATCAGCGGCTGGATGCAGCCTTCGGTCGAGACTCTTTCATCTGACGCAACGATCGGTGATGCTGTTTGTCTGATGAATGAGAAGAGTTTTCGTAACATTCCGCTGGTGAAAAAGGGTGAGTTGGTAGGATCGATTTCAGTTTTTGACATCATCACCTACCTGGCAGAGTGTTATCCCAAGGAAACCATGAACCTGCCGCCGCTACCCGCACAGGTAATGGATACCCTGGACGGCGGGTGATGGCATTGCCGATTTTCGATTTTTGATTGCCGATTTAAGCTGCGTCTTTCATTCGGCAATCGGAAATGGGCAATTGGCAATTAACCAGGCAAGAGACACGAACAAATAATCATGAGTGCAGTCATAGAACCTCCAATCGAAACCATCGACAAGCATCTGGAAGAGCTGGACACGGTAACTATCCGCTTTGCTGGTGACTCCGGCGACGGCATGCAGCTTACGGGCACGCAGTTTACCAACACGTCCGCGATTATGGGCAATGACATCTCGACTTTGCCGGATTTTCCGGCTGAGATTCGGGCTCCGGCCGGAAGTCTGCCGGGCGTCAGCGGTTTCCAGTTGAACTTTTCCAACCACGACATTCGCACGCCCGGCGATCAACCCAACGTGCTGGTGGCGATGAACCCGGCGGCGCTGAAAGTAAATCTTCCTGATCTGGAAGAAGGCGGCACGCTGATCATTAATTCCGATGAGTTTACCAAAGACAATCTGGAGCACGCCGCTTATCAGTCGAACCCGCTCGAGGACGGATCGCTCGTCGGCTATCGCGTGCATCAATTGCCGATTTCGACTCTGAACCGGAACGCCCTGAAGGGTAACGTGCAGCTTTCCCGCAAAGAGATCGATCGCAGCAAGAACTTTTTTGCGCTGGGCGTTTTGTACTGGCTCTATGATCGGCCGCTGGATTCAACTTTGAATTGGATTAGTGCGAAGTTTAAGAAGAACGCGGAACTGGTAAAGGCGAACGAGGTAGCGCTGAAGACCGGTTACAACTTTGCCGAGACTACTGAAGTTTTCACGACCCACTACACGGTGAAGAAGGCAGTCATCGCACCGGGGCGCTACCGCAAAATCACCGGCAACGAAGCCACGGCCATCGGATTTGTAGCGGCGGCGCAGTTGGCTGGCCGGCCGCTGTTTTATGGTTCGTATCCCATCACGCCGGCGTCTGACATTCTGCATGAACTGGCCCGCCACAAGAATTATGGGGTGAAGACCTTCCAGGCTGAAGATGAGATCGCTGCCGTCTGCGCCGCGATCGGCGCCAGCTTTGCCGGCCACGTCGGACTCACGGGCACCTCAGGACCGGGCGTGGCGCTGAAACAGGAAGCAATCGGTCTGGCGGTGATGACTGAATTACCTTTGGTGATTATCAATGTACAGCGTGGTGGTCCTTCCACGGGTCTACCGACAAAGACCGAGCAAGCCGATCTGTTTCAGGCTGTGTGGGGTCGCAACGGCGAATGTCCGGCGATTGTCATTGCCCCCTCGACACCGGCGGATTGCTTTGATATGGCGATCGAGGCGGTGCGACTGTCATTCAAGTACATGGTGCCTGTTTTTTATCTTTCAGACGGCTATCTCGCCAACGGCGCCGAGCCCTGGGCCCTGCCTGAGATTGATAAGCTGCCGAAGATCGATGTTCGCTTCGTCACCGATCCGACTAACTTCATGCCCTATGCGCGCGACGAAGCCACGCTTGCGCGACCCTGGGCGCTCCCCGGCACGCCGGGACTTGAGCATCGCATCGGAGGGATCGAGAAGCAGCACATCACCGGCAACGTCAATTATGATCCCGAGAACCATCATCTGATGGTTCGTCTGCGTCAGGAGAAGGTCGATCGCGCGATGGCTGACATTCCGCCCATCGAAATCTTCGGAGCAAAGACCGGAAAGGTGCTGGTGCTCGGCTGGGGGTCGACTTACGGCTCGATCACTTCGGCGGTCGAGAAAATGCAAGGAGAGGGCAAATCAGTTTCCAGCACCCACTTGCGCCATCTGAATCCCTTTCCAAAAAATCTGGGTGAAGTCCTGGCGGGATTCGAAACTGTGATTATTCCGGAGATGAATCTTGGCCAGCTGTGCACGATGATCCGCGCGAAATACCTGATCGACGCAGTTGCCTTTTCGAAGGTGAAAGGCCGGCCGTTCCAGATTCGCGAGATTGTCGGGAAGGTTGAGGAGTATTTGTAGGGGCAACGATACGAAGGCGAAAGACTATCCATGCCAATATTTACACCAGCGCCGCCAAAACCGCCGAAAAGCGTCGCCACACGACGGCGAAAGAGTATCCGCGCCAAGGAAGTTGAGGATAAGTATCGACCAAGACTTCACCGCACAGTCGGTGTCTATTTGGCTCTTAAAGCTTGGACTCGCGGGTTCGATTGTATTGTGCTTTCCCGAAACGACCTGTTAAGGTTTTTTGATACGACTCAACAAACTGCATGAGCTGAGGAGAGTGTCTTACCTCACTGATAAAATCAGCTAAACAAGACTAAGATGAGCGCTACTCTTACCAAACCAATGACCGCTGACGAGTTGCTGGCCGTGCCCGATGACGGTTTTCGATACGAGCTCTTGAAAGGCGAACTATTCCGCATGGCTCCCACAGGGCACAAGCACGGGATCGTGACAATGCATTTGGCGGGACCCTTGTACCGTTATGTTAAAGATCACAACTTGGGCGAAGTGTATGGCGCGGAATCAGGCTTTGTTCTATCTCAGGATCCAGACACAGTGCGCGCACCAGATGTGGCTTTCGTCCGACGCGAACGAATTGACGCGGCCGGCGAAGTTAAAAGTTATTGGGTGGGGGCACCCGATCTTGCAGCAGAAGTTGTTAGCCCGGGGGATACGGTGTCTGAGGTTGAAGACAAAGTTGCTGAGTGGCTCGAAGCCGGTGCTCGGATAGTCTGGGTGGTAAGCCCGAAACTACATACCGTTACTGTATACCGCTCTCTCACGGACATCGTGACCCTTACGCAGAACGACAAGCTCGAAGGTGGCGACGTCGTTGCTGGTTTTCACATGAATGTAGCTGAGATTTTCGCTTAATTCGCTCAATAGTAATCAAAGGTTGAAAGAAAACAATCATGAGCACACAAGGTAATGGTTCAGGCGGCAACGGACATAACGCAGTGCAAGACGCTTCCGTATCGGCAGAAAGCGAAGGCGGCGCGGCGGTCTTCGGCGCGGCCCCACCCCCGGGACAATTGACGAAAAAGGATTTTGTCTCGAATCAGGAAGTGCGCTGGTGTCCAGGTTGTGGCGACTATGCCATCCTAAACAATGTGCAAAAAGTCATGCCCGAACTGGGCATCCCACGCGAGAAGATGGTCTTCGTGTCAGGCATCGGTTGCTCTTCCCGTTTTCCCTATTACATGAACACCTACGGCTTTCACAGCATTCATGGCCGGGCTCCGGCGATTGCCACCGGAATCAAATCCGCCAACCCGGATTTAAGCGTGTGGGTGATCACTGGCGATGGCGACGCGCTTTCTATCGGTGGCAATCATTTCATGCACGTGCTCAGACGTAACCTCGACATCAACTATATTCTCTTCAATAACCGCATCTATGGATTGACCAAGGGCCAGTACAGTCCCACGTCGGTCTTTGGCCAGCGAACCAAGTCAACGCCGATGGGCGTAATAGACTACCCGGTTAATCCCCTGTCGCTGGCGATCGCCAGCGAAGCCACCTTCGTGGCCCGCTCCATCGACATCGACGTCAAACACCTGGGCGTGATGGTCGAGGCCGCGGCCAGACACAAAGGTGTCTCGTTCCTCGAGGTCTATCAGAACTGCAACATCTTCAACGATCATGCTTTCGATTATTTTGCCGAACGCAGCGTACGACAGGACAAGGTACTTTACCTGGAACATGGGAAGCCCATGATCTTCGGCAAAGATCGAAACCAGGGTATTCGCATGAATGGAGCGCATCCCGAAATAGTAACTATTGGTGAAGGCGGCATCAGCGAAGCCGACCTTCTGGTTCACGACATACACCTTCAGGATCCCTCAGTTGCTTTCATGCTGGCGCGCATGGAACAACCCGACTTTCCTCAGCCGGTCGGCATCTTTCGCGCGGTCGAGCGGCCCAGCTACGATCAAATGCTGACCGATCAGATCGACACTGCGATTGCCAGGTCCGGCCCGGGTACTCTGGAAAAGCTGATTTACACCGGCGACATGTGGACGGTGGAATAAGGCTAAAGGGAAAAGTAAAAAGGCAAAAGTGAGGATTTGTCGCGATGTACGAATTGGCGTGACCTTCTTGGGCAGAGGTTTTTCCTTTTTACTTTTGCCTTTTTACTTTTGCCTTTCATGAGGAGCGAAGCGACGAATGATCTGTCCATCCTGTGGTCATGACAACATCGAAGGCGCGGACCGCTGTGAAGAATGCGTGACCTCGCTCCTGAACCTGGAGGTGCCTGAGTCCGGGCGGGAAGGCCCGGCCAGTTCGGTGATGGAAAATGACATCAGCCAGCTCGATCAGGAGTTACTCAGCGTCTCCACCGATACACCCGCGCTCGAAGTCATCAAGAAGATGAAAGGCGCCAGTCTCGGTTGCGCGCTGGTGATCGAAAATGGAAAGCTGATCGGCATCTTTACTGAGCGTGATCTGCTCAACAAGCTAACCGGTCCGGCCGCGATATCGAACCAGACCGCTGTCAGGGACTTGATGAGCTTAAATCCCGAAATCCTAAGCGAGACCGATTCAGTGGCCACCGCCGTTAACAAGATGTCGATGGGACGCTACCGGCATATTCCCATCCGAAAGGCGGATGGCTCTTACAGCGTCATTTCTATCAAGCACGTCCTTAAATACATCGCCAAAGCCGCCTGGTAACGATCGTTGATGGGTAATTCGATAGTTCCCACGAGATCTTCGGGATGAAAAAACACATCCTTATCTACGGTCTCTGCGGCGGGGCGCTGATTCTTCTCTTAAAGCTCGTCGAGTATCGTTTCCTGGTCGTCGAGCACTCAATCGAAATCTACGGCGGATTGATCGCGCTGCTCTTTGCAGTCCTGGGCATCTGGCTTGGGCTCAAACTCACAAAAACTAAAGAAACAGTAATCGTTAGAGAAGTTCTGATTCACGCTCAACAGTCGTTCGCGTTGAACGAGACGAGATTACGCGAACTCGGCATTACCAGACGCGAACTCGAGATACTCGAATTGATTGCCAGGGGCTTGAGCAACCGCGAGATTGCCGAGAAACTCTTTGTCAGCGAGAACACCGTCAAGACACATTCCAGCCGGCTGTTCGACAAGCTGAGCGCTAAACGCAGAACTCAGGCGGTGCAGTTGGGAAAAGAATTTGGATTGATCCCATAATCTACCAAATGGAGCGCGCACATCTTGTCCGCCAGCGGGCGAAGCCCGCTCAAACTTAGCTGGACGAGTCGCTTTGGAGATTGTTCGCGCTGCGCGCTCAGGCGGACAGGACGTCCGCGCTCCATTCTATAAAGGCTGTCACCCGAACGAATGATCTTTAGTTGAAAAGCTAAATTCACCCGAAAGTATGACGACAAAATCCGGCGATAAAGTTAACTTGACGACGCTTTACGAAACTGCGGCAGGGAGATAGTTTGATGAAAAAGACTGTTCTAATTTTCGGGCTGATTTCGGGCGCCATCATGACGGCAATGATGTTCGGCACCCTTCCTTTCACGGATTCGGCTTGGCTTCAAGCGCATAGCATGGTCATCGGCTATACGACGATGGTCTTGTCGTTCATGCTCGTGTTCTTCGGTATCCGCTCCTATCGCGAGAACATTGGCGGCGGGACCATCACGTTCGGGCGCGCCTTTGCCGTCGGCATTCTAATCACCCTCATCTCATCCGTTTTGTACGTTGTCGCATGGGAGATCATGTACTTCGGCATTCCCAGCTTTGGTGAGAGGTTCATGACCATGTGCGTCGCGCACGTAAAGAGTTCAGGCGCCAGTCCGGAAGCGATCCAAACGGAGCTCAATCAGTTGAAGTATTTAGACAACCCCTTCATCAATGCGGCCCTCACATTCACTGAGCCGTTCCCGGTTGGGTTGATTATTACTCTGGTCTCAGCGCTGATTCTGAGGAAGAAAATGAAACCACAGGCCGGCGTGAGTCCGGTGAAAGTCGAGGCCTGATTGAGAGACGCAAGGGCAAGCGACCGGGGCAGAAGCCCGAGCTGTATTCGCCGCGTCCGTTCAACTCAATCGTTGTGCGTCAGGAACCGAAACGTGGGAGGAAATCATGGAACTGGGAAATTTCTCTGTTAGCTTGGCGGTAAAAGACATCCAGGGCGTCGAAGATTTTTTATTAGAAGCTGGGTCTTACAGCTTTCGCAGGAGATCAATCGCAGAATTGGCTGATTGTGAAGAATGGCAATCACAATATAGGGCTGTTTCAAGGCATGTTCGATAAGAACATTCTCACCTTTAACCCCGGCTGGACGAGCGATGCCCAGCCGCACTTCGATCTAGAGTTAGCTTTTCCCGTGAAGAAAATGAAAGGGGCTTAGGAGACGACTATGGCAAAAATAACAGGAATCGGCGGCATATTCTTTAAAGCGAAGACCGACGATAAAGCTCTACGCGAATGGTACAAAAAGCATCTCGGCATGGAGCTTGACGACTGGGGCGGCGCCGGTCTTCATTGGACCGAGGACAAAGCAGAGGATAAGGGTGTTACGGCATGGCACGTCGCTGAGCCGGCCACAAAATGGTTCAGTCCAAGTCAATCATCATTCATGATTAACTATCGAATCGACAACATGGACGAAATGATCGGGCAACTCAACGCCGGAGGAGTTCCGATCCATCAAGGACCGGAGTATCACGAGAATGGCGCGTTCCTTTGGATCATCGATCCCGATGGAAACAAGGTCGAACTTTGGGAGCCAAAAATTTGGGACGACAAAAATAAGAAATGATAATGAGGACTCCTATGCGAGCATTAACCTACCTCTCACTTTGAGTCCCCCTTTCGGCGCGCGCCCCTGCTCGCGGGTCGGGCCATTACCCCGTAATGTCCACGGGTCATTCAGCATAGATCGCCGATCGTGTTGTAAACCTCGCGCCACCGCCCGCCGATCTTTTTGAAGATCAGATACGAGTACCCGTCAAAGGCGCCCTGCACGGCAAAGACTTCGCCGACTCCGTTACCATCGAGATCGAGGTGGTCAATAAAGTCTATGCTGTGTAGGAAAGTCTCGGGCGGCGGTTGATAGGCCTGAAACTTCGCCAGGTCTGCTCGCATCGCCGCACCCTGCGGCTTGGCAATCAGAAAGAGATCGCGCTCGAACTTATTCTTCGCTGCGGAGGTAAAGCTACCGATGAATTCGTATTTTCCATCGCCATCCAGATCGGTCGCCGTTAGATTCGTGACCTTGAGGTCAGAGATCAGATTGGCAGGCGTGCTGTTCTGCCGGTAGATACTTTTGACCAGAGTCATTACGGCCGCGCGTTCTGCGTCAGACGGCGCTCGCCGCGCACTGGCGCGTTTCCCAAGCGAATCAGAGCTGGTCGCCAGCGCTCGCACCGGCCCGCCGAGACGCGCCGAGGCAGATAGTCCGACTTCCGCGTGTACGGAGTTGCATCCTTCGCTCCACTTTTTGACGGCGACTGAGCCGGCTTCGCCGCCGCCGAAGATCAAACGATAAATTCGGCCGGCGCCGAAGTAATCCGCCGCAATCTTCTTCTGCCGATCCTTCTGTTCGTCGGTAAATGGCACTCGAAGTTGCCTGCCGTCGACAATGACGACGGCGTCCATTGATCCTTCGCCTGCCTCTCCTGAAACCGCAAAGACCATGACCGGCTTGCGAGCCTGGGAAGCGCTTGAGCTCACCAACAATATGAGAAACGAGAAGGATAGCAACATAGTCGAAACTATTCTCCAGTTATTTTCAAACAAACAATATCGGATTTTCACTCTCAATCACTCCCTTGACGGGCCTTTGACGTTTTGATTTCAGCGAACTTGGACGCCGGCGCCCTGATGATACACGATCTTCCAACCCTGCGGAGTTCGTCGCCAGATTGTTGTCGGGTCTCGAGCGATTGCCGCTCGACGTGGGCGATCCGGGTTTGGTAACTTGAGCTGTGGTAACTATACTCAATCTGACTTAGCGATCACCATCCAAACATTTTGCGAACGGAAGTTTCACAACCAGCGAATCCAGGGATGCTCAGCGCCAAAGGCTTTCGCTTCGCGATTGTCGCCAGCCGCTGGAACGATTCGCTGGTGTCACGATTGATTGCCGGCGCCCTCGACGCGCTGGAGGAATTATCTGTCGACGAGGATACGGTCGAGGTCTTTCGCGTGCCGGGTTCGTTTGAGATTCCCTTATGCGCGCTGAAAGCTGCCGAGTCGGGACAGTTCGACGCGGTGATTTGCCTGGGTGTAATCATCCGGGGCGAGACCCCACACTTTGAATACATCTCTGCCGAGGTAGCTCGGGGCATCGGCGAGGCAGGAATGAAAACCGGAGTGCCAACACTGTTTGGTATTATCACAGCCGAGAATGTGGACCAGGCAAACGATCGCGCTGGAGTAAAGCTGGACAACAAAGGTTTCGAGGCCGCAACGGCGGCGGTCGAATTGGTTAATCTCTATCGGAAAGCTTTCGGAACAGAACCGCGCGCAGCAGCGCGTGGGTAATTGCCGGCAGGATGCCGGCGCACCGCGGGCAGGGATGCCTGCGCTCCTTATTTAGAAATTATGGGTTCGCGTCGTAAGGCGCGCGAATGCGCCTTGCAAATGCTCTTTGCGGCTGATGTTGCCGGAACGCGCGGGGACGACCTCGCGCGTACGTTCTGGTGTGAATTGGCTGACGGCGAGCTTGAACCCGGAGCCCAGGAGTTCGCCACGCGCCTGGCCCTCGGCACGCTGGCGAATCTCGAAGAGGTCGACGAGCGGATTCGTTCGCGCGCTGAACACTGGCGAATCACGCGGATGGCGCTGGTCGATCGCAACGTCCTGCGACTGGCAGTTTATGAGTTTTTGAAGGAACCCACACCGCACACCGTAACCATAAACGAGGCCCTCGAAATTGCTCGCCGGTTCTCGACCTACGAAGCGACCCAGTTTATTAACGGAATCCTTGACGCCATCAAGCGCGATCTCGATCAAGAGTCGCCTGAACCCGAAACAGTGATCGACGAAGATGCGGCGAGCGATGATTTACCTCAACCTGAGCTTCCGAAGTGAGTCTTGGTCGCCTCATGAAGTCCGTACCACCTGCGTGCCCGGCTGGGTCAGACATTCAACTCTTGGCTTGAGAGATCGACCCGTTCGCTAATGCAGGCTATGCTGACCTCATTCCGTCGCTTGCCTTAGACTGATACCTCACGACGAAGACGACTAATTTGAGCTAAACTGCATTCGGCATGGACGAAGAACGGAGCCAGTTTATCGCTGACGCGCGCGAGCTTATCGAAAAGCTCTATAGCGATCTCGAGCAATTGCGTGGCGCGCGTTCGCGCGGTCGACAACGTCGCGAACTGGCTGCCCGCATTTTTCGCCGGGTGCACACGTTGAAAGGCTCGGCGGGATCGTTCGGATTAAAGACCGTAAGCCAGATCGCGCACGACTTCGAAGGCGTGCTTGACGGCGTACGACTCGGTCGCGTTGAGATAACCGACACGGTCCTCGACGCATTTGAAGATGGCGCCGACGCCATCGCGCGCGCTTTGGAATCGGCGCCCAGCGAAGAACTCGGCGCCGGCGCCGCCGCAGTCATCAAACGGCTCGCGGCCCTGGCTGCAGAGACTATTAGGCAAGGCTCTATAGCTAACAGCCTGCGTTCAACTTTGCCGATTGAAATTGCCCGCTCGCTGAGTGAATACGATCTTCAGCACACACGGGAAGCGATCCTCGAAGGAGCAAAGCTGTTCATCGTCTCGGCCGGCTTCGCGATCGAGACCTTTGATCAGAACTTTCGCGAACTCACCAGGCTTCTGGGTCAAAGTGGCGAATTAATCTCCACGAGTCCCGGCGCCCCACCCACCGGGGACGAAATTAACTTCAGGTTGCTCTATGCCGCCGAGTTGGTTCCCGCTGACATCCTGCGACAAGCGAACATACTCGGCCGAATCGAAATCAGCGAAATACCGATCGACTCATCGACTGCTGGTACGAAAGTTCCTGTAGAGGCTTTCCCTCTCGGCCTGCCGCTACCCGACACGGTCGAGACGGTGCGCGTCAACTTACGACAACTGGACGAATTGATTTCAGGGGCCAGCGAGCTGTTTCGCTATACTACCAATGCTTTGCTCGCTTTAAATGCCTCGGGCGACAAGCTGCCTTTCGAAACTGCAACCAGGCATTTGCGCCGGCGGTTTGTCGAACTGGAAGAACGGCTGCTGAAGTTGCGCCTGGTACCGGCCGGCGAAGTAATGGGACGAGCAGCCGCGCGCGGCGGACGCATTGCCGCGCGCCGGCTGGGGAAGCAAGTAGACTTTGAAATCGTTGGCGGCGAGGTGGGCATCGACAAGTCGCTCGCTGAAACAATCGCCGACCCACTGCTGCACCTGGTCCGCAACGCAGTCACTCATGGGATAGAAAGTCCCGCCGCTCGACAGGCTGGCGGCAAGAGTGCGGTGGGTCGCGTGAAGCTGGCCGCTTTCAATGAAGGCAGCCGCGTTAATATCACGGTAACCGATGACGGTCGCGGCATCGATTGGGATCGAATCGCTGCCGCAGCCGCCGGCCACGGAATCGCAAATAGCTCCGCGGACCTGTCGACCGACCAGTGCCTGCGCTTAATTTTTCGGCCCGGTTTTTCGACCGCGAGTAAGGTCTCGGAACTATCGGGCCGCGGCATCGGGCTCGACGTCGTTGATCGCGCCATGGCACAAGTGGGAGGCGAGGTGCGGGTGGCGACTGAAATGGGAGCTGGTACTACGTTTGCGATGATCATGCCGGCGACGCTGGCCCTGGTTCAGTGCCTGCTGGTCGAATCCGGTGATCAGCTCTACGCGATTGAATCGACAGGCGTTACTCAGGCCGCGGTGACAAAAGATAGCGGAGGCCTCGAATCACGGGAAGAGCACTTACCTGTGTTTCGTCTCAGCGCCCTACTGGGCCAGAGCGAGTCCACGAACACTGAAGAAACCGCGATCGTCTTGCGAGCTCACAAGAACGGCGCCGGTGTGGCAATGGACAAAGCGACCAATGATGGATACTCGTTGGTTGTCGACAGCGTCAAAGGACACCAGGAAACCCTGGTGCGCAGTCTCGGCCGGCACGCGGCGCGCTGGGCCGGCGTCTGTGGCGCAGCCGAGCTGTTCGATGGCCAGGTAGCGCTGGTGCTGGATATTGAAGAACTGATCAAGAAGGCTCGCGAAGAAGCTGTGCAGCAGCAAGTGTCTTAGGCACGACATGTTTATGGATGCGCTGATCCATTGTTACGCAGCTAAGTCGCAACCAGCAGACGGAGGGCCTTATGCGACGTGTTCGCTATGCGGTTGCGGCTAGTTTGGACGGTTATATCGCCGGTCCGAAGGGCGAGGCGGACTGGATCATCATGAACCCGGAGATCGACTTCCGTGCAGTGTTCGAGCAGTTTGATACTTTTCTTGTGGGACGCCGGACCTTTGAAATAATGGCGCGGGCAGGCAGGGGTGAGACGCCCGGCATGAAGACCTTTGTTTTCTCGCGAACGCTGCGGCAGTTGGACTATCCGGGCGTCACGATCGTGGCCGAGAAATGTGAGGAGACAGTGGCTGCCCTACGAGCGGAGCCGGGCAAGGACATCTGGCTGTTCGGTGGTGGTTCCCTTTTTCGCAGTCTGCTCAACGCCGGTCTTGTGGATACGGTCGAGGTTGCTATTATCCCAGTACTTCTCGGCGGAGGGATTCCTCTGGTCGCGCCGCCGGCCCGGCAAACGAAACTGACCCTTACCGGCCACAAAGTGTACAAGGCAGGGATCGCTTCATTGGAGTACACGATCCAGCAGCCCACTACTTAACAAGATTAACGTTATCTGCCGTCGCCGCACGGCCACCTGGACTTTAACGAATTGGATTACGGGTTATAACAACCCGCGATTGCATCGATGCTAAACAAAACCCGAGGAAGTCTGCTGGCAATAGGCTGCGTCGTTCTGGCGCTAGTTACCGTAACGACGGTCTCGCCCCAGACCCGCGCCTATCCCAAAGACATTCGCGGCTATAAAGTTGAGCGCACGGTTGTCGAGATCAGGAGGCCGGAAACGAAAAACCCAAAGGCCGGAAACGACAAAAGTCAGATCCCGAGCGATGACGCCGATCAGTCCGGCCGCGCGACCAGTTCTGAAGCCGATGTCGACCAACTAATCCAACTGGGAAAACCGCAACTCGCGCGCGTTACCCCGCTGGGAATCACTTTTGATGTGCCCATCGTCGTCTCGCCAGTCAAACAAAGCGGGCACGTCGACTTTCTCGTATTCGAAGACATGGTCGTCAACGGCACATCGGTCAATATTGACGAATACCGGCGCGTCTTCGATCTGCCCAACAAACAAACGCTGACCTTGCGGGATCCGCTGCGTTTTTATATTTATTTGCCCAGCGCCATGCTGGCCGCTCTCGGCGATTGGAGTGATACGAAAGAAACCTGGCTGGTGACCGGCCGAGTTTACGTCTTTGGAAAGTTCAAGAAGGGACCTTTCAGTTTTAAGCGGGTTGTGCCGGTTGAGCTGAACCTGTCGATGAGGAATCCGTTGAAGGAGCGCTAAGCAAGGTGAGAGGGACGTTTGGCATCTGACCGCTGTCAGAACCGCCTGCGGTAGCGGGCGGTTAACCGCGCAAACAGGACACAACCCCTCATGAATTAACCGCCCGCTACCGCAGGCGGTTCTGACCTGAGCGACGATCGCTCTTTCTCAGGCCCAGTCAACTTTCGGATGCATCGTATGCCACTTGGTCGCCTGCTCGAACGCCAGAGCGACGCGCAGCGCCGCGGCTTCATCGTACAAGCCGCCGGTGAACATGATTGCCCGCGGCAGATTGTTGATGAAACCGCAGGGAACGCACACTGCCGGTTGTCCCGTTAGATTGGTGATCGTCAAGCTCGCACTGCCGGGTGCGGGCGAAACAAAGACGTCCCAGTCTGACATTAACTTATCCATTTCACGCATTAACAAGACGCGCGCGCGCTGGGCCCGTAGGTACTCCACGGCGGGAATGAAGCGGGACGTGCGAAATGTGTTGGGCCAGTCGAACGGCGCCTGCCCCGATAGCTGATTGACTCGTCCATCGCGCGTGATGTCGTCAAACGCGGTGGCTGCTTCGGCGCTGAGGATATAGCGAATGTTCTGAGCCGGGAACTTGGGCAGCTCGATCGCAGTCATCTTCACGCCCGCTTTCTCCAAAGCCGCGAGCGCTTCCTTATACATCGCGTTCCGTTGTTCGAGTTGCTGCCGCTGTTGATCGTTCTGCGGTTGGATTCCGGCCCCTTCGAATTCAGTTTTCAGATAGCCAACGCGCAAATTGCCGAGCGGAACATCCGGCGTCCAATTGAACGGCGCATCCCCGACGGTCAGATCTCGTTTATCCGGACCGTAGAGCGCGTCGAGAGCAGCGGCACAATCTTCCACCCCGCGACAGATGGGGCCAATTTTATCCATAGTCCAGCTCAAACCCATCGCGCCATAACGGCTGATGCGGCCATAGGTCGGTCTCAAGCCGGTTACCCCGCAGGTTGAAGACGGCGAGACAATCGATCCGAGCGTCTCAGTACCCATCGAAAATCCGACCAAGCCCGCCGACGTCGCCGAGGCGGGGCCGGCCGACGAACCGCTCGAACCGGTTTGGTCTTCATCGGGCGCCCATGGATTGCGGGTCACGCCGCCAAACCACTTTGGCCCCTGGGCCAGCGCACCCATTGAAAGCTTTGCGACCAGAACTGCACCGGCTTCGCGCAAGCGTTCGACCACGGTCGAATCATAATCAATCATTTGATCGCGATAAGGCTCTGCACCCCAGGTGGTCTTGATTCCCTTCGTGGCAAATAGATCTTTTGCTCCCCAGGGAATGCCGTGCAACGGGCCGCGATACTTGCCACGCTTTAAGTCATTGTCGGCGTCCTGTGCCTGCTTCATCGCCAGGTCTTCGGTGAGCGTGACTACGCATAGAAGCCTCGGACCGTATCGCTTTAGCCGGCCGAGATACATCCTGGTGAGTTCAACTGAAGAAACTTCCTTTGTCCGGATCAGTTCGGCAAGCTGAGGAACAGTCGCAAATGCCAGTTCATCGACCGACTTGAATTGAACCGGCTCATGCTTGCCAAATTTGAATTTGGTTTTCGCGGCGGCGCGCTTGACATGAAATCCCGGCAACGCCGGATGAAAAACCACGGCCGGCTCTGTATCGAGCGGCACGTCCATCTTGCGCACCACTTCAAAACTATCCAGCGAGCGATTGACGCCGGGCAAGGCCATGTCTTCCTGCTTGTCGGTCAACTCGATCCCAATAACCTTTTCGGCGTTGTGCATCATGTCTTTGGTGATGCGCAAGGGCGTTGGCGACGGACGAGGCGTTGGCGAAGGTGTCGCTGGCGGGGTTTGTGCGAGCGCCTTCAAAGGAGAGCTGGAGACTACGAGCCCGGCGGCGCCTGCGGCAGGTAGAAGTTTGACGAAGGACCGCCGACCGATGCCGACTTTCTTTGACCCAACATTCACAGTCAACTCTTTGGTTCGCTTTTTCTTCATAGAATCCTCGGATGGTTTGGAGTGCGCCCTCCCTCACGGTCGGGCTACTGCCCCGCTTGCTGATCCGCCGCCTACTGCCTTCTGCCTTGTGCCTACTGCATTCTTCCTGCACCCGCGTCCTGCATAGGACTCCCATACCTTAGTTTCACCACTTTGGCCTTCCCTGTTCGGTAGACAGTGACGATGTAAAGGTTATCGAATTCAGTTTCTGGAATAGCCGGAAAGGTTGGGCCACCCAGAGCGGCGATAATTTCCGGCACGGTGTTGTTGTGACCCGCGATGAAAACGACCTGGCCCGAATTCTGCGAGCGAATCTGCGCCAAGAGATCCCCTGTGCTTTTCGCATTGACCTGATTGACCGGCAAACCCAGTTTGTCGGCAAGCGGCTTAACCGTCTGCTGGGTCCGCTTATATTGCGTCGCATAAATTGCATTGATTCCAGCGTCGCCGAACATGCGGACCAACTCCTGCGCGCGTGCCTGACCTGCTGGACTGAGATCGGGATCGGAGTCGTTGGGATCGATTACTTTTTCTGCGTGACGAACCAGAATAATTGTCGTGACCGGACGACGGAAGGTTGCGAAGTATGCAAAGACGACAACGGCGCCCAGGACAGCGAACAACATCGAAAAGACCAAAACAGTTTTGAAGCCTGACCTGGGCTCTTGGGTTTCGTCAGTCATGAACGGACGCGATCCTCCGGAACTGAGCAATGAATGGCGGCATACAATATCATTCAGTAGATATTTATTCGAGCGTAAACTTTCGACAGGTCATGTCTTATTTAGGAGTGGCCGTCATCCTGCTCAGGTCAGGACCGAAAGCGGTAGCGACCGGGTCGCAGCAACGCACACCGTCCGAGATCGCGAGGAAGAGACCCGGTCGCTACCGCTCCCGGTACTGACCTCACTGCCGGGACCGGCGCCCAAGCTCCAGAGATCCGAGCGCGCTTAATCTCAATCACAGACTAAAGTCTGGGCCACTAAAGGCGGATGCAAACAGAAACAGAAGGTGCTAACCTATCTGTATCACGAAAGACCAGAACTAATCGATTATCAACACGCGCAATCGTGTCGCCTTGTGTGAGGTGAATTCCTTTGGCTCAAGAGCAAACCAGAACTGATTTATCTGAGATTATTGCCGAAGACTTCGGCGCCAACGCGACTTATGTTGAGGGCCTGTTGGCGCGTTGGCGCAGCGATCCGGCGCAAGTGGATGAATCGTGGCGGACTTATTTTGACGAGCTAATTGGAGCAGATGGCGCCTCTGCATCTCCCGCCGACCCTCGCGCGGCGACCCTGTCACAGGCCGACGGCAGTGGGTCTGTGGCTATGTCGGATGACCCTCGAGACGGAACGGCTATCGCGCCCGCAAAGACTGCGGCGGCCAAGGCTCCCGAAACCGTAACGGCACCTGAAACGAAAGAACAAGCAGTCCCCATTCGTGGCGCCGCCCTGAAAATCGTCGAGAACATGGAAGCAAGCCTTTCGGTTCCGACCGCAACTTCGCAGCGTCGCATACCGGTTAAACTGCTCGACGAGAACCGCCTCATCATCAACCGTCACCTGGAGGAGAACGATCGCCACAAGGCTTCATATACACATCTGATCGCCTATGCGATCCTGCGCGCGATCGACCAGTTTCCCCAGCTCAACGATGGCTTTGAAGTGATCGGCGAACAACCGTCACGAGTAAAGCGCGAAGCAGTAAATCTGGGCATCGCGATCGATCTGGAAAAGAAGGATGGGACGCGCACTCTGATGGTTCCCAACATCAAGAACGCAAACAAACTGGGTTTCCCGGAATTTCTTACTGCCTATGACGACGTTATCGGACGGGCGCGTGCAAGTAAATTGCAAGTATCGGATTTTCAGGGCACGACCCTCTCGCTGACCAATCCCGGGACGATCGGCACCGTCGCTTCCACGCCGCGTCTGATGCCAGGCCAATCGCTGATTGTTGCCACTGGCGCGATCGAATATCCAGCCGAATATCAGTCAATGGCTCCGGCGATCCTGCCGCAACTTGGAATCAGCAAAGCTATAAACATCAGCAACACCTACGATCATCGGATCATCCAGGGAGCCGAATCCGGCGCATTCCTGGCGCGTGTCCATGAATTGCTTTTGGGCAATCATAAATTCTATGACGAGATTTTTTCCGATCTCGGCATTCCCCATGCGCCGCTGCGCTGGAATGTCGATCGGAATCCCCTCTTTCTGGGCGCCGACCAGATGCACGAGCAATCGACACGCCAGGCACGCGTAATGGAACTAATAAACGCGTACCGCGTGCGCGGCCATTTGATTGCCGACATCGATCCCCTGCATGCGCTGCCGCTGCTCTACCATCCCGAGCTGGATATTGAGACTTACAACCTGACCATCTGGGATCTCGATCGCCTGTTTATTACGGCTGGCCTGGGAGGCACTGAGACGGCTACGCTGCGCGAGATACTGGACATCCTGCAGCGCGCCTACTGCGGCAAAGTCGGCACTGAGTACCGGCACATTCAGAGCAAGGAAGAAAAACTCTGGTTGCGCGAACAGATTCGCCTCGAATTCGTCGAACCCGAGCCGATCGACGTTGAAGTCAAGAAACGTATCCTCTGGAAGTTGATTTCCGCGGAGCAGTTCGAACGCTTCCTGAATACGAAGTACCTGGGCCAGAAACGCTTTTCAATTGAAGGCTGCGAGACAATTATTCCTTTGCTCGATCAGTTGATCGAGCGGGCCGGCGATCTTGGCATCGAAGACATTAAGATGGGGATGGCGCACCGAGGTCGCTTGAACGTCCTGGCCAACGTCATTGGACATTTCTGCGAGCGTATCTTCACCGCCTTCGAAGGCTCAGTGCATCCATCCTTTCCCGCGGATGAAGGTGATGTGAAGTATCACCAGGGCGCCGGGGGCGAGCGCGAAACAGCCAGCGGCCGGAAGGTGAAGCTAACTCTTTCACCTAATCCCAGCCATCTCGAAGCCGTCGATCCGGTAGTCGAAGGCATGACTCGGGCCACCCAGGATGCGTTGACCGAACGAGATCGGACCCGCGATGAAGCGATGAATCACGCTTTGCCGGTGCTGCTGCATGGCGACGCCGCGTTCGCCGGGCAAGGCATCGTGATGGAAACTCTGCAGCTTGCCCAATTGCGCGGCTATCGCACGGGCGGCACGATTCATATCATTATCAATAATCAGATTGGCTTCACGACTTCGCCGGAAGCCGGCCGCTCATCGATTTACTCGACCGACGTCGCCCGCATGACCCAGTCGCCCATCTTTCACATCAATGGAGACGATCCGGAAGCCGCTTATCGCACTCTGCGTATCGCACTCGACTACCGGCAGCTATATAAGAAGGACGTCGTGTTGGACGTGGTGGGATTTCGACGGCTGGGACACAACGAAACTGACGAGCCCAGCTACACTCAGCCACTGATGTATCAGCGCGTCAAAGCCCATCCCGGAGTGCGAACGTTATATGCGAAGCGGCTGGTGCGCGAAGGCGTGATTGACGAAGCGGGCGTGAATCAACTAATCGAAGAACGTAATCGTCGTTATGAAGACGCGTTGGCGCGCGCTAAGGAGATTGCCGCCACGCAGAAGATCGCTGACAAACATCTGCCGGCCGTAACAGAACTTGATGGCTCAGAAGTAATCGACACTGCGATCGAGGCTGATGTCGTCGAGAACATTGCGCGTCAGATTTCAGTCGTGCCCGAAGGATTCAATCTCAATCCAAAGATGGTGAGTCAACTGGCGCGACGCGCGAAGATGGGCGCAGGCACGTTGCCGATGGACTGGGCCTTTACGGAAGCGATTGCCTTTGGATCGTTGGCGTTGGAGGGTACGCGTGTTCGCTTGAGCGGCCAGGATTCGGGCCGCGGCACGTTCAGCCAGCGTCACGCTGTGCTCTACGACACGCAGACCGGCCAGGCCTGGGCGCCGCTGGCGGAACTGCGTGCGACAAACAAACCACTGGGCCGCTTTGAAGTTTTCGACAGCTCCCTTTCCGAAGCGGGCGTGCTCGGTTTTGAATACGGCTATTCCGTAGTTAATGCAGACGCTCTGGTGATGTGGGAAGCGCAATTTGGCGATTTTAACAATGTCGCGCAATCCATTATCGATCAGTACGTGGCGGCCAGCGAGGACAAGTGGCAACAGACGTCGCGCCTGACAATGTTGCTACCGCACGGTTATGAAGGTCAGGGACCGGAGCATTCCAGCGCGCGGCTCGAACGTTTTCTACAGCTCTGTGCGGAGAATAATCTCCAGGTCTGCTACCCCTCTTCGCCGGCTCAGTATTTTCATTTGCTGCGCCGGCAGGTTCGAGAAGGGTTTGAGCGTCCCCTGATTGTCATGACGCCCAAGAGCCTGTTGCGTCTGCCTGCGGCGGGATCGTCACTGGATGAATTAACCAGCGGTGGCTTTCGCCCGCTGATCACTGACAGGGAATCAGCCGATCCTGGACGCGTCGACCGCATCGTTCTCTGCAGCGGCAAAGTCTTTTACGATCTGAACGAAGCCCGCAAGAAAACGCGGGGCAGCAGCTCGACCGTCAGGGAGGGCTCAGCTGACTCAAATGCCGATCGCGTCGCTATTGTTCGCTGTGAACAGTTCTATCCGTTTCCGCAGAAATCTTTAACCGAAATACTCGCCGGATATCCGAATGCGAAGGAACTGGTGTGGTGCCAGGAAGAACCAAAGAACATGGGCGGCTGGACGTTCATGGAATCGCGACTCGAGAACCTGCTATCGCATTGCGAGCGGCCTCGATATATAGGGCGAGCGGCCTCAGCCAGTCCGGCCACGGGCAGCTACGCGGTGCACACACAAGAGCAGGCGCGTCTGGTACAAGAGGCGCTGACGATCGACTAGCCGAATGGAGCGCGGACATCCTGTCCGCACTGAGCGCGCAGCGCGAACCAGACCACTAGTCAGCGCTTTCTCAGAACCAGGGCAATTAATACTGAAAACAGTGCTCCGAAGATCGCAAACACGATCGACAACTCCCAGGAATGCCTTCACTACGATTGTCTCGCCTTCCTGTTGCATCAACTTCGGACCAACCGTTGCAGCAGAAGTGCTTAAATATAGGCAACCAGGGAATTCGAGTTTGACCGCAAACATCGGATAGATGACATGGCCCCAAACCATCTATTATCGCCTCATCAAATTGGAGCGAGGTGAAGTAGTATGTTACAGACATTAACCAGCGTACCTTCCGTAATGAACAATCCCGAACTTTGGAATGCAGTGCTTTCTCGCGACGCTTCGCGGGACGGCAGTTTTGTTTTTGCGGTGCGCTCGACTGGGATTTACTGCCGGCCGTCTTGTCCGGCACGACGGCCGCAACGCGAACAAGTGCGCTTCTTCCAGGTACCTGAAGCCGCCGAGCAAGCCGGCTTTCGAGCCTGCCGGCGTTGCCATCCACGCCACGCCCTGGCAGGAGATCCACAGATCGAACTGGTGCGACGCATCTGTCACGCGATCGACGAACACGACGAAGAGCCGATGACTTTGAAAACGCTTAGCACGGAAACCGGAGTGAGCGCGCACCACCTGCAACGCACGTTCAAAAACGTAATGGGCGTCACGCCGCGGCAGTATGCGGAATCACGCCGGCTTAACCAGTTCAAATCAAGAGTTAAGGACGGGGCTTCGGTGACTGAGGCGATGTACGAGGCCGGTTACGGATCGAGCCGTGGTCTCTACGAAAAGTCTTCGGCGCAACTGGGAATGACGCCGGCAACTTACGGTCGTGGCGGACAAGGGATGCGCATCATCTACACAATTGCTGCTAGCGCACTCGGGCGGGTGCTGGTGGCGGCAACCGAACGCGGCGTTTGCTCAGTCTCGCTCGGCGATTCGGATGCGGAACTGATCACGTCGCTCTTCGCCGAGTATCCCAGGGCTTCGATTGATTCCCGCGACACAGTTATTAGTCCCTCGTTGAATCTTTGGCTTAGCAGAGTTCTCGAGCATTTGAGTGGCAAGAGTCCGCGCATCGATTTGCCACTCGACATTCAGGCCACCGCCTTTCAATGGCGGGTGTGGGAAGACAAGAAGGCTTTGCTGGAGAACGAGAAGAGGGGCAAGTCAGCCGAGCCCTGATTGTAAGACGGTATGGTTTGAAGACTGTTCAGCTGGAGCAGTTCTTATGAGACAGAAGCCGTCTTCAGACGGCCCTCCCGAAGGTAATTATATACTTGACTCACCAGCCTGATTCCTGTATAGTTCTTCTACCATGAAGAACAAAGGCCAATTCCCAACAACTTTGCAGCAAGCGATTATTTACTTCTCGGACGCTGAGAATTGTACCAACTTTCTTTCTCAGATGCGTTGGCCGAACGGCGTTGAATGTCCGATCTGCCTTAGCCGCGAAGTCTCTTATCTTTCCACGCGCCGTCTGTGGAAGTGCAAAGCCTGTAAGAAGCAATTCAGCGTCAAGGTTGGCTCCATCATGGAAGATTCGCCTATTGGCCTCGACAGATGGCTGGCGGCTATCTGGCTGATTGCCAATGCAAAGAACGGCATCAGCTCTTGTGAACTGGCGCGGTCGCTGGGCATGACTCAAAAGAGCGCGTGGTTTGTGCTACACAGAATCCGCAAGGCAATGCAAAACGGATCGCTTGGCAAGCTGTCGGGTCACGTCGAAGTTGACGAAACTTTTATCGGTGGTCTTGCTCGTAACATGCACAAATCGAAGCGTGGCAAACTTTCACGCACTGGCTTTATCGGCAAGGTTGCTGTAATGGGATTGCTTGAGCGGCATGGCGGCGAAGTTCGCACCATGATAGTTCCCGGCACCACCAAAGGCATCCTTCAACCAAAGGTTAGACAGAGCATCGAAGAAGGCTCGAACGTGTACAGTGACGCGCACGGCGCTTACACCGGCCTTGATGATGCCTACGTTCACGGCGTTATCAATCACGCCGAAAAGTACGTTGACGGACAGATTCACACAAACGGAATTGAGAACTTTTGGAGTCTGCTAAAGCGGATGATCAAAGGCACCTACGTTTCGGTAGAACCGTTTCACTTGTTCCGCTACTTGGACGAACAAACTTTTAGATTCAACACCCGCAAAGGAACTGATGCTGATCGGTTTGTGAAAGCGGCTGCGGCTCTTACTGGCCGACGCCTGACCTATGACGAACTGATTGGCAAGGGGACGCAAACCAACCATTAAGGATTGGCGCGGTAGAAAACTCCCTCGCCAAAAACGCGGTAAGAGAAAATAAATTGAACTTCTTAGCGTGGAGGCTTAGGAAAGAGATTCGCTACTATGCTTCTTAATCCCCAGCCGACGATTGTGTCGATGAGTGATAACGAGAGATTGAAAGCGGTGAACTTTTCCCGGCAGGTGACAACCGAATAAATTAGACAAGATAGTCCAGCGACGAATAAGACGACAAAGATCCAAAAAACAACCCACGCCATTTTGTCACGACGCAGGACGGTGATTGTTTTTAGAGCTTGATCAGAATAGACTCTTGGTGGCTTCGGCATTTAGTTTGTAGAAAGTAATTCTTCCAAGCCGACCGACTGGTATTTCTTCTTCCTGGTACTCTCCATCACGGTCAACCCAGCAGTGGGCCACGGGCGGAAGTTGATCCTCCGCATCGGCTGACGCTCCGATGTTCATGTCTGGACACAATACAGCCACCTGTCGAGTAAAGTAACCTTGACGTACAGCAGTCTCGCAGATTCTTTGCGCTGAAGCGGTCGATACGTGAAGCAAGGCTCTAACGTTCTCCAAGTAGATCCTATCTGGATTCAACTTAGATAGTTCTTCTGCCTCATCCTCAGAGATGACCTCGATTGGAATCAGCCTGCTAATTGTGTCTAAGAATCGCGGCCACAAGCTCATCTGTATCACCGACTCTTTCAGTATAACGCGGAAAGTTAATTACGCCTTTTGACGGATTAACCGAAAACACATCGACATTGATCCCGTTATTGGGTAAGACGTGGAACAGTGTGTTGAAAAGGGGTAAGTCTTTGACTAGATCGTAAAGCTCAGGGTCGTGTTCCTTAATAAACCGATCCTCGTCCATAGCCTCATCGGCGGTGGAATAAGGCTTTTTGAACTTTGCCCGAGGAGAGTCAATAACATCCGTATCCCAAAGCACCTTAACGCCTTTATGTAAGTCTGTCGGCGTTATCTGAATAGTGTTTTCAATCTCATTTAAGATAGATTTTTCATCCGCACTCCGACGACTAATGTAGTACGATCTACCATCAAAATACGTTGCAATGTTCTTCTCTAACGTGACGAATCTTATAGCCACGTGGTACTCAGTAAAGTCTAATCGAATCGGCCAAAGAAACCGCAATTCAGCCTCCTCAAGCGGATCGCGGAGTACGACGTTATAAGCAAAGCGCACGAGGTAAAGTATTTGCCGCGTCCCATCAGTTTGCTGCTCGGCCACCCGCTCGGCATCTGCTACAGGGATCGGTGGCAAATGGTTCAAGTCGAGTGCATGAGAATAAATAAATACATGCTGTCTACAGGAACCGAGCATTTCTCTCGCAAAGTCTACGATGTCAGCTTGGGCGGCATCGTTGGTCGCTAATGCGAAACATAGCTCCTCTTTTGACCCGGCAATATCAGGCCAGCGGCCACGGAGGGCGGCAATAGAATAGAGTTCAAGTAGGCGTTTTCGATCCGTTACGGATGCGAAATTCAAAGGCTGAGGCATTCTGGGGGGTCTCCTTTGAAATGATCGGTGAAGGACGGAAAGCGAAGCCTACGGCCTAACGGGTGGAAAGTCAATCGTTTTTAACGAGGCTAATGGAGCGTTATCTTAAGGAACGTCTATCAGCCCGAAAGGGCTAAGCAATTCAGGAGACGGGCGCTCAGGCTCCGGCTTGCCAGTAGCCTTGCGATCACACGCCGAACATAGGGCGATGAATTGTTTGTCAGGGATCGTCTCGGACAATCGCCTATCGTCTCTGCGCTTGCGATGCTCAGGATTGTGATTCAGTGATAGGCCGCACCAGCTTAGAGACGGACAATCGGCGCGCGCTAGATGATAAATTCCTTCGCTGGGAGTGACGATGTACATGGTATGCTATAGAGCGTAACGGTCGTGACTTTGACAATTAGAGCAAGAGGACAAATCCGTTAATGTCTCTCGCCCGGACGGCTGAAAAAGTCCGGGCATCCTCTAGCGCGGCGCATATTGTATGGGCAATTGCCCATAGACGCAATAGCAGACTTTCTTTCCTGTCAGGAGGCCGCGCCTGATGGGATCGAAGGAACGGCCTAAGCCTAAGTATTTGGGCAAGAAGCTGCGGGCGATCCGCACCGATATACTCGGATTGTCTCAGACAGAAATGAGCAAGCGGCTGGGATTGAAAGTAGATTATTCAGCGGTTTCTCAGTACGAGCTAGGAACGCGCGAACCTAATTTGCTGATCGTTCTGAAGTACGCGAGGCTGGCAAAAGTGCCGATGGAAACACTTGTTGACGATAAGCTGAAACTACCGAACTGAAAGGCAAGGTGTTGAGTGAAAAAAACGAAAGTGCCACCTAACTGGGAAGACCCACCGCGATCTTTTGAGAGGTTTGAGAGGCTGGTAAAAGGGTTAATGGCTGTGCCTAAGAAAGAACTGGATAAAGAAATACCGAGGCGCGAACACGGCCATAAAGACGCAAAACGAAAGCGCCGCTCATAAAATCTTGGCCAGATGTTCTGTGTATTGTTTGACGAATCTAAAACAATCTTCTGCTTCTTCTTCAGTATAGGTTTCTTTAGGGTGCATGGTTGGGTTGCGCCATGCCTCTCTAACGTTATCTAAGTAGACCGCTGCTTTAGCGTACCGAGCGTGAATTTTTCTTTCTGCTACAGTGCTGTTAGGAAGTCTTCTGAGTGCGCCATTGATGCTAGAGCTAATCACTCCCCAATCTTTTTCTTCGACCGGGATTGCGACTTTAAGCTTTTTCCCCAGCCGCTGAACCCCACGCTCCATGACTCGCATAAGATGAAATACACACGCTGTGTATCTTCCTAAGGCAAAACACTTGCCCGCCTCTTCGCTGTCTTCAATCGACTTTGGAAATTTCTTCTTAGAGTAGGGAGTTAAAAGAGGTATTTCATACTCTTGGCTGTTGGGATAATACCTGGCATTTTGCTGGGGTACGTGGAAGAAATAGATCGACCGGAGTTCGTCATTAATTCGTCTTTCTAATTCCGCGAGGGCAGCACCGTGTTGTATGTACGTAATGTCCTTTTTTGAAATTTCTGCGGCTGCGCGCTCAATTCCTTTTAAGGACAGACCAAGCCCCATTTGAGCGCAATGCTGACGCATGCCCTCAAGATGTTCGACCGCATAGTCGCGTGTCGCGCTGTTAGTTGGTTTGTCCCCGCCTGATAAGCCAATCGATGTGACTATATCGACGGATCTGAGCATGCCGCCAAAAACATAGAACGCGTGTGCATAAGCCTTTAGCATTTCAAACAGACTCACAATCTGAAACGGACACGGAGGCCAGCCGTTCTCTTTGATTTCTGATAACATTACCTCTCCTTTGGAAAGGCAATCACATTGTCGGCTCAAACTCTAGGTGAGTCAACTATATAATTGCCCTCCCGAAGGGTTAATAGACCAGCGCTTTAGCGCTGGATCCGGCTGCGTGCCTTACTCTCAGCGCGCTTCAGCGTGCCTTGAAATTACGCATGAGCATCACGGCTAAAGCCTTAAACTTAAGCCCGTTGAAACGGGCTTTGAGATCGTTTGCGCTCGCACCCGGGCGTAAACGCCCGGTCTAATAACCCTCGGGGAAAGCCGCCTGAAAGGCGGCTATGGACCTACTTAATCCAAATCGTCTTTATATTCACGAACTCACGAATCCCAAACACTCCGAGCTCTCTGCCGTAACCCGAATGCTTGATGCCGCCAAAGGGCAGACGTGGATCAGAGGCCACCATGCCGTTTACGAAGACACTTCCAGCCTCAAGTCCCTCGATAAAGCGTCCGCGCTCGGCCTCATCGTTGGTCCAGACCGCCGAGCCGAGACCGAACGGCGTAGCATTGGCGAGTTCAATTGCCTGGTTTACGTTCGCGACTCGAAATAAAGAAGCCACCGGCCCAAAGATCTCGTCCTGGTAAGCCGGTGAACCTTTCGGAATGTCGACCAGTACCGTTGGTTCATAGAAATTTCCCAGCGCCAAGTCGCCCTCTGCCTTGAACTTCTGACCGCCGGTGAGAATCTTTGCTCCGGCGGCGACGCTTACCTGAACCTGCTCTTGGATGTCCTTTAGAATTTGCCCTGTAGCCAGCGGGCCGATGTCAGTCGATTCAATCAGCGGATCACCTACACGCAGTTGCTTCATCACTTCAACAAAGCGTTTTTCGAACTCATCATAGACTTGAGTGTGGACGATGAAACGTTTGGCGGCGATACACGACTGACCGTTATTGATCGTACGCGCTTTCACGGCAGTTGTAACGGCCGCCTCCAGATCGGCGGAAGGCATCACGATGAAAGGATCACTGCCGCCCAGTTCAAGCACGGTCTTCTTGATCTGTTTGCCGGCAATGCTCGCGACGCTCCGCCCGGCGGGCTCGCTACCGGTTAGCGTCGCCGCGACCACTCGTGAATCTTCCAGAACGCCTTGCACCTGATCTGATCCAATTAAGAGCGTTTGGAAGGCGCCTTCCGGAAAGCCCGCCCGGCGAAAGATGTCCTCAATCGCCAGCGCGCATTGCGGCACGTTCGAAGAGTGTTTAAGCAGACCAACATTCCCAGCCATCAAACCGGGCGCAGCGAAGCGAAAGACTTGCCAGAACGGAAAATTCCATGGCATAACCGCCAGCACCACGCCCAGCGGCTGAAAGCAGACATAACTCCTGGAGGCGTTGGTTTCGACAATCTCGCTCGCCAGGCGCCTTTCAGCATTCTCGGAATAGTAACGGCACACCCACGCGCACTTCTCAGCTTCCTGCACCGCGCCATTGATGGGCTTGCCCATCTCGAGAGTCATGATCCGGGCGAAGTCGTTCTTTTCGGCTTCCAGAATCTCCGCGGCGCGCAGCATCATCCGGGCGCGCTCGGCGAAACTGCTCAGGCGATAGCTTTGAAAGGTGTCGTGGGCCCGCTGAAGTTTCTCGTCGAGCTGCTCCTGGCTAAGCGACTCAAAGGCTTGAAGTGTTTCACCGGTTGCAGGATTGATTGATGCTATGGCCATAAAGGAATTATAACGATCACCGCAAAGGTTGCGGTATCGGCTCTGGCGCTGCTTCACTCGTTGACACGGTCTTGCGCCGTTTTCGCAACACGATTAGCCCGATGCCAGAGATGATACACGCACTACCGGCGAACAGCCGCCAGTTGAGTTTTTCATGCAGCACGATCATGCCCAGAATAACCGCGACCACGGGCGTTACCAGAGCGATCATCATGGTGTTAGTCACATCCATTTTCCGCACCAGCCAGTAGTAAAGCGCAAACGCGACCACCGACCCGACCACGGTTAGATAGAGCAACGAAATTATGGCCATCGTCGTCCAGTGGAAATGTAACGGGTTGCCTTCGGTCGAAACTCCGATGGCCAGCAGAGGGACAAAGCCAAAGATCATCTGGCACGCGGCGAATACCTGAGGATCGATCCTGCTGCCATAGGCTTTCACCAGAACGTTGCTATACGAACCGCACAGAGCGCTGAGCACCAAAGCAATACTGCCCAGCAGGGCCATCGATCCGGCGATGCTCAGCTGATCTGAAAAGATCACCGCTAATCCACAGATACCCAGTAAGACGCCGATCACGCGTCCCGATGTCAGACGCTCTTGCGGTAAATAAAAATGGGCGATGACGAGACCAAAGGCAGGAAAGGTGGACTGAAGCACCGCCGCCAGCCCGGAAGAGATGTATTGTTCGCCCCAAAAAACCAGACCGTAGTTCAGGCTGAACTGCAGAAAGCCGACTACCGCTATTAATGACCATTCCCGAAGGGTACGAGGCCAGGCGGCGCGGCGGGCAAGCACCATCAGCATCAGGATCAGAGAAGCGAGGAAGAAGCGGATGCCCGCGAACGTGATCGGCGGCAGATCGGCAAGACCGATCTTAATGAACAGCCAGGTTGAGCCCCAGATACAACAGAGGATCAGCCAGACGATGCGCGCTTTCATTTGGACATTTGTATGTGAGGCCGGGCAGAAGCCCGACCATCAAGGAGGCCTCAGGTCCGTAACCGTGAGCCTCCCTGGCGGTCGGGCTACCGCCCCGCATACCTGCGAGACTACTATTTCTTCTCTTCGTGCTGCTCCGTCAGTTTGATGATCGAAAAGACAGCGCCCTGCGGGTCCTTGATGGTCGAGAAGCGGCCGACGTTCGGAATGTCCATCGGCGGCACAATAGCCTGCGCGCCCAGGGTTGTGGCCTTCTGGAAAGTCGCATCGCAATCCTCAACCGCGAAATAGATTCCCCAATCCGGCGGAACAGGCCCCATGTGCGGACCAATTTGCATCATGCCGCCTGCGTGCTCCGCGCCGTTCATCCATTCGGTGTACTCCATAGGAGCGCCGTGCGTGTTAGCAGTCCAGCCAAAGAGTTTGGTGTAGAAATCCTTCGCGCGTTCTGTGTCGGTAGTCAGCAGTTCATTCCACGACACGCTATTGGGCTGGCCCTTAACGCCGAACCCAGTATGCTTGCCAGGTTGCCAAATGCAGAAGGCCGCACCTGTTGGATCCACGATCACCGCCATTCGGCCGACGTCCATAACGTCGAAAGGTTCCTTCATCACAGTGGCGCCCAGTGCTTTAGCTTTTGCCGCAGTTTCGTCGGCGCTGGCGACGCTGATGTACGAGGCCCAGTGAGTGGGCACGTCTTTCATCATCTCGCCCTTCTGATAAAGCGCTCCGGTGTCCTTGCCGCCAAGTTTCAGCATGGTATAGACCATGTCCGGCCCGGCCGGCATGTCGTGCGCTTCCCAGCCGAACAGTTCACAATAAAACTTCTTGGCGCCCGGCCCATCGGTCGTGGCCAGCTCAGCCCAACAGAAAGTGCCCGGCGCGAATTCGAGTTGTGTCTGCGCTCCCGTTTCGCTCATCTCAGTTTCTCCTTAAGGCAATGAAACATTTGGCGGCGGGCTGCCGCCCGCGGCGGTTTAGTCGTGGTGGTAATAGCCCACCCCTAAACGAAATTGATAATTGAAGTCTAAGGGGGTGAAACTCTATCAGCGAGCGGTGGGAAAAGCTAGTCGACGATAGCCTTAGCCCCGCCGCTACTCCAACCGACAATAGACGCAAGGCTAGCAAACTATTTCAAGCGACTGCCCGCTCTGCTGCTGGATGCTGATAGCGTTCTATCTGGGCAGAATCATAAGAGTCTTTATGGCCGCAGGTGGGACAGTCAATAATATAGCTGGCATTGATCTTTGATTTGCCATCCGACAAATCGGGGAAAAGAATCTGTTTTTCCTCACAACCTTTACAGACGTACATGAGATACCAGTTTCCCGGCTTGAGGGTGTGCATAGAGGGGAACCTTTCTGTCGGGGACGGCAGCCCACTGTTTACCGCTCTCTTTGGTTTCCGTCTGTACGTTTGCGGACAAAAGATGTGCCAAATAGTGACTGTGACTGTTCAAATTAAGGCACTACCATAGCGGAGATCAGCGCATGCAGAATATGAGGTCAGCAGACAGGGATATCGGCGCTCCTGCACCCTAAAAGCGAAATCGCGCTGCCATCAACCGAAGTTGCTAGCAGCGCAATCTCTAACTTATCAACCACCGAAGTGGTTTCTAAGATGGCAGCCCGGCTTGGCCAAGCACAAGCTGCCAATTTGTATACCGACAAGCAATCGGCGGTCGATGCTTCCCGGTCGGCACGCGATCCGTTTCCACTTACCTAGCTTCCCTTGCGGGACATTCAGTTTGTTTTCACCAATCTCACATTCCTTGCGGAGCGTGGTGCCTTTAGGTAGTTTTTTTGGTGGCTGTCCTCCACCGCCGGTTACGTCCCCGGCAACGAGGCCCAACTTTCGTTGAGCGACATGGCTCCCCTTCAGCGGGTCCTTCCCAAAGGGTGCTACCCGTTTTTATCCGGGCGCCCAGAAGAAACCTTTCGGCTCCTCCCTGGCAAGCCTTTCGGCTTCAGCGACGGGCGTCATAGCAACCACAAACCGCTCTGTCGTTACTCTCTCCCAGAGTGTCACCACTCTGTTCGCCTGTCCCTTCGCTGGTCTCAAAGACCGTAACCTTCGCGACGGGCAGAGTTATACCTAAAAGAATTTTTCTCGTCAAAGTTTTATGTGTTTTATTTTTCGAAGAAGTTTTTTTCGTGGTTCCTAAACTCCAAATTCGCTCCAAGGTGCTCGGGGAATTCCATGTGCTACAATACGCACCCAACGCGGCCAGTAAGAACGCATCTCCCCGGACCTTCTCTCAGTAGCCGTCGCAGATGCTTCACTTCCAGATGGAAGGCCTTTGAAAAGGAGAATTCAATGAAAACCAGGGTGCCTCAAGTCGCAATCTCGTTGTTGTTTTGCCTGTTGATTTCAGTGCCAGCCGCACGCGGACAGCAAATCATCACCACTGTTCCAGCCGGCACGCCAACTACGACACCTCCGACGCTTCCTCCGGCCCCGCCTGATCAGAAAGCCTATGACGAGGCCCGGCGAATTAAGGACCCGCAGAAAAGAATTGAAGCTTTAGAGAAAATCACCAAAGACTATCCCGATCACTTTGTCGCTTTTCAGGCGCGGAATGACCTGCTTGACGCCCTGATCAAGAACTTCCCCGATCAAAAGGAGCGCATTCACGCCGCGGCCGAAAAAATTCTCGAACCTAATCAGGGAATCGTCATCTCCGGTGGCACTTATCTAACTGTGGCCTCCAGACTTTTGGAAGCGGGATTATTTCTGGACTGGGCCGAAGAACTGATTCACAAAGGCTCCGCCCAATACGAAGAAGAGACGGCCAAGGCTCAGCGCCGGCAACGCGCTCGTTATCAAGACGCATTGGGAAGAATCTATCTCAAGCAAGGCAAGACAAAAGAGGCGAAGAGAAGTCTCAAGCTCGCGCTGGTAAATGAGCCCGATTTACCAACTGCATTGCTCGGCCTGGGGCAAATCGCCGAGAAGGCGGGTGATCACAAGGCTGCTCTTGAGTACTTTGCCTCAGCCGCGGTGAAGTCACCCTTAAAAAAAACAGATCGTCAGCAGATGGAAGCCATCTATCGGACGGTCCATCATGACTCGCTGGAAGGTTTGGAAGCGATACTCGACGCGAAGTATCGAAAACTCAATGCGGGCCTGAACTTCGCTCATTATCAGGCGACCAGCAAGCGCACCAATCGCACCGCACTTGCCCGACCCGATGACTAACCCGGCCACAGTGGAGCGCGGCAAATATTACGGAGTGCCGGGCACGCCTACGCCGGTGGTGGATGGATTCAGATTGCCGAGCAGCGGCGGCTCGCGCGACATGACCAAGGGGTTTTACGATCGGGTAAATCCCAAAGTTGAAACGGAACTCGAAGCTCCAGCCAGCGCCGAACTCAAGTTGACGGCCGCCCTCGAAGGCGAGCGGATAAGAACCAACGTGACTGTCGACAAAGTCACGGCAGCCTCACCGGATTTGAAGCTGCAGATCGCTTTGACCGAGGATGAACTCCGATATACCGGCGAAAACGGGATTCGGTTTCATCCCATGGTAGTGCGCAGTCTGGCGGGCAAGGACGCGCTGGGATTCGCGGTCGCGCCGGCGGGCCCGACCAACATCGAGTGGACTTTCGATCTGAAGGCGATGAGCGATCAGTTAAAGAAGTATCTCGACAGCTACGAACAACAGGGGCACCGCGGAGATACCTTCACCTTTAGCGAAAAGAAGTTTCAAATTGATCCGAACAATCTGTCGCTCGTCGCTTTTGTCCAGGACATGAAGACAAAAACCGTCCTGCAGACAGTCTATCTTAAGGTCAGACCGGCTACGACGGCCTCGGTCCAGAGGGCGGCCAGATAGGATGGCTTCACATCGCCTATTTAAGCTGGCGCTGGTGCTCTGTTTCTCGGCCGCAACCATTTTCGGCCAGGAGGCAGAGACCGAACCCAATCCTATCAAGTGGTCGATCACTACCAATGCTTTAAAGGCGGTTAAGGCCGGTGATCTATTTGTCGTAGAACTAACCGCGCAGATTGAAAAAGGCTGGCATCTTTATTCTACCGAACGCGTCGAAGGCGGCCCCACCCCTACGCGGATCAGCATTCCCCCGGGGCAATCGTTTGAGATGGCCGGCGAAATCGATTCACCCGCCCCGCATTCTTCCTACGATCCAAATTTTCAGGTAGCGACGGAATACTATGACGGCTCAGTGTCGTTTACGATCCCCGCGCGCGCGTTGGCCAATTTAGCGACAAGCTCAAACAAATTGAGGCTGCAGGTGCGCTACCAAACCTGCACCCAAACTATCTGTCTCGCCCCTAAACTGCTCGAGCTGGAAACCCAAATCAAGATTGGCGGTTTAGATGCCGGCCCGAAACAGTCCGTCGAGACCGCCGGAGTGGAAAACGCTTTCGCACCGCTGGCCGTCGGAGCGGTCGTTCCGGATTTTGAGTTTACCGACTTCACCAGAAAGACTCGACACCTGTCCGAGTATCGCGGGCGCTATGTCTTGCTCGACTTCTGGGCCACCTGGTGTAGCCCATGTCTGGCCGACATTCCGCACCTTAAAGAAAGCTATTCGAAATATCGTGCGCTGGGACTTGACATTTTAGGAATGAATAGCGAAACGCTCGGACAGGGACAAGTCGAACCTGATTTCTTGCGGGATACTGAAGCCCGCGCGCGTGAGATCGTTAGCACGCGAGGCGTGACCTGGACACAAGCGACCACCGAGACATCGGTGCCAGTGGCGGTGCGAACATTCGGCCTCAAAAGCCTGCCGGCAAAGATCCTGATCGACCGCGACGGCCGCCTGGTCGCCCGCGTTAAGACGAGTTCTGAACTCGACGCACTGCTGGCGACTTTGTTGAATGCCAAACAGTGAGCGAGTCTGACCAGTCAATGTCAGAAGCCCGAGCGTAAACGAGGGCTACGCTCGCGACTCGCCTCTGGGAATCCGGGCAACTCTCAGTCTGCGCCGCGTAACGGCGGTTTGAATTTAGCCCGGCCTTTCGGAGTCTCTCGGAGAAAGGATTTTCTCTGTGTAAAACTCTGTGCTCCTCTGTGTCTCTCTGTGGTGAAAATGACTTAGCAAAACCTTCACCACAGAGACACAGAGGTCACTTGCGAGAGTCGCCCTCCCTCACGGTCGGGCTTCTGACACGCGCTTGTGGAACTGTCGGGCGCCTTGATTTCGAGCGGACTCATTCTCGTGTCATCAAATCAGCCATGGCTCGCCGAATTCCTTCCTGCATCAGCTCGGCTTCGTCTTCACTTTTGTATGGATGACGCGGCCAGAAGAAACCTTTCAGTCCATCTTTGCGGCGGCGCGGCACAATGTGTATGTGCAGATGCGGCACGCTCTGGCTGACGCGATTGTTCATCGCGACGAAGGTTCCGTGCGCCTCCATTGCTGACTCGACCGCGCGAGTGAGAAGTTGGGCAGTCCGGAAGAAAGGCGCGATCAGTGACTCGGGCAAATCGGCAAAGGTTTCGTAGTGCGGTTTCGGAATTAAGAGGCAATGGCCAGGAAAAACCGGGCGGTGGTCGAGAAAGGCCAGCGATATTTCGTCTTCGAATACCAGTCTCGCGCCCACCTCACCGGCAGCGATCCTACAAAACAGACACGTGGCGTTAACTGCGGTTAGCATGTTCTCAGAGAACGGGGCAGTTGCCCGACCGTGAGTGAGGGCTCAAATAAATACGAGCCCTTGCTTACGCGCGGGCTACCGCCCCGGAACTCCGCGCGAGACTTGATGGTACCGAAAACAACTCGCCTCGTGATCGTTTACCATCCCCACGGCCTGCATGAATGAGTAGCAGATGGTTGAACCCACGAACTTGAAACCCCGGCTGAGGAGATCGCGGCTTAGCGCGGCGGATTCCGCCGTTTGTGCTTGCAGCGCCGCACCGCGTTTGCGCCTGATGGTTCGATCCTTTACGAATCGCCAGACATATTCATCAAAACTGCCAAACTCTTTTTGGATCGCCAGGAAAGCTTTGGCATTCGACACCGCGGAATTGATCTTCAGGCGATTACGGATGATGCTGGCGTCGGCGAGTAATTTCTTAATCTTGCGTTGATCGTATTTAGCGACCAGCCGCGGATCGAAGTTATCGAAGGTGGCGCGGTAGCTATCTCGCTTACGCAAAATAATTTCCCAGCTGAGGCCCGCCTGCGCGCCTTCAAGAATCAGGAATTCGAACAACGTCCGATCGTCGTGGGTAGGCACGCCCCATTCGGCATCGTGATAAGCAATCGATAGTTCGGTGCCCGCCCAGTGACAACGACGAAGGCTCTCTTTTGATTTTGGATTACTCACGTTTTCCCGAATCATGACTTGAGTTCGCAAGGCGCTCGATTGCATCAACCAGAACGTCCGGCTCAACCGGCTTGGCCAGGTGTATTTGAAAACCCGCGGAAATCGCCAGTTGCCGATCTTTCTCAGTAGCGAAGGCTGTCAGGGCAACGGCGGGAATGTTACTCGCTTCCGAAGACAACAACCGCACTTTGCGAATTAACTCATAGCCGCTTTCAATCGGCAGTCCGATGTCACTCAGCAAGACGTCAGGTTTAAAGACTGACAGGTTCTCCAGTGCTTCCTGTGCCGACTCAACCGCCTCGACCTCTGCGCCTGAACATTCGAGTGTCAGCGAAAGAAGTTCGCGCGCATCAGGTTCATCTTCCACCACCAGCACCCGCACTCCCTCGAGCGGTTGGCGGTTCGCTCTGTCTAATTGATCAACGAATTGATCAGAACCGGCTCTCTCTGCTGAAAGCATGGCTGCCAGCGGCATTCTGATGGTAAACGTCGCTCCCAACCCTTCCCCGCGGCTCTCAGCCGTAACGGTCCCGCCATGCAGTTCAATCAGATGGCGGACAATCGCGAGTCCCAGACCCAGGCCGGTGTGCGACCGGGTAAGAGGTGATTCGGCCTGACGAAATCTTTCAAAGACGCGCGGCAAGAACTCCGGATGAATGCCCATGCCGGTATCCCGGACCACGAGTTCGGCTGACGAGCCCGACCGGCGAAACGAAACGTAGACATGACCGTCGCGGGACGTGAATTTCACTGCGTTTGAAAGCAGGTTCCAGATCACCTGTTGCAGTCGCGCAGGGTCGCCGGAAACAACTCCGTTCGCAGCATCACTGGAAACATGAATATGAACGCCCTTGGCATTTGCAGCCGGGCGAACGATATCAACCGCCGCGGCAATCACCGGCGTGAGATCGATCGCTCTCACCTCGAGTTTGAGTTTGCCTCCGGCGATTCGTGATACGTCGACCAGATCTTCAATCAATTGGGCCTGCGCCCGGGCGTTCCTTTCAACGGTCTCAAGCGCGTGGATGGTGGTTTCCTGGTCCAGGCGCTCGGCTCGCAGCATCGATAGCCAACCCAACATTGCGGTCAGCGGAGTGCGCAGTTCATGCGAGAGAGTAGCCAGGAATTCGTCTTTGATGCGGTTCGCTTCTTCGGCTTCTGTGCGCGCAGTTCGTTCACTTTCAATCAACCGTTCGCGCTCCTTCTCAGCCCGTTTTAGTCCGGTCACGTCCCAGCCCAACCCGGCCAAACGATAGGGCTTTCCGTCTGCATCATAGAAAGCGCGGCCACGGCCGATCATCCAGCCCGGTTTGCCATTCCTGGTGGAGTAGCGAAAGTCAATTTCATAGTCAGTGCGATTAGCGATCGCGTTGGCCACGGCTTGCTGCACAGCGTCCAGGTCTTCAGGATGAACAAAACCGAAGAACGCCTCTTCTGTGCCGTCAAATTCACCTGGCTCAAGGCCAAAAATCTCTTCCAGTTCAGGTGACCATTGAACTCGATTAGTGCCATCCAGGTCGCGCGTCCACGTACCCATTCCACTGGCCCGCATCGCCATAACCAATCGTTCGCGGCTCTCGAAAAGTTCCTGTTCCCACTCCATCCGCTCAATAAACTGGCCGATCTGACTACCTATGGCCGCGAAGGTGGCCAGCAGGGCTTTATCCGGCTCGCGAATCTCGTGACTGAAGAATTCCATTACCCCGAGAAAGTTCTCGCCGGAAGAAATCGGAAAAGCAAAAGCAGCGTGCAGTCCTTCGGCCGCGGCCGCGGGTCCGCGCGGAAAGTTCGCATCTTTCGTTACGTCGGGAATCCACGCCGGCTGCAAGCTTTTCCAGACACGTCCCGGCAAACCGACGCCCGGGCCGAACTGGAACTCGTAAGAGGTCGTTTCGAATCTGCTCGCTCCTGATCCGTCAGACGATTCCAGCGACGGCCAGACTTTCAAGCAACGCAGCACCTGGGCTTCCGGATCCATCATCCACATAGCTCCTACTTCCCAGCCAAACGTCTTACAAATTCTTTGCAGCATCAGCGGTAAAGCATCGGCGAGCGCCGGGGACTCAGTCAGGATTCGAGTCACTGACAAGCTGCCACTCAGGCGCCTTTCCGCCTGCCTGCGCTCAGTGACGATCGCGGCCAGCGAGAGCGTCGTGATTGCGTAGTTACCAATATAGGCTTGCAGAAAAAGAAGACCCTCGTTTCTGCTGTAAATCGCAAATCCGCCATAGCCATGAATCGTTCCCCAAATCGCGATGGCCGAGAGCACGGCCATCGCAGTTGACACACCTCTCGGACCAAAACGAAATGCCGCCCAGAGCAGTAACGGTATCGTTACGTGTCCCCAGGGACGCGCGGTGGCGGATTGGGGCAACAGGTTTGTGTAGACGGTAGCGGACAGCAAGGCCATCAAGAGGAATAACAAAACAGCTTCAGCTAGACGCCAGCCGCGCCAACGATCGATCGGCTTCTCAACCCAGCTTAGAATCAACGGCGTCACTACGAGCGCCCCCACGCCGTCGCCGGACCACCAGGTCAACCAAAGCCAACCAAAATTATTCCACGAGGCAGCGCCACTCAGAAACAAACACAAGTTGCCAATCGTCGCGCTGACTGCGGTGCTGACTATCGCTGCAAGAACGACAAACTTTAGAACATCAATGGCTCGATGGAACGGATTGCGCGATCCTATGAAGCGACGAACCAGATAAACCGCGGTGAATGCTTCCAGGGTGTTCCCGATCGAAATGCCCGTGGCGGTTGCCAGAGAAACATCGGTCAGTAAGTAGTTGGCAACCAGGGCACCCAGGAGAACGCCCGGTATGGTGCGATAGCCCAACAACAGTCCCAGAGCGATGGCGACGCCGGTGGGAGGCCAGACCGGCGACACGCTGGCGTTAAGGGAAGCTACGGAGAGACCGAGCTTTGCCGACAGTAAATAGACTCCGGCGACAAACAAAATCACCCCGAGGTCAACCAACTTCCGATAATTGCGAGATTGCGTCATTGGCTCGTCAAGAACTTCAAAACTTAAGGCAGTTCAGTTCAGAATTTTTGGCGCGTTTTCTAACTCACTCAACTTCGCCGCCTTCCCGTCCATAGAAGAGAACCCAGACCGCAAAATCATCGGTGAAGTTTTCAAAACGATGTTCGACGCCCGCGGCTGCGAACAAGACATCGTCCGGCGCGAAGGCCTGGCGAGCGCCGTCACAAATGAATTCTCCGCCGCCTCGGGCTACGACGTAGATCTCGTCGCGTGAATGCGGTGTTTGGTCATCGTGGCCGCGCGGCGCGTACAGCTTGACCACCAGCGAACCATGTTCGAATACGCCGACCGAGAGTTCACCCTGAGGACCGGGCAAACGATCCTGCGCTTCCGCCAGGCTAATCTTTTTACAGAAGTTGGTAGGTGTCATGGTGACTCAGCTAATAATACATTACAATGCCCGTCACCAATGACGAGTTTGGGTGCTGCCCGGTTACTTTCTTTGGCTCGGTGTTCTTCCGGTTACGTGAAGCTGTTCCGGCAAGAGGCGTAAAATCACCATGCGTAAGAGTGCGCTGCGAGAAATTGCCCGGAGACGTGATTTCATCTCGGGCATTTATAACTATTGCGACCGTTGGTGCGAGCGGTGTCCCCTCGCCGCGCGCTGTTTGGTCTATGCAACCGAACAGGCGGACGACGTGTCAGCCGATCCCGAGGCCCACGACATTAACAGTGCAAAGTTCTGGCGCCGCATGGAATCGATATTTCAGGAAGCCCATGAGATGATCCTGGAATTGGCGGAAGAAGCCGGTCTGGATCGAGTAGAGCTGGAGGCTGAAGAGGATCTCATCGACCGAGAGCAACACAGACAGGACGCCAAGCAACACGAACTCTCACTTTCCGCGCGCCGGTACGCCGAGATGGTCCAGCAATGGTTTACGGACGAATTCGCCGTCGAAGAAAGCGTGTACGACGATACCACCGGTAAGTCGAAGAACACTGAGGATGACATCGATGTCAGCGACGCGATCGAAGTGATTCGCTGGTACCAGTTCTTTGTCGCCGCAAAGGTTTATCGTGCCCTGATGGGTCTCGAGGATAAGAGAATCGCGGACGCCCTGGGTGTGGCCGAAGTTTTTATCGACAACGAAACCGACGAAGACGACTTACAATTCAGCATCGCCAGTGATGATGCGGATGGCTCGGCCAAGATTTCGCTGATCGCCATTGATCGTTCCTCCAGCGCCTGGCGCGTGATGCAGAGTTCAATGTCCGAGAAAGCGGATTCGATTAAGCCAATGCTACTTGAACTGGAACGATTGAGGCGCGCGACCGAACAAGTCTTTCCGCAGGCGCGAGATTTTATCCGGCCTGGATTCGACGAAGTTATCTCGGAGTTTGTGAGCTAGAGAGTGAGATCAGTCCAGCTTCGTGTTAGTTCGTGTGAGTTCGTGGATCGCTCGGTTCTAGACCCAGCGAACGATCCACGAAATCACACGAACCAACACGAAATAAATCCGCAGACGAACAGCATTCGACGGAGATGAGTCGAATGGAAAATGCTTCCTGGTGGTGACGGGATCCTTGACGTACAAATGAAGGGCAACATTCCCATTCCCGAGCTCCCATTCTCTGAAGAAGTCTGGTTGATGGTGGCCGTAACTTCGGTGCGCGAGCGGCGCACGCAACAGGGCAAGCCGTTCCGTGATGCCAGCGCGCGCAACGCAACCGGCAGCCTGGCGCTGAAGATCTGGGCCGAAGTTCTCGAAGGCCGTGAAGACCTGAAGCCCGGACTGTGGGGCGTGACGGGCAAGCTGGAGCCTTTTCAGGATCGTTCGCAGTTTGTCGTCTCTGACTACAAGCCCATAAAGATCGATCAATACCGCGAATACCTGGGTTGCGATCCAGCTCTCCCACGCGCTTTCACACTGGATATCGAGACGCTTGCTCTGCCCGGCTTTCGCGATCGCGTCCGTCCGAAACTGGAAAAAGATCTGAAGCTCGGGTATATGCGGCTGGAGCAGCAGCAGAGATACCTGGAGGACATCGCGGCCGAGGAAGAGCGCGTCTATCAATTAGGTTCGCTGAATGCCACCTCCGGGCGTGTCTTGTCAATTGCCGTGCACGTCGGGCCGATTCCCGGATTTGAGATCGAAGGCTTGACCTCGGATCAGAACGAGCATGCCTTTGGCATCGACGAAGAAGGCAAAGAGCAGGAGGAGGCGCAGGCGCTGCGCGACTTCCTTTCTCTGATTTCCGATTTTGATTTGGAGTGCGACGAAATCGTCGGCCACAACATCATCGGCTTTGACTTGCCGTTTATCTATCAACGCTGCCTCGTCAACAACATTCCGGCGCGGCCTCCGATCAATCTGGGCGAATACAACGTGCGCGGCGTATTCGATACGATGAAAGGTTGGTGGCTCGGCAGTCGCAACCGCGTCGGTCTCGACGACATTGCCTGGGCGCTGGGAATCGAATCCAGTAAGACCGGCGAAGTCGAAGGCAGCAAAGTTTTCGATTTATATCAGGCCGGACGGCTGGCCGAGATTCGCGAATACAATCTGAACGACGTGCGTGTCACGCGTAAAGTGTACGAGCGTTTGATCGCGTGCTTTGGGCGTTGAGGAATCCGCAGATTACGCAGATTTCACAGATTAAGGGCATACAAAGACCCGGACATCCTCGCTGCTGTTTTGTTGAGTCTATGTAATCTGCGGATCGCTTTTATTTCCGTCTCTGCGACGCTGTTTCATTTCCGAAACAGACTCTGATAAACTGCGAAAGTCATGGATAGTTTGATTCCAGTGGTGATGATTTTCTCCGGCATCGTCGTCGGCGCAGTCGTCGTGTGGCTGCTGCTTCGCGGCCAATCGCAGCGAAGTTATGAAAAGGGCCAGGCCGACAGCACGGCGCAGGTTGCCGCCCTGCGGGAGCGTCTGGCGGCGCGGGATCAGGAAGTGCAAAAGCTGCAACAGTCGGGCGACAAAGAAATCGCCCAGCGCGAGCGACTAAGGGAGCACAACGCAAATCTGCAGGCCCAACTCGAAGGCGAGCGTCGCGCCGCACAGGAACGTTCAGAGTCATTCAAGCAAGCCGCCGGTGAGCTTTCCGAAAAATTCAAGGCACTCTCTCGTGACGCCTTGAAAGACAACAATCAATCGTTTCTCGATCTCGCCCGGGCGACTCTGGAAAAGTTTCAGACAAGCGCCAAAGGCGATCTGGAACTCAGGCAACGAGCGATCGATCAGCTGGTCAAGCCGCTGAAAGAATCGCTGGAGAGAGTGGACGGTAAGATTGGCGAGTTGGAAAAAGCGCGGGCCGGAGCTTATTCCGAGTTGCGCGAACAGGTCCGCGCCCTGGCGACTTCGCAATTACAGCTCCAATCAGAAACCGGCAACCTGGTGAAGGCCCTGCGCACGCCGCACATTCGCGGCCGTTGGGGAGAGATCCAGTTGCGCCGCGTCGTCGAACTGGCAGGCATGCTTCATTACTGCGATTTTACCGAGCAGGAAACCGTAACTGGTGAAGATGGGCGGATACGTCCCGATGTGATCGTTCGCTTACCGGGCGGCCGCACGATCGTCGTCGATGCAAAGGTGCCCTTCGATGCTTTCTATGAATCGATTTCGACGACCGACGACGTCGTTCGAGTTGAGAGACTCAAGGACCATGCGCGTCTGGTCCGCGCTCACATTGGTCAGTTGAGCAAGAAATCCTATTGGGAGACCGTGCAGCCTACTCCGGAATTTGTGCTGCTGTTTCTGCCTGGCGAAAATTTTTACAGCGCGGCGTTGGAACACGATCCGAAACTGATCGAAGACGGCGTTAACCAGGGCGTGATCATTGCGACGCCGACTACGCTGATCGCCTTGCTGAAGGCTGTTTCTTACGGGTGGCGCCAGGAGCAAATGGCCGCGAACGCGCAGGAAGTCAGCAAACTCGGCAAGGATTTGTACGATCGTCTCCGTAAATTCACCGAATATTTTTCCGACATCGGCAAGAATCTGGACCGCGCGGTGGAGTCGTACAACAAGGGCGTCCGCTCGTTCGAAGCACGGGTTCTCGTAACGGCGCGGAAGTTCAAAGAGCGTGGCGCCATCAGCGGCGAAGAGATCGAAATACTGGAGCCGATTGATAAGTCAACGCAGGTGTTGAGTATGGATGAGGGTGGGCTATTTCCCGAATTAGTCGCGCCAGAGCCGGAAACGAAGGAAGACGAATCGATGCCGTTGTTAAGCTCCCAGAGAGCGAGCGGCCAGGGATGATTCAAGGAGCCATCGAAGATGGCGGCAGATGGTAGCCCCGGGCGTAAGCTCGGGGTTTCGTTTGCAAACAGGGATAGAGCCCCGCAGGGCGACAGAAATGCCCCGTCGGCTAAAACTTCTGCCGCCGGCTTCGCAGGCTCAATAAATATTTTGCGACTTAAGAAACGCCGATTCGGAACAATTGCTCAAGCGAGAGCTACGTCAATCTGCGCAAGCTGCGGATAGAACCCTGTGGCAAGAGAAATCTGGTTAGGTCCGGTGCTGGGAAACAATCGCGAGCGTTTGCTGCGGCGATGTGCTGAGTATGTGTCACGAGGCCAGGCCGAACGACTGCTCTACATCGCGGCCTCACATCCTTTACTTGATCTGGTCACAGATAAGCTGCTTGACGGTAAGCAAGCGGCCGGTGTATGGGGAGAGTTTCCTGTCTATCTTTTTCGCGGTCTGGTCCGAAGAATTCTGTCGGGAGCGATCGTGTCAGAAGCCCGACCCCGGGGCCCCCAGCCGGGCAGCCTGGCTGGGGTGGGACGGTCAGGGAGGGCAACGAACGCTACGCAGCCCTTGCTAACGCGCGGGCTTCCGACCTCTGCGACCGACGCGCGGACTGAGAAGCCGCTTCCGCCACGCATCGCTATCGATCGCGAAGAGCTGCCGCTCCGGAAAAGTCTGATCTCCCAAATCATCAAACAACTTGGCGCCGCCGGGAGGCTCAGGGCCATCAAGCCAATGGCTAATCGCGATGGTTGTGTTAATACGATCGCGTCTTTGATTGGTGAACTCCAACGAGCCGGCAAGACACCCGCTGAGTTTCAAAACGCGATCGAAGAGCGCGCCGCCGAATCCGGCATCGAAGTGCCGGAACAGAGTGGCCAGACAATCATCTCACCGCGTCCGCAGCTCGATTTCGACCGCGAGGTGGCGCTGATTTATGCGGCCTACGCCGAGGCTCTGGATCGCTTCAACTTAACCGACGAAGACGCCGATCAATTGCGGGCGCTGCAAATTCTGCGCGGCGAAGTTGATGGAAACGCGGTTTCCCTGCCCTGGCTCGATCAAGTCGAGTTGTTGGTGCTCGACGGCTTTTTTGATTTCACGCCGGTGCAAGGCGAGATCTTAAAACACCTGATTCCGCTAGTCCCGAACGCGATCGTTAATCTCAACAGCGACGCGCGCAATACAGATATTTTTCGTCCCTTTCAATCTACGATCGAGCATCTGGAGTCGATCGCCGATTTCGAGATAAAGACCAGTGCAGAATTTGCCGAGGTCGACACCGCGTTAGCGCGTTTGCGCGGAGAGCTATTCAATGCGAGCGATGGCCGTGGCGGTGGCCCGGACGTGAGGGAGGGCTCAGGCGCAGACAAGGATACCCGCGCACCGCAGGCAAGCACGCCTGCGCTCGTTCTCGAGTGCGGAGATCGCGAAGTAGAAATTCGGGCCATCGCCAAAGAAATCAAGCGGCTGGTCTTGACCGGAGGATACAAGCTCTCAGAGATCGCGCTGGTGGTGCGCGAGCGGGCCGCCTATGCTGACACGATTCTGCGCGTCTGCGCGGACGAATCAATTCCCGCTAACCTGGAACGCCGGGTCGAGGCAGTCGAAACGCCCGCCATGCGTGCCTGCGGGAAGCTCTTTCAGCTGCTCAAAGATACTTCCCGCGAAGAAATCAGGAACCCGAAGACAAGCGAGATCGCTCATTTGATTAAGACCGGTTACTTTCGCGCTTCAGCCGACGCGTTGACTGAGCTGTCAAAGGCGTTCGATAGCCAGTACGCTTCATTGTTGGTAAAGGATGAGACGCGACGAAGGAATGAACCTTCCGATCAAGATGAAGCGCGGCGGATCGAACGACTGCGTTCGGAACTCGGCATCGGCCGATGGCTGCCCGATGTCCTGGAAAATGTAATCGCGTACGTCGGCAGCGAACTGCGGGTAAAGGCCTGGATCGAACGCGCGCGCCGTCTGATAGATAAGTTCCCTTCGCCCGAAGCGGCACGAACCTTGATCGCCGGCTCAACTCTTGAAAGTGAGGACGCCGCGGTTGCGGCTGAAGACGAGTCACCCCCGGATGAAGCCCCAGTGCGGCGGCACAAGCCCGCGCCAATCCATCCAGCCGCTATCGCGTGGGCCGTGGCTTTGATCGAGCACTTGCAGGATTTGGTATCGAGCATGCCCGAAGCGGCGACCCCTGAGCAACTCCGCGGGGCGCTGATGTCAGTTCTCGAGCAATTGGAATTCGCAAAGCAGGTGCGGCGATCTTTCCGTCAGGCCGGACCAGCGGCCGATGTACCGCAAGTGGCTCTGGACGTACGCGGATTGGAGAGCTTGCGCCGCGCCCTGGCTGCGGCGGTAAGAAGTTTTGGGTACGCGGGGCAAATCGTGTCAGAAGCCGGACCCCGGGATCGCCAGCCGGGCGGCCCGGTTGGGGTGGGGAGGGCAACTCTGGCCGCGCCCACCCTGACGGCCGGCCTTCTGACACAAGTGACCCTGTCCGCATTCATCGACGAGGTCGAGCGATCTTTGCGATCGCAGCTGTTGGCGATTGGCGCCGCGAACCGTGACGGACTACAGGTGCTGGAGGCCACAAACGTGCGCGGCCTGCGCTTTCGGGCGGTCTTCATTGCGGGCTTGATCGAAAGCGGGTTTCCGCTCAGAACCTCGCGCGACTGGCTTTATCCGCATGAAGAGCGGGTGCGGCTACAGAAGCACGGGATTTTCCTGGAAGACATCTCAACCGACACCCTGCTAAAGGAAGAACATTATTTCTATCAGGCGGCCTGTCGCGCGACTGAGCGACTTTATCTCACCCGGCCGCTGGCCAGCGGTGCGGTCAGCGAAACCGTCGCGTCTTACTACATCGAGGAACTGAAGCGGGTGATCGATCCGAATGATTTTGCGATCGAGCAGGTCCGCGGCGATCTTGATACCCGCGAATTGACGCAGTCTTCCACTGGCTCCGAGCTCTCCACTTTCCTGATTAGGCAAAGCCAGCAACGCGTTAGCGGAAGGGATGGCAGGCGCTCTTTGTCACCGGCTCAAATCGAAGACTTGCTCGTGCAAGTTGAAGCGCACGGCTACATTACACCTTCAGCGGTGCGGAGAGTTGTAGCGGAGAGAGAAAGAAACAGCCCCTGGTTTGGATCTCGCGACGGCGAGATCACGAATCCTGATTTGCGCTCCATGCTCACCAGACACTTTGGACCTGAACACGTCTACAGCGCCAGCGGAATGAGCACCTATGGTAATTGCTCTTTTCGTTTTTTTGCCGCGCGCGTGCTCAGGTTGGAACCGCGCAGCGAGGCGGCGCTTGACCTGCAGGCAATCGACGCCGGCAAACTTCTCCATGACATCCTGCGGCGGTTCCTGGAGCGACATCGTAAACAGTATCTGCCGGATTTGAATCGTGAAGAATTGCGTCATGAATTGAGCCAGACGGCGGATGACGTTTTCCGGGAGCACGAAGCATTGGTGCCGCCCTTGAATCAGCGCATCTGGAAAATTGATTGCGAGATTCGCAAGCTCATTTTAGATCAAGTCCTGCTTTACGAACTGCGCCTGCAGGAGAAAACGAAAGGCCGCGGTATGCGTCCGGCTTTTTTCGAACTCGCTTTCGGTCGCGCGTCTCAAGCCAGCGATCCGAAGTCGTCGTCCGAGTATTTGCGGTTCGACCGCGCCGCATTGAATGGAACCGAGAGCGCGCTCTTTCAAGGCCAAATCGATCGCGTCGACATTAACGAGCGTGACAAAGTGGCGGTCGCTTATGACTATAAGCTGTCGCAGGGAGCGAGATTCGAGGACATTGAAACCGGGCGGCAGGTGCAGATTCCGATTTATCTGGCCGCGCTCGAACAATTGTTTTTGCCGGGATATGAGTTGGGGGGTGGCGGCTATTATAAGTTGAAGTCTCGAGGGCCCCGGCTGAATCAAGGCGTGTACCGGACCATGTTTACCGATTGCACCGACACCACCAGAGCGACACACGTCGATGACCTCAAATTCGCGCGGCTGCGCGCCGAGGTTCAGAAAAAGGTGTGGGACTTCATCGACGGGATGCGTGGCGGCCACTTCAAAGTAAAACCGTCGCTGGGCAAGACTACTTGTAAATTTTGCGACTATTCGGCGGTGTGCCGCTACGAGCCTTATCGAATTAGTCGCAAGCGGTGACTGATGCTGAGAGCGCGGACGGCTCGTCCGCAATGAGCGCGAAGCGCGAAAAAACCACGTGAAGACAATTGAACTCCTGGCGCTTTGCGGACGAGACGTCCGCGCTCCCAGCTACGAGTTGAACCTGAAGTACATGAGAGGATAACGAAGAATGGTGGATGAAACCGATCAGGCACTTCGCGACCATTTGCTTTCCCTGTTGACCGGCGGCAACGCGCACATCAACGTGGAAGACTTCGTCGCCGGTTTTCCGGCAGAAAAATGCGGCCAAAGGATCGAGGGGTTGCCTTACACTCCGTGGCAGGTGCTCGAGCATATACGGATCGCGCAGTGGGACATTCTGGAGTTTTGCCGCGGACAGGATCACCGATCTCCGAAATGGCCTGAAGGATATTGGCCAAAGCCGGAAGAGGTCGGCAACGCAGATCTTTGGCGGGAAACAGTCGCTAAAATCCGCGTCGATCTGAAGCAGATGGGAGATCTCGTCTCAGATCCCGCGACCGATCTGTTCGCGAAAATTCCGCACGGCACCGGCCAGACAATCCTGCGCGAAGCGCTCCTGGTCGCCGATCACAACGCCTATCACCTGGGAGCGCTGGTGGTAATGGGCAGAACCCTCTCAACATCTAAGCCAGTTTGAGAGCTGATTTGGATCGAACCAGGCGAGCCGGGTGAGACATTATCAGCGCCTCAGTGTCGAGTCTGGAACACTTAAGATGAAAATACAGGTTGCAAAGAAAAGGCTGTTCTGTTGCAATGTCGCCGTGGAACCGATGGAAGGCTCTCATCCCTGAGTAGAGGTGAAGAATCGAGTTTATGAATACCAGGACAAATTGGTCATACACCCGGCTTGTTCCAGGCATCTTAGCGATTGTCTGGTGCGGTTTGATTCCCCTCTCTGCCCAAGCACAGACAGGCGATGACCACGCGACTACGTTGTTAGCCCGCACAGAGCTCAACGCGGCTGAGAAATCGATACCAAAAACGCCGGCTCCGCCACCACCTGGTTCCCGTTTTAGTTGGAAGGGTGCCTATGTCGGTGCCCACGTCGGTAATGGCTGGGGCCGGGCGAGCACAAGCTTTGCTCCTCTTCCAACGGCTGCTCAGTTTATTAATCTGGCGCCCACTACGCTGCGTAACGATCCCATCGGGTTCAACGCCGGGGCGCAGGGGGGCTATAACTGGCAGTCCGGAAAGTTCGTCGCCGGAGCTGAGACAGACTTCTCCTGGTCACAAATGCGTGGGACAGTTGTCCAGGTCGGCTTCACCCAGAACAACGGGCTTTCGTGGAACGGCTCGCTCAGGGCCCATCAGGACACCAAGTGGTTTGGGACGTTGCGCGGGCGGGCGGGATTCGCGCCCACCAGCAAAGTACTCCTGTATGGCACGGGCGGTCTGGCATACGCTCATGTTAATTATTCCGCTAATGCAGATTTCCGGCCGCAGGGCCCCATCCAGTATCCAGCGGCAGGCAGCAAGACCAAGACAGGATGGACCGCCGGGAGCGGCGTTGAAGTCGGCATCAACAAACATTGGAGTTTGAAGGCCGAATACCTTTATTACGATCTTGGCAAACAAACGATCACCGGCAACCCAACTCCGGCAAACTCACCTTTTCAGATTTCCTATACCTGGCAAACAAAAGCTCATACCTTTAATACCGGCGTGAACTTCCGTTTTTGATCTAGTCTTTCCAGTAATAATCACACCCGATCTTAGGGCGTGCCTTCGGTGGGCACGCCTTTTTTGTTGAGGCGTCGCAAACCCTCTACAGAGGTGTCCTAATCATTTTGTGCTTGCCGTTCCCTTGCACAAGAACGATCCACGAAATCACACGAAGCAAACTGTCTCCCGCAAATTAAGACACCGCCCGGTCTGCCGGCGACGGGAGTAATCAGCAAACAAGTGTTAGAATTGCAAGTTTGCCCACACAGGTATTAATTTGAGCATTGAGCCCTATGGCTGGATCAATATGACTGAACAAAGAAACAATATCCGAAATATAGCGATTATCGCCCACGTAGATCATGGCAAAACCACTCTGGTTGACGCGATGCTGCGCCAATCCGGAACGTTTCGTGAGAACGAACAGGTCCGCGAGCGCGTCATGGATTCGATGGACCTCGAGCGCGAGCGCGGCATTACCATTATGGCCAAGAACACCTCGGTTCATTATCGAGACGTCAAGATCAACATCCTCGACACGCCTGGCCACGCCGATTTTGGCGGCGAAGTTGAACGCGTGTTGAAAATGGTCGATGGCGTAATGCTTCTGGTTGACGCTGCCGAAGGCTGTCTGCCACAGACTCGTTTCGTCCTGCGGAAGGCTTTGGAGGCCCGTCTGCCCGCGATTGCGGTCGTCAACAAAATCGATCGCCAGGATGCGCGGCCCGAAGAAGTGGTCAACGAAATATATGAACTCTTTCTGGATCTTGATGCGACAGACGACCAGATCGAATTTCCGATCCTTTACGCGGTGTCACGCGAGGGCATCGCCAAGAAACACCTGGCAGATGTGTCCACCGACCTCCGGCCGCTGTTCGATCAAATCGTGGAAACAATTCCCGCGCCGCGTCAGACGCGCCAGGAAAGTCTGCAATTGCTGGTCGCGAATCTTGACTACAGTGATTACGTCGGCCGGCTGGCGATCGGGCGAATCTACTCTGGCGAGATCGCAGTCGGCGATCAAGTTGCGATCGCCAAACGCGATGGCACGCTGCAGAAGACAAAGATCTCGCAGCTTTACATCTTCGAAGGGTTGAAGCGCGAGCCCGCTGAGCGCGCTCAGTTCGGCGAGATTGTCGCGCTGGCCGGCATGGACGAGATCGAGATAGGCGAAACGATCACCGGCGTCGAGAACCCACAGCCTTTGCCAGTCATCGCGGTTGACGAACCAACCATCGCGATGATCTTCGGTGTCAACAACTCCCCTTTCTCGGGAAAAGATGGAAAATATGTTACTTCGCGCCAGTTGAAGGAACGTCTCGAAAAGGAAGTTCTGGGCAACGTCGCGATTCGGGTTGAACCGACCGACTCGCCGGATCAATTCAAGGTATCCGGACGCGGCGAACTGCAACTGGCAATCTTAATCGAGATGATGCGTCGCGAAGGTTACGAGGTGCAGGTGTCCAAACCTGAGGTAATCACTCGCCGTGCTGATGGAAAATTGCTCGAACCGATCGAGCAGGTCGTGATCGATTTGCCCGAAGAGTTTATCGGCGTGGTTACCGAGGCCATGGGCCGGCGCAAGGGCCAAATGACCAAAATGGTCAATCACGGAACAGGCAGAGTCAGGCTTGAGTTCGAAACTCCATCGCGTGGCCTGATAGGGTTCCGCAACGAGTTCCTGACTGAAACGAAGGGTACGGGGCTGCTGAATACAATGTTCCTGCGTTGGGGCGAGTGGCTGGGCGCGATGCGCGGGCGCTCCACCGGTTCGCTGATAGGAGATCGTATGGGCGAAACCACCACCTACGCGCTTTATAACATTCAGGAGCGCGGGACACTTTTTGTGCGCCCGGGGACCAAGGTCTATGAAGGAATGGTCATCGGCGAAAATGCCCGCGCGGTTGATCTGGATGTAAATGCGATCAAGGAGAAGAAGCTGACGAACATGCGCGCCGCGTCGGCGGACGAAGCGCTGCGACTGGTGCCGGTCAAGGATCTTTCACTCGAACAGGCGCTGGAGTTCATCGCCGACGATGAATTGGTAGAAGTGACGCCCAAGAGTATTCGTCTGCGTAAACGTGTGTTGCGGGCAAACGAACGGCCGAAGAAAAAAGACGCGTGAAGTTCAGAAGTGCATTGCCTCGTAGATAATGAACTCATTTTTGTGTTCGTGTTTCCTGTCAACTCTGACACAGACGATCCACGAATCCACGCGAAACCTCACGAACAAACTGATTTCGGCTCGTGTAATTTCGCGGATACAATCCGGGATTAGCTTGATCACGGGCGCTCGACTCCTTGATTAGAAGTCGAGCGCCCGTCTAATTGTTCGACTTGAGGTTCGAGCAGGATTTACTGAATCTCCACGCCCCGATTGATTGCCAGGGTCCTGGCCTTTATCACGACATCACCATCGATATCGCCAGAGCCGCTTGTCCAGGCTTCGATTTCTTCGGTGGGCCGGCCCAGCGCCAATGCCAGCTTTTCGTCACTGGCATCAAACGCGGCGTCGCGCACACTCTTCAAGATTTGGGCCGCCTCTTCCTGACCCGTGCCACGGTCGTCAATCTCTGGTTCGGTTTGCTTATCTTCTGCAGCAGGTCTCATCGACGCTCTCGCGGAGCTATCTTCACCGTTCTTAGTACGCTTCGCGTCAAGACTTGAGACAGAGTGGTCATGGAAATCCTTGCCGTTACTCGCGGCCGCACGATTCTTCCCGTTCGCGCTTTCACCGTTCTCTGGCGTGGCTTCCTTCGTCCCGCGGTTGAGCGCGTACAGTAAACCCGCCCCAATTCCAATTCCGCTTAGTAAGAGAATGCTCTTCTTCATGAATGAATTCCTCCTTGTTTTTCGAACGAGGTGACTTGAACTTAAGCACGCACCATCCGACTTGTCCGTTTATGATTCAAAATCTTCGGGCTGCCGCTGAAGTTGCAAGATCAGTGCCGCGAGTGTCCCTGATATTTGCGTCTCGTAAATAGCTTTACAATGAGAAGGCATGCTTCACACATTCAAATGAAGAAGAACGGAGTTTTGAGTTTCATGATTCTTCGTATGATTTAGTGGATCGTATTTGGCGCAGCAGGACGATCGACCAAATCACAGGAAACGGCACGAACGTAACGACTGTAAAATCAATGGAGACACTAGACTAGATGCTTGAGCTCTGGCGCGCTACCTTGGCATACGCAGCTGGCGATACTCCTACCATCGACTTGAAATCCCGGATGAAGTGGGCCTGGTCGCTATAGCCCAGATTCAGAGCCAGCTCTGCTTGACTGATTGACTCGCCAGTGGCCAGTTGTTCCGCAGCCTCGAGCAGGCGGTAGCGCTGAATTACCCACTTTGGGCTCACGCCGACGTACCTCGCGAATAGCCGCTGCAGCGTTCGCAGGTTTAGGCCATAACGGTCGACCAGATCCTGGACCTTCAGAATCCCTCGTTCCTTCGCTACTCGATAAACAATCTCGGTTAACTTCGGGACGTTCTCATCGCCGTCATAGAGGTCGCGCAGGCGGGCGAGGAGAAAACTCTCAACCAGGTTGATACGGGAAAGGTCGGTGTCTTGCGAGAGGACCGCGCGATCCAACTCATCACCTCCCCGATCGAATACATCCCGAAGGCTCACAATCTTGTCTGAAAACCCCGACACCGGGACACCGACAAACGGATAAAACCCCGCGGGCGTGAACTTCACCGCGAAGACGCCGCCCTTGTCATCGAGTAGCTTCGAGAACTTCTTTCGCGCTGCTCCCCTGATCCTGCTTCTGCCGTCTCGCTCGAAAATCATGTGCACACTCGGGTGCGGCAATGTCTCAGCCCGCTCGGGCGCTTCTCCACGAAAGTCCCACTCAACTACCCAGTAGTGTTCCACGTATTGTTCCAGATCCGGCGAAGGATGATAACGTTCGTGCCGGAAGCGCTGCCGGTCTGGAACGGTCGTCTTCAACATTCCTCGGGGCGGATCGGTTTTAAGTCGGACCATGTCGTGTCGCGTTTCTTCAATACGCGCGGTGATGTGCGCGTTACGATTCTACCGAATTGGAGGAAACCGTGAAAACACTAGCAATAGTTTTGGGATTAAGTCTCGCCGGCCTCGCCATCAGCGCTCGCGCCGATGCGGGACCAGGCGATTCTATTCAGAAAGAGGTGACCATGACCGCTCGAGGAACGTTCGAAGTAAAGATGACACCGCAACCACAGGATGACGGCGCCGGCGGCGGCTTTGACCGCCTCTTTGGCGACAAACAATTCCACGGCGACCTGGACGCTATCGGCAAAGGGCACATGCTGGCGGCGAGAACGAAGGTCGAAGGTTCCGCTGCGTACGTCGCGTTGGAATTGGTGACCGGTACGCTGAACGGAAGTCGAGGCAGCTTCGTCCTGCAGCACAAGGGAACGATGAGCAAGGGCGTCTATAACATGAACGTTACCGTGGTTCCGGATTCAGGAACGGACGAGTTGGTGGGAATCACCGGCACAATGACCATCATCATCGAAGGTGGGAAACACTCTTACAAGTTCGAGTACACTCTCGGGCCAAGGTGAATCTGGTTCTTTGTCGGACTCCTGCGATTCATTCAAGCGACTGCGCATGTTAGATCAACGCTACCGCCTGGGTCGCTTGAAATAGATCGCGTTGGTTGCTCCGGCCCTCATCTCGAGTAGCCCCTCACCAACCATTTCCCAATCTTCCTGCCCTAACTGCGTGATGCCGCGGGCCGGCCCGTATCGCTCAATTTTTGATCGCAGACGAGGGTCCGATCCACTGAGCTAAGAACTACGCGACGGAAGAGAGTTTGTGTTCCCGTAAGCACGACCGTCGTCAGCGAAAGATTGCCGCCTAATCCTTGCCGCGCTTGTGAAACATGAAGGATACGATCCTGGGCGGCTTATTCTGATCTTCGCAGTGCCACCATTCTTTCATACCCGCAAGGCTTAGTTTGTTCGCCTCACCGGCAGCGATGAAGTCTGAGATATGGTGCACGAAGGCCGGGATCTGAGTTCTCTTGCCATTTCGTTCGAACCTGGCCTGGGTTCCCTGATATTGCCGAAAAGGATGCAGTTCGGAAACAAAGAACCATCCACCTTTCCGGAGCACCCTGGCCGCCTCGGCGAATACGAATGAAAGATCAGCGATGTGTTCAAGCACCAGGTTGCAGACAATCAGCTCGAATGACCCATCGCCAAACTGCCATGGTTTTGAGATGTCGGCCCCAATGAAGCTGACATTATCAACCGAAAGTCTCTCTCGAGCTTTTTCGATCATGCCCTCTGAGAAATCCATGGCAGTGACGTGCTGACTAATCCGAGCCAGAAGCGCGGTGTTTTTTCCGGTCCCACACCCAATTTCGATGGTAGAGTTGCTATGCAGAGACGCCAGCGTCGCTCTGGTGACGATTTCGTCCAGATCGCGCGTGAGGTTTTGATCCTGATCGTAAGTTGCCGACCAATCGGTGTAGGCTTGCTGAATTCTCATCGAGTTACGAAAGGAAAGTGCCGAGCTGCTGTCATTATTTGGCCATCGGCTCCGGTAGTTTGGAGTTGGCGTTCTCAAAAACCGATCGACGAAATAACACGAAGCTTAATTATTCCTGTGTTCGTGCGGTTCGTGTGATTTCTTGGATCGCTCTGGTGCTAATTGGAAAGAACACGAATCGACCTGACATTTATCTGGTCATAACAATACCGAATTGATCGCGCAATATCGTCGCATATTCTTCCGGACTCGAGAGGATCCGCTCGTGCTTCTTGCCGTCACCAGCAATCGTTAGGAAACGCTGGCCGCTCAGGGTAATCCGGCCTTCAATGGTAGCGCGCGAGCAGATGCGCTCTTTGGTAAAGTGCGATTCGGGCGATGTTTGGTGATACCGGCACATTTGCGCGAAGTCAGGATAATGGAATGACGTCAGATTGAAGCGATATTGATGCTTCCACTCGTCGTTAAATGATCGCTGCAGAAGAACAATGCATTCGCCTTCGCGATTAAGGCGATAAGCACGATTGCCCTGGACCTGGTCGTTTTGTTCGTCAAGCAGTAACGGTTCGAGAAACGAATCGCCAAATCCCACGTCGACCAGCCAGTGTTCGGCAAGCGTCACCAGTAAAGCCATATGGTCAAAGTCAGGACCAAAGGTTCCTGCGGCATTCGCCACCTGGGCTGAGAGCATTGCGACTTCGAAACCCAGCGCGCGCAGTAAGGCGGCAAATAAGCCGTTCAGCTCGTAACAAAAACCGCCCCGCCCCCGCTCGACAATCTTTTCGAACAACGCCTGATCATCGAGAACGATGAGTTCGCCCGCATGAATACTCAGATTCTCAAACGGAACGGTGCGCTGATGCGCCAACTGCAACCCACGCAAAGTTTCGGCGCTCGGATCAAGCGAGCCGGTATAATTGATTCGTTGCAGGTAGGCCTTGATCTTCATTCGATCGGCGTGTCGTGTACTAATCAAGCGCTATAGGGATCCCGATCGGTGAGATAAGCAAGCAGCTCCTCCTTATTGGTCTTGGTATCCAGCCACCAGCGGATCCGCTTAATCTCCGTATAGTCATCCATGCCGAATCTGCCGACATAGATGTCTTCCATCCTTTTCTTCCGCACGGTCCGATTCGCCTCGGTTTGCCAGAAGGAAGTAAACATTAGACTGAGATCGTCATGTAGATTGCGCTTTTTTAAAGCCTCCCATTCATTCCGGTCGAGCCAGATACCTTTGCATCCTTCGCAATGGTCGATAGTAAAGGTTAGCCCGCGTCCGACGAGGAACTTGATCATGCGAAAGCGACACTCCGGACAATCGATCGGCAAGCCGGGCTCGGCCAATGACAAGTTCTCAGTTTGCAGCACACGCTCAGCAAGTTCAGAGCCGTGCTGTTCGACCCATTTCCAATACTCCGCTCCCCTGAGCCAGTTGCCACCGCAATCCGGACAAGTCAGAGAAATAAGATTCTCGTCCAGCTGGGTAGTAGAAAGTTCGGTGGTTTTACAGACTGGACATTTCATGTGGTGATTGTAACTCACATTTCTTAACTGGGGTCGAGTGACGTTCGTTCTCTAACAACCTCGACGTGTCATACTGCGGCGCTGCTTTTTCACAGCCGGGAGGTGGGCCTGAGCAGTCGCCAAGCCCAAACACATAAGCCAGTTGTGGCTAGAGTTAGGATAATGTACAGCGGCTCTCTTAAAAGGTGCGGCCCTTCCATCACGATCCGCACGATGTGCGCCAGAGTAATCAGCGCAAAGACCGCACCAGTAGTCACGACATATGCTTTCATAGAATCACCTCCGGGCGTCAAATAGCGTTCAAGAGATCAGCCGGCCGTCCAGTGTTCGACATGTGCCCGACTGTTTTTACAAACCGCCTAACAGTTATCAGGCATTCCAACGCGACATCCTGCGTGATATTAACGCGGCTATCGCGACGACTATCGTCATCAGCAGCCATGAGACCGGAGGGACAACAAGGAACGTGAAAGCAGCCTGCGGTCTGGGCCTCAAGACAACATCCCCGTAGCAGGCCAAAGAGCCCAGTGCAAGGATCAGCATCACGCTATAGAGCGTCGTTCGGGTGATAATCGACCAGCACTTCGAAATCATGTCTGCCAATAAGAGGCCGACGAACGGCGCGAGCACCCAAATTAAGAAAAGAAATAGCAGAACACGAGACGGGTTACGATGACCTACCCAAAACATCAGACCGACTGAACCAACAGCACCAACCGCTACTGCGGTGAGGGCCACGGCGCGCAGCAGACCAAGGAACCCATCGGGCCTTTCGCTTCCTCCAGCGGGTATTTCGTTGGGAGCGCTCATATGAGGTTCCATCAGTCAATACTCAATCAAGGTAGACGAAATATTCTCTATCAATCTTTCCTGCGACTATTTCAGCAGTAAAATAGCTCGCGGCACGAACCGGCTTTCCGGCCACTCGCCGCAAGATCACAATCTGCCCGACATGTGTCAGGGCGTCACCAATTGGGCCCTGTATAAGTTTTTCCACGGGACAAAGCATCGGGGCGTCCGACGCCAGATATGCATCAAGCCCTTTCACCGCGAAGAAAAACCGCGTGATCTCATCTTCCCACTGCAAGGGGAACGAGGCTAATTGCACTAGCTCACCTTTGATCAAATAGCGAGAGCCTTCGAGCAAATCGCCGATGTGCGCCAAAATTTCTCCCGGTGTGCGCGCTGTCTCATTGACGCGAAACTCGGCGAAGTTCTCCGGCGCATCCAGGACAGCTATGCCGCCGCGATACGCCACGGTGGCGACGACGTGACGTAACAGTTCACGTTTCACCTCTAAGCTCAACGCTTATCGCCTCACTCTCAGTTATCAGAAGTTGCTCGAGTTTTCAGAATTCAGTTTCTGCTAACCAGCGTCGCCCCGATTGGCGTGTTAGCCATCGAGTTGGATCAATCATAAGTGCGAATCTCAATCAGGTGTTTATTCGGATCATTCATATAAAGAGTTGGGGCTGGCCCTTTGGCGCCAGACTCAATGCCAGGACCTGAGTTAGTGCCGACTGAATGGAATGAATCACCGTAGGGAATCCCTTTTTCCTTCACCAGCGTGAATGCCGTATCAAAAGCTTCGCGAGACATTGCGAAAGCAAGATGTTGATTTCCCTCAGTGCCCGACGGCGCCAACTGCAGCGTGAAGTCCTCGCTGACTCGAATCACCGTGAATGGTCCGTCGTTACCCTCCAGTTCAAAGCCCAGGACGTTGACATAGAAATCTACGCTTGTGGGCACCTCGTTGACGTTAAGGATCAAGTGATCAATCGTAGTCATATGTCGGCCTCAGTTCACGGTGGATTGACTTGGTTGAGAAATACCTTGTCCTCACGCACCATTGCCATGAGTTGCTGTGCTCGTCGCCAACACAATGAGCCTACCTTCGATAAGTTGAAGATTCCTCGTAGGATTGCCGAGGTCTAAGGCTGATAATATCCGCTTCGCCAAACTCATGCTTTTCTTCTTCCTCAATATCACGCCCGTGTGCCTTGCGCCACGCAAGAAAGTATTGGTTTAGGGCAGTCAACGGAATTATCAAAAGCGGCACGACAATAAACGAGGCGATCATCGGCGAAACGAAACCGATGAGTGGCAGGTGAATACCCTGGGACCGTGCCAACACTCTAAGTAGAAAAACGATTGCGAGGGAGAGAATAAAGCAGACGCTGCCTAGAGTTTGTTTTCTCATAAGACAAAACCGTCCGAAACTGGCCTTGCGGTCAATACATGGCAATACGCGAAATAAAAGCGTCGCTGTACTCGGATTAATATCACTTCGTTACCTGGAAAGACAGCGGCTAAGAGGTCGAATGAAGTTTCTTAGGCGCGGGTGCCTGGAGGTCGATTCTTCATTCTGATGTTCGCTTGCTGTAGACGGGCTCGAACGCGCGAGTAGTGTGCTCGGTCACGCTCGGCACGGGTTCTGGCAGGCCTCTCGCCTGTGCCCCGTCAAGTTCATTGGTTGCTTGTCCTTTCGACATCACAGTATCGCCTGAATTCTCAGCGCCGCGCTTGCGACGTAATAACAGCCAAACAAGCACGCCTTCAATTGAAACCATTATTAGAAAGCTCAGCAGCGCGAAAGCCAAGATCTGCCCTACATCTAAGTTGATCATGGCTTTCATCACTCCCATCAGCATTGTGATAGCTACCAGGCCGAAGACGAAGAGTACTACCATCGACGAAACGAGGAGCTCAGGTTTCACTTCTGATGATTTGATGATCTTTTCGCCGCTTACCTCATTCAACTTCGCGCCACAGTAATTACAGTAGCTCAGGCCCTGAGTGACAGCCACGCCGCAAGATGAACAATACATCCTCTTTCGACCTCCTAAGCACTACTACGATATCGATGCTGGTAAGTTCAACAGTGATTCTCAGCAAGGCGGCCAAACGAGCACTTGCTTGCAACGAAGCTATGCCTCATAGCTAGTTCGGTGCAGATGGCGGAGGCAGCGGGGGCTCGAACTCTAATTTCTCAGCTCCTGAGAAAGGAACTTTTATAGGAGTGGGCCGCCCAAAGATTTCAACTTTCACTTTGAGCAGCAACCTTGATTGATTGATTCCTTCCACCTTTCCGGTGAACGCCGCGAAAGGCCCCGCCTTAATTCGAACTTTGTCGCCAATCCGATAAATTTTCCCTGACTGTGATTTCATATTTCTGAAATGTTACCTCGTGAATTAAGTTACGAAACAGACTTCCTGCGCTCCGGTGCAACGACTTGTTCGCTCAATGTCGCTAGAGCCACTTCGGTTTTGCGAGCACTGTCACAGCAGCGACGATGCCGCCAACCGCCATCGAATGCAGCCCAAGGTATACCGCCGTCCCAGCTGAAGAGTACCAGCGAATAAGAAGCAGCAGAGCGAAGCACCAGCCGATGACCGCGCCCAACGGGGCAGCAAGCCAGGGATTATTTAGAAACCGAAAAACTCGAACAGAAAGAATTCGAACGGGCAAGCTGACAACTAGCCCGGTGACTGCACCCAATGGGATCCCAATCATTCCACCGAGAAATGCAGACATTCGCATTCCGCGAGTGGCGTTAACAGAATCGTCGACAACCAGGGTCGCAAAGAAGGTCGCGAATGTTCCCACGAACCATCCCACCACCGCCCCAAACAAACCGCCAACCAATAGCGCCACGAGAATCTCTTTGTACAGCGGGGGCTTTCTCGCGAGTGAGCTTGACGATTCCATAAATCAATTGGGCCGAGCGTGCGCCGAGCGCGGCGATTACATTCAATCTTTGGTTCAATCAATCAAGTCGCGAAACACGTTCCCGCGCTCCGGTCCAATGATTTGTTCGGAATTATCGTCATTTGGAATGATTAGATCAAAGGATTCTGGCGGACACACATGCTGAAAGTAATAACTCTCAACCTCATCCCAGATACAGTGCCACTTGGCGAGGAATTCGGTGTCGTCTCCCCGTGCAGCCGTGCGCAGATGACGTCTCTTGTCCCGCGCATCTACGAGTACTGCCAGATCGATCAAATCTCTCAGCGATGGCGACGCTGAATAAGCACCTTCAACTAAAATCGTGGGAGCAGGAAGCACCTGAGTCAACCCTTTCTTAAGGCTGTAGGTCCCCGCCTTGCCTAAACCACGCGTGAAGTCAAAGGCACGCCAACGGCCCCACCTTCCTGCTCGAAGTGGTTCAATGGCTTCGCTTCGAACGCGAGACCAGTCAAATACGCCGTTCAGCCGCTGTTCGACAGTCTTGGCTGGCCATTCTGATTCGGGAATTATGGTTTGATAAAAATCATCAAGCGGAACCAAAGCGATCTTGGCGAGACGCATCAAGCTTTCAGCAATTGTCGTTTTCCCGGCCCCGCTCCCCCCGTCCAGGGCGACAACTATGGGCCTTCGCACTTTGGCCCGAAGAAGTTCTACCTCCTCGAAAATGACTTCCTCTGGAGTATTCATTCTGTTGCCCAACGGTGAGTTGGCGGCGCTAATCAAAGCACTCTGCGCTCAATCAGTCTAGTTCAGAAACACGCTCTCGCCGCTCGCGTCCAACGATTTGTTCGGCGGCGGACAACCTCAGGAATCACTTTGAAGACGGCGTCATGTACCATACGTCATTGCTGTAGATGAATCTGATATTCCCGCTCTCGTTAACTGAGTACTTGCCGCCTGTCATGAATAGTTTTCCATCATAGACGCAAGTCGCAACTCCACCTCTCGGTGTCCACGGCGCTGTTTGCTCGTTCCAATTCACGCCGCCGGCCGATACCAGCACGGCATTCTGAAAACCGTCATTGCGGTTCACGCCCACGAGCCATATCCTGCTGTCAAAAACGATGGCGGAGCCTCCGAAGATCGGCCTGGCGCCTATCTTGTCAGTGGCTTTTTTCCAATTCATTCCGTCTTTTGTGAACCACACGTCATTGAATACTTGCCCGTTGATGATGCCACCACCAATCAGCCAGATCTTGTCCTGAAACACGATCGCCGAAGGATTACTTCGCGCAGTCCACGGTGATGTCTCCGCGACACGTCGCCACTTCACTCCGTCACTCGAATTCCAAACGTCGTTATAATAATTCTTTCCGTCAAAACCGCCCAGCAGCCATATTTTCTGATCGAAGACTACGGCGCCGTAGAAGACTCTGGCCGGCAACTCTGACTGCTCGGCGACCACTTCCCATCGTTTCAGATCGCTGCTCGTCCTGGCGATGCGTGAGCCTGTGGAAAGGTCGAGGTAATTCCCTTCGCTGGTGCCGAGAGCGTAAACCGCATCATTAAATTGAACGTACTGTTGAAAGCCAGTCCGCAGTCCCAATGGTGGCAGTTCCGCTTTGGTCCAATTCTTTCCATCTGCCGAATACCAGTTGCCCTGACTGTGAAAAGCCCACAGTTTGTTTCGGATGTTGAAGAGAGGAAAGTTGTAACTTCCGGGGAAGGGCGCGTGTTCGGTTACTTTGATCCAGCCGTCATTTGTGGCGGCCGTCGACCGGTCATTTGCAAGATGGCTATCCGCGCCGGGAGCGCAACCCTCAGTCGTGAGCGAGACGAAGAGGACAAACGAGACCAGGATGGAATGGTGCTGGAAATTGAGCACTACGTTCTCCTCTGACCGCTAATCCAATGCGAAAGAAACTTGACTCATTCACCAAATTAGACGGCCGAATCACTTTCCTTCTTCCATTCCAGAAAGAAAACCGCGCAACGATTGAGGTGACTCTGCGGCGCGACGATTCAAGTCTTTCGATAATCTTCTTTACTCAAACTCCAATGCCATACTTCACCAACATCCGGATCATGGGCTATCCCAACATTCGCCATTCCCACTTTCTCCAACACTCTTAAGAATTCCGAGCTCGCTCCAGCGGGCGACAGAAGTTGAATCCTCAACCCATCCGCTCACGGAGCGTACTGACCTTCCGTGCTGAGTTGAGTCTATGATCCGGTCGCTACGGCTCCCGGTTTCTGACACGACGCGCAACCGAACGATTAGACCCTTAGCGAGCCACGGAACCCCCTGGCGGCATAGTAAGATTCTGCACCGTTGTGATAAACGAAGACGCTGCCGTAGCGGAAATCACAAAAGATGGCGCCGCCGAGTTTTCTGATGTGAGAAGGTGTTTTCACCCAGCTCGATGTTTTCGTATCGAAATTTCCAAGTTTCTGCAGTTCTCGATATTCTTGTTCCGTTAAAAGGTCGATTCCCATGGCAGATGCCATTTCGATAGCGTTGTTTTTTGGTTTATGTTCTTTCCTCGACTCCAGCGCTTCGCTGTCGTAACAAAGACTTCTGCGGACTTTAGGGCTCTCCTCTGAACAATCGTAAAAGATGTATTCGCCCGTCTTTTTATCAAACCCGACAACATCCGGTTCACCGCCAGTTCTTTCCATTTCATTGAGCGACCACAATTTTTCATTATTGGCTTTCAGCTTTGCTTGCACTTTAGCCCATTCAAGACCTTTGTGGCGGTTCATGTTTTTCTCAAAACGGGCTTTCAATGTTTTGAGTAGTTCTTCGCGTTGTTTTGACGACAATTCTTTTTTCATACTCTTCATTTATTGATTAACTGAAATGAGTTTTCTATTCGCAGGTCTGAAGTACCATGACACCACGGTCAGGATCAGAAGTAGCAACGAGGGAAATATTTCTTTGACAGGACTACCAGATGCGAAATGTGAAAATATCGCTCCCGACATGACAAAGAAAAAGCCTGCATAAGCCCATTCCTTTAGTAAAGGAAATTTAGGAATCAGCACTGCTACAACTCCCAAAATTTTCCAGACACCCAGTATGGTTAGAAGGTAGACGGGATAGCCCTAATATTTAATACCATATACACCGGGTGGCGCCAGGGCTCCCTGCGATTCCATTCTTATTAACTGCACTATTCCCGTGGCCGTCATTCCCAATGCTAGCCAAAGGGTGGAAATCCAATAGATGATTTTATTTCTCTTTGCCATGGTGATCCGGTCTTTTGTGCGAACGTTCACGGAACGGACGGCTGCATTCATTTGTTAGGCCGGCGCCTCGTGGCCTCTCAGCTCGAGCGACGAGAGCGCACTGATCGTGACGTAATATCCGTCCGGATCCCGGAGCGAGAACTCCTGTGTTCGAGTATTCGGGTTCGCGTGCGGCTCCTCTTCGATCCGGGCGACGAGCGCGCGTGCCCTTTTCAGGGCCATATCGAAATCGTCGACGCGGAAGAACAAGAGGAGCCCATTGCCAGGCGTCGCGTTGTCCGGGCTCGTCAACGACGGATGCTCGTGCGCGCCCCACTGGTGGAGGCAAAGCAGGACAGTTCCATCCGAATCGAGGATCTGACCAAAGAAGTCATGGCCGGGTCGTGTCTCGGGCTGGCCGAAGAGTGACTGGTACCATTTGAAGCTACTCGGCACATCGCTTACTCCGATGATCGTCCAGATGCGTTTCATGAAATTCCTCCCGTCGGCCTATGAGAAGTTAACGCGGCGGCGCGAATCAAAGCACCTGCAAGCTCGTGGTCCTGGTCCCGCGTGATCCCGGTACAGCGCCACTGCCAGCACGAGGGCCGAGAAGCATTCGAGCAGCGTAATCAGGATCGCCATGCGTACGTCCGTCGCGTGCTCGCCGATGCGCGCGATTGTAGGGGCATTACCATCGACGCTGGTCGCACGGTGCATCAGCAGCTGGAGGCAGATACCGATCGCTGCGTAGAAGAGGTACGTGAATCCGGCGATTCTTGCGTTTGCGGCGCGCGTCATGTCAACTCTCTCCGCGCTCCCGTGGCTGCCGACGCCAATGTCGTCTCGCTGCCGATGTGAGTGATCGTCAGTTCCATGACGTTCGGGCCCAGGTTGGTTCACTGACCATAGCCCGCCTGTCCAGAAATCCTAAGTGAGCTAACGCTCGAACAGCCGCGCGAGGCCATCGACTGGACGAGATGTTTATACGGCGCCCGCCTGTGCTGACCCGCTTTCTCGATCGGGCACAGCTCCGAAAGTTGGTAATCCCCTTAGCAAGAGCCAAAAGCCCATGGTCAGTTCGAAGAAGAAGATCGGACCTCCATAAATCCCAACTCCGACGACCTTCGCAAGCTCGGGAACAATTATGAACGAGAATGCGCTTGCTCCCATCAGAACAGACGCAAACATTCCCCATGCCGCCAATGCTCTTGGGATATAACTCGACTTGAACCACAAATAACAAAACAGAGTGCTTCGAAGTCCGGCAAACACCAGGCCCACGCCATATCCGGCGCCATGTGCGCTCATCGAAGCCCGAGCCAATGCTTGCAATCGATCTGGCTCAAATACTCGCAAGTAATCGGCGCCGCTCAATAGTCGCAGAGCCTCGAAGTCATTGAGCAGAGTGACAACCAGAATCGCCGTCTCGATTAGGCCCCAGAACGCCGCGAGCAAGGCCAGGTTTCGATTGACTGGCTTGAGTACCACGTAAAGAGCTGTGATTAATACTATATCGATCGCGAAGACGGTGAGGTTGCTGGCGGTGCCCAAGCGAAAGAGTCTCTCATGTGCCATGATATTACGAGCGGTGTCCACAGCGTTGTTGTAGACAAGTAGTCGGCCGAGTACATAGAACTCGGCGAAGACCGCCGGCGGCAGTGCAAACAGATAAGAGAATCCCACAACTGTGGCTGCTTTGCGTTGTGATTCGTCGATGGTGCCGATTGTCATTCCGCTTTCCCCACCGTCTCGGTGCCGCCTAACGTTTGAGTTGACGCGGCGGCGCGAATCAAAGCACCGTTCGCCGCACTAAGCTAGTTGCGAGAGGCGCTCCCGCTGCTCGCGTCCAACATTTGTTGGACGGCGCACCCGTGCAACGTCGCTGATACGCTTCACGATATCCTAACCTCCCAAGGTCACAACTTGACCGACACGAAGCTCGCCCGCCCTGATAACCGTGCCGTATACGCCGGCGTAATTCTCGTTCATACGAACAACAGTCTTCATCACTTCGGAATCTCGCTCGGCTGTGTCTGGGTCAAGATTAAGCATGACACATCGTTCATCCCGCATAGTAACCCCGACGGCTGCCCCGCTGTTCCCTTCACCAAAGATCAATGTCCGGCCCACCCAACTGTCTTCCTCAAACGGCTCAGCTCTAGCTGTTTCGATCACAATATTTGGTCGAAATCTGCGCAGGTCAACCTCTCGGCCTGATTCGCGCTCGACCGAATGCACTGTGCCGAGGCTGATTACCGAAATGGGAGACTCGTCGAAGATGCCATGCTTGAGATTCATCAATTCGACATCGCTGCCATACTGCCTCGAAACTTCCTCCCGTAGTTCATTGCTTCGGAGTTCGTATTCATTTCCGTCGGGCGTACGAACGTGCGTTGGGAATAGCTCGGCAATGTTGCTGTCGAGCCCAAATGGTTTATAGAGGAGCAACTGCGGTAATTTGCTCGCTGTCAGCCATGGGAATCCACTTTTGTCAGTGAGTCGACGAAAAGCTAACCTGCGATCACCCTCAATGCCATGCCAACTTAGCTTTGCAACATCGAGTAACTCACCGGCCATTGACTTAACTGGGTAACGAAAGATGCCATTAATTCGTCCAAGTTCCATATGACTCCATAGCTATTCTATCCTGTAACTATGCAGACGCCCTTCGGTTGAGTCCAGGCGGCGGGGGCGGTGACATACAACCCCCTACTGACCTCATTGCCAGAGTTCACGCCTCTTCACCATCACACGCAGGGGCCGGCCTGGACGCCTGGCTCGCGCTATTCCCAAATACTTACGCCGGCGGCGTTGGCGACGACGGTTGCAGAGTCGACGCGTGGCGCCTTTCACGTGCCCGGGTGGAGGCGCTTCGAGAAGGGTCAATGCGCTTAGGCTTAGGCAGTAAATACGCCGCGACGCACATCAAAGTAATATACGTAAATAGCCTGCTTGGCTTTTCCTCAAAGGTAACCGACAGAAGCCGAGCGGTGTCTAAATAAACAAGGAGTCCAGAATAATACATGCTGCAGAAGCTTCACCAATCCTCATCAATTCTACGTGTGTTTGCGGTGATTCTTAGCTCATTTTTCGCGATGGCTGCGACGGCTCAGCAAAAGACCGCGAATGTTGCGCCGGCGTCTCAGACAGGAGCGGCCGCGTCAGGGAATTCAGCATCCGTAAAAACCGATCAGTCAGCCACCAATTCCGCGATCAGCAAAACACCGGCGAATCCGTTGATTCCATCGGCCACAGCCTCAACGCCCGTATCGAAATCGAATGACGCCACGGCAGCCGGCACCAGCAATCGATCGACGGACTACAAAAAGACACTTAACGATCTCGAAGCACTCTACGAACGCGAAGTTCAGAAGCTTGACCAGCAGAATACTCAAGCGAAAGGACTCTATCGTGACGGACTAATCTCGCGCGTGGAGATGGAGAAGAGTGACCAGGTTTTGGCGGATGCGCGCGCCAAGGTCGAGGCAGCTCGGAATCAGATCGCCGCAGCCAATAAGCCGGCGCCAATTCTACCCGACGCTTCGATGAACGCCGGGCCTTCGGACGTCGCCTGGACTACGGGTAATAATACAGTCGACAACCTCGTTCGTTTTTATGGAAACAAGTACGGCGTCGATCCTTATTTGATCTTCTGTCTGATGTCCCAGGAGTCGAAGTTCAGCAAAATCGCCACCAGCCCGAAAGGCGCGCAGGGCCTGATGCAACTTATGCCCGGAACTGCCGCGCGATACGGAGTCGCGAACCCCTATGACGTTGCTCAAAGCATCATGGGTGGCACGCGCTATCTAAAGGATCTCTTGCTGATGTTCAATGGACGAATCGATCTGGCCCTGGCCGGCTATAACGCAGGCGAGAACGCCGTGATAAAGCACGGTTACACGGTGCCGCCTTACCAAGAAACGCGGAATTACGTCCGACTGATTACGGCTAGGTATGGGAAGAAGCAGACATCTTTGAAGTCCACATCATCTCTGTGAGTGAGCAAGAGTCTCTAGAAGAAAAAAACCGTGTTTCAAATAGCCAGACGAAGCTACACGCGCGGGTGCCCAGAGTGAGCCGATATTCGTCTCTTTTGGAAGGCTGAACTCTTGAACAGTCCTCCAACTGTATGCCTTCATCTTAGTTTTTACTAAAAACGTACTCCTTTGTTACGCCGGAAAAAGATTTCACGAATCTCTGAGACCTGTCATTGAATTCTGGCCCAACGCGATTTGGAACGATGATCTAATGCCGGAGCTTGGCACGCGCACCCGAAGGCTCCAAATGAGAAACTGAATAATTGAATAAGAATCGATTCAAGGCTTTGGCACAGTATGCGCATGTCTTCTGGACAATCTAATGGATAACGTGCAGGACATCGGCAACATAATCGGTAGAGCCGTTCTTGCGGTCGACAGTGGGAATAAACTTGGGCATGTCCATGACCTCATCGTCGACCCCTTGAAAGGCCAATTGGCGGGTCTTTCAATCCAACGGCTGGACGAGAGCTACGCCCTGGTCGATAACCACGAGATCCACGGCATTGGGCCTGATGCGGTGATGGTTGATCATGACGAATCACTTGTTTCGCCTGAGGAGTCGTCGATTAAGACTCTGCCCCAGGCAAAGAATGAATTGATAGGAGTGAAGGTCATTACCGAAGGCGGTCAACTCATGGGGAAGATCGCCAACCTCTTTATGCATCCCGCAGAAATGCCAGTTCACCCCGCGCAAACGCCTGTTTTTGTTTATGAGGTACGTTCGTCCGTATTCGACAAACTACTGGGACATGCTTTCTACTTCCCTGCTTCAGTTGGCTGCGCGTTTTCCGCGGATGGAACTTCTCTTATTGTCTCGAATGAAACGGAAAGAGCGGATCGTAATCTCAAGACCGCTGTTGAACGTATCTTTGGACTTTCCGCAACTGATCCTCACAAACCCGGTGTCCCGGAAGTTAGAGTTCGGAGCTATGGCCAGTACTGAACCCGGCAAACGCAATAACGAATAGCAAAATAACGCGGAAATACTTCATGATTCGAACCCTTATAATGGACATTTGCGTGAGGTTTTCTAGTCGAGCAAATCATAAGATGCGCCAGCGGCGGTTACGGTTCGATGCCCACAAGAATTCGATTCGGCAGCCCAACGATCTATCGTTAGCAACAACTAATAAATCTCACCTCGATGGAATAAATCGCAAAGAGACTACTCGAAGTGAGTGCAATGGTAGAACCACTGGCTTTCTAGCGGTGTTATCTTCAAGACGATTCCTCCAAGACCTCGAGTCGATCATCAATAATGAAAACGGTATCGCAGTTCAACGTAGATCTGTCGCGGCTCGGCGAAGTGCGTGCCGCCGAACGTGTTGGCGCTGTCGAGCAAGAACCGCCTGTTGGTCAGATTCACACTCTGCAACGCGACCAGCCAGGATTCGCCAAAGCCTTTGCCAACCGAAGCGTCGAAGGTGGCATGGCCCGGTAGGTGCCCCGGTCCGTCGCCATCGAGAAAGCCCGAACCATAGCGAACATTTCCGGAGACATAACTGCGTGCCGGAAGGTTAATCGTAAAGCCGGTGCTCAATGTGTCGCGTTGGTCGTGATCGAGGAAGAAGAGGTCTGCCGGCGGAGAGAAGTCCGTCAGACCACCGGTGACCGCGCCCCGTCCCTGCGCATACTGGTGCGAATAAGCGAGATAGAACTGACCACGCTTAAAGAGTTGCGGCGAACGCGCCGTCATCTCGAACGCTCGAATGCGCGCGCGTTCAATGGTTAACGGAAAGAAAATGTTCGAGTTGCCCAGCGCGTCATGATCAAAAGAGTTCCTCGCGCTAGTATGAAAGTAACCGGCATCGATGTTCCAACCCTTGAATGGGAGGGTCGCTCCGAATTGATATTCTTCATCGCGTTCGCCTCGTAAAGGAATGAAATCAACGCCCTGGGCGACGGCAAATTGGAGCAATGGCCCAGAAATAGTTGTGAGGGGCGGCGCTTGATAGAAGCGTCCATAGAATCCGTGCAGAGTAATGTGTACGCGCGGAATGCGAATGGCTAACCCCGCGCGAGGGCTGGTCGCGTTTTCAGTCAATGAGCCGTGAAACCGCGTGAACCGCAAGCCACCACTCAGGGTCAGCCACGATACTGGCTGGTACTGATCCTCGACGAAGAACGCGGCCAGATTGCCGTGTGGATTCTCGCGTTGCTGCAAGTTGATGGGGTTGGCGTTGGCATCGAGGCCCTGCAAACTGAAGAAGGCAGAATCGCGTTGCCAGAAGCCGTAGAACCCGGCCTTCGCGTTGTGTTGCCGCGTGAGCGCGCTCAAGACAATTTGCGCGCCGCCGTATTGCGAGCTGCGTTCGTCGCGCGCAATTACAGGTGTGTCGTTTGGCCCGCCTTTGAATGCTGCGCGATTGTAGTGGTAGAACGGCGAGACGGTCAGAAGCAGTTTTGAGTTTATGGTGCGCATCCAGGAGAAATTGACGAAGGCGTCGCGTTCACGCTCGAGATCCCGAGTGCCGGCATCCTGCGCATCCGGATCGTTCGGCACCTGAAAAAAATCCCGCCGGACTGCCGTTACCAACCGAAACTGATCTTTCGGATCGGGGTTGAAGATGAAAGAGGCAAAGCCGCCGAAGCCGTTGCTTTGATCATGCAGCACTTGCCGCACCGGAGTCTCCAAACCGTAGTCACTGCGGTTGCCATTAACGCTGGCATAGTAAGCAAAACGGTTCGTATGATCGCCGAAACTCAACTGCTCATTTGTCTGATTGAAGTTGCCGTAAGAAACGAGCAGCTCCGCTTCGCGGTCACGTTCGAAGCCGCTCCGCGGTACGACATTAAACATCGCATAAGTGCGGTCGCCGTATTCCGCCGTGTAACTGCCGCGCTGGACTTCGAGGTAATCGATGTCTTTGGGATCGAATTGCGGCCCAACCGTGTCGGCGATGTTGGTGTTAGGAACGGGAACCCCATCGACGAGCCACGTGACCTGATGACCACCGCGTATGTGCAGCTGATTGTGCGTGACTACCGCGCCGGGCACGTAGTTGGTGATCATCGCGAGGCTGTTTGTCCGATCGGCGCCAGGAGTTTGCGCAATCTGCTTTCGGTTGACGAGGCTGACCGGAGTAGCCGAACCTGACTCTACCTGTCCCGGCGTAGTTCTAACTTCGACCTGTTGCGACACGGGCGCAATCTTCAGTTGCACGCTCAACGCAGTTGTGCGATCAGACAAGACAATCAGCGCCAATGAGGATTTGCTGAAGCCGCCTGATTCAACTGTAACCGTGTACTCTCCAATCGGCACGGCACGAAAAGAGAAGTCTCCCGCGCTGTCGGTTTGAGTCGTATGCGAGAAGGACGACGAACGAGCCAGCAGAGTAACCCTGGCGCCGGCGATTGCACCATGTTGCGGATCCAACACCGTACCTCTCACATCACCAAAGACGGACGCATGAGCTGCGGCAACACTGAGAACAATAAAGACGAAACTAAATAAGAGTCGATTGATATTCATTTCTCCCTCACTCACAAGAGTCTGCTCTCCGACGTTTGCCGGACAGAGTGCGCGGCAAGTGCAAAGGAACTCATTGATGCGGCCAGGGACAGCCGTTCCAAGGCGTGTCGATTATCGATATGGCTGGGCGGAATTTCGCCCAGGTTTATGTGGTGCTAGATCGACGAATCAGGAAGAAGTAAGTGGAGGACCACGCGGGCGCGAGCGGCGGCATAATGCGTCCAAAGTCTTCGCCACATTGAACGGGGAATACGCAAGTCGCGTGGCCGTTGGTGGACGCGGTTTGTCCGCGTAAGAGATTGCGCTGGAGTCGCGCTGACGGCTCTGACTCGATGAACTGAATGTTCCTGTACCGCATTCTGGTTCGCAAGGCTTTCCGATTGTGGACATGTACACGCTGGCTGCGTCAGGTGCGTGACTGCCACGCGTCCGCTCGGAAGAGGCGGCGAGTGTAAGCGCTCTAGATCCTCGCAACGACATCACAGAGTTCCGGGTGCTACTTCGCGGAAGGCCGCAGAGGTGCTCGGACTCGTACACTGGTAATTGAAGATGGATCTTCGATGTCTGGGCGCGACCCTTTAGAAAAGCATGACATGAGCCGTTCATGCACGAGCCGGCCGCATGCGGCGCTCTGCCTGCACAGCAAGCGAGTGTGCACATCGAACCAATAGCTACCGCCGAAGACGGAATGTGAGCCGCCAGAATCGCGAGCAGGAGCATCGCACCGAGAATCACTCTGGCGGCGCGCGATACAGTTGAAGCCAAACGCTTCTTATTCAGTTTAGGCACGAGCCATCTCTTGGGAGTCTCGGAATTCTGTCACGGCGAATGCAAACGTGCAAGACGTGTTCTTGAAACTCAGAATGGCGCGAGACTTTACTCAACGACAAGCAGCCGAAGCGGTCGACATATCGAAGCTGCAGTGGCTGAGATATGAACACGGGGCCAAGGTCCCCCGTGAGAAGTTAGGGAAGATAGCCGAAGCTCTCGATATTTCCCCCAGAAGAATCTTCTATCTAGCCGGCTATAAAACCTCTCCGACACGTAATGACGCGAACGTCCTGCTTCGCCAAATGCATAACAAGATGCTCGCTGGAGACTTGGTTGGTGCTTGGAACAGTTCCTCTTACTCTAAGGACCTATTCGAGCAACTAAGGCCGGGTCTGATGTCAATATTGATGGTATGACGCCGACAAATTTGGCCAACGCGGTGATCTTCCTTGACGCGCTGCCTTTGTGGCTTTTCGAAAGAGGCTTGGGGTGGATGCAGAATCGTGTTGACGAGGAAAAAAAGAAACGTGGCGTCAAAGTGAGGTTCAGAAATCTCGTACTTAAGGAATGCATTGAAGAGCTGTACCAGCAGACACCCCCAATAATTCATACTTATCCAGAGGATTGCTCTCCAAACGAAGCCAAAATGCTGCTAATTGCTCTCGAGGCCACGACCATTCCCGTCCAGAACTTCGCGAACCTTTTTTCCGAGTGCAAGCGGAGTGAATGGTTTCTGAATAAACTCTATATTCGAATCCAACACACCGTGCCGGACAATTGCTTCGTCGGTGTATCCCGACATGAAAAGGACTTTGGGTTCCGGCCAAAGTGACGTCAGGCGCTCGGCAATTTCTTTCCCACCAGTCTCCGGCATCACCACATCCGTGAGCAGAAGATGTATTGGCGCAGCGCGCTCATTGCACAAGCGAATTGCCTCTTCGCCCCCATTTGCGTCGAGGACGTAATACCCGGCCTGTTCTAGAATCTCTTGTGCCACCCAACGCACCACATCTTCATCTTCAACCAGCAAGATAGTTTCCGAACCTCCCGGCCCAGCGGCTTCGACGGTTGGCCTCTCAGTTGGCTTGGTAACACCTTCGAGTTGGGGTAGGTAAACTTTGAACGTTGTTCCATGCTCCGGTTCGCTGTAGACCCAGATATTGCCGCCGCTCTGCTTCACGATGCCGTAAACGGTAGACAAGCCGAGACCGGTCCCTTTCCCTCTTTCCTTAGTAGTAAAAAAGGGCTCGAAGATTCGCGCTTTGGTTTTGTCGTCCATGCCGGTCCCGGTATCGCTAACCGCCAAAATTACGTAGCTGCCGGGTCGGGCACCCAAGTGCTTGCTCGCATACTCGAGATCCACTTCACCGTTAGCCGTTTCAATGGTGAGGTAGCCACCCTGCGGCATCGCGTCCCGGGCATTGACGACTAAGTTGACGAAGACCTGTTCGATTTGGCCCGGATCAGCCTTAATGTTTCTTAACGCCGGATCGAACTTCGCAGTTAGTTGAATATCCTCGCCGATTAAGCGGCGCAACATCTTGTTCATATCACCAACAACATCATTCAGGTTAACCACAACCGGCTGGAGAATCTGTTTGCGTCCGAATGCCAGCAGTTGTCGCGTTAGGTTCGCGGCCCGATTGCCTGCTTTCTTAATTTCTTCGAGATAGCTCTTGATCGGATTGTCCTCATCCGTGCGCTGGAGCGCCAAGCTGCTATAACCATTGATAGCGGTCAATCGGTTGGTGAAGTCGTGCGCGACGCCGCCGGCAAGTTGGCCGATCGCCTCCATCTTCTGTGATTGCCGAAGTTGATCCTCAAGCAGTTTGCGCTCATAATGTCGCGGGCGATGCCTTGGACGCCGACCGCCGGTTCGTCAGTTTTTCTGCCTTACCTATTACCATCACGCTACGCCAATGCGAGGTGTCCGTAATTTCCTTGACCTGTAGGCAGACCTGCGGATTGCCATTCATGAATTGCGTCTTCATTCCTTCAGTAGTTAAGAAGTAAAGCTCCTTGCCGTCATAAGCGTAATGCATGGGGACCACATAAGGCCGACCGTTATGTGCGCATCCCAGGTGTCCAAGCTGTTCGTTTCCAGCAACGTGTGCATTTCAGCCGGAGGCATCTCTTCTACTCTTAGCACGTTAACTTCTCCCTCTCGTTAAGCCGCCTTAGCGTCGCCAAAGCAGCCACGACATAAGCGCAAATAGAGCAAACATCAAAAGATAGACAGATCCTGAAACAGGATCGCGAGTACGAATGTCTTCAGAGATTCGAAAGTCCGCGCAATTCTAGAACTACGAGCAATTCCGCGCCGACCAAGAGCGTGAGCTTTATGAGGCCGATGGCAAAAGCTTCGACCGAGCCCACGGCCGTGCCGGTTCGTACTCTCTCCATTACGCCGCCTTCAACTCACACCTCCTCCTCTATGGGTTGGATCATTAAGTGAAACTGCCTCTTAGCAGAATCAATAACTTACAGGCACGGTTCGATCATTAAGTGAAAAAAGAGTCGGGCATAAAGTGATTAGTTCCTACAGATTTCGACCATAACATGAGATTTTCCAAACCACGCATTTTTCAAGGCAATTTTAACGGGACTTTTGGGCTTGAGCTATTGGGGTTGGCTAGCAGCATTACGAATCAAACCAGTATTCAATAGTTCTTGCACGGACAATGCCGTCAGTTTCTCTACGCCTTTGCACCCCCGAACTTCAGGGCGGATCAAATTGGTTTTCGTTTGGCCTTGACCGCTATTACGGAAATCCAGGTCGAACCGCTAATATGCGAGGTGTCCCGAGCATTGGTCAGGCCGTTGCCAAGGCCCTAGCAACTGCCATCAAATCACTATAAATCAGCAAGCAAAACGTCTCGATGCGCTGGAATAAGCGCGTATAGTGCACCCGTCGGTTTGAATCGACTCAACACCGCCGTAAACCCCAAGGACAATACGCCTCCCCCCCTTTTCGCGAGAGCCATATTTCACAGGCCGGCCAGATCTATCTGGCGTGCGGTCGGCCCAAGTGAAGAATGAATCAGGGAGGTTTCAAGGGGTTATGAGAAAGCCCGATCCTCTGATGCACGTGAAGATCGGGCCATGTTTTGCAAACAGCCTCCGTCGCGTTCTTGCGCAACAGATGCGTCGCTAACTTGAACGTAACGCAGCGCAACGGCGTTGGCGGCCTCAACCTTTGAAAGGAGCGACTATGAAAAAGTTCTTTGCGTTAACTATAAGTCTCGTGATGTGCGCTGTCTCAATCGTTCCATTGGGGAGCCGCTCTCATGCAAACGATCGTGACTTTGCACGCCGGTCGTCTGATCTGAAACGAAATGTTGGAAACGCTACGGTCCACTGTGCGGCATGCGCGGAAGTTGGCCAGCAGACCATCTATGCCCCGCTGATTGCGCTAGCGGAGTCAACCGGCACGGAAATAAATCTGAATTGCCGAAGCCCGCATGCTATGGAAATAGTACCGACATTCTACACAAAGGAAGGAGCAGCACTGGTCGGTGATGCTTTTCGTATGGAAGCAGCCGAGGTAAAAACGATTGACTTGAAATCGCTCATGCCGGAGATTGCCCGCCATCGCCACGATTTGGGCGGGATGACGCTATCTTACTCCGGCCATCCACTCGAGATGTGGGGTCAGTTGCGTCTGCTTCATGTTGCGCGGGGCAACAGCGTCGATGTGCTCTTTGCGAACTTGTCAGACAATCGCTCGAACGTGCGGAATGCAGTTTGGGCAAAACCAAAACAAGGCGAAGCAATCATTGCGATCGGCAATGCCACGGATGTTACCGCCAACACAACGCTTCAGTTTTCAAATGGAGATTCGATGCAAGTTGAAATCCGCCCGTTTGGAACTGAATTGATTCGCCGACGCTCTGAGGCGAATGGAGGCGCCGCGGCGGCGGCCGAAGGTGTCACTATCACTTCACCCGATGGCCGAAATCTGTTCTTTGCCGGAGCAGTAATCTCTGACGACGGCAGTTTCACAAGCAGCATAAGGTTTTACGACACCGTGAATGTCTTGCAGCAGGATTTGTTTGCTACAAACTTCCGTTTGGATCAAGTGAAACCGCTGATGCTGCTTCGAAACACTGGAAGCGAGAGTATCGTCGCCACACCAAGGTTTCGACCGGTCAAAGGTGACGGAACTACCTTCATCGATCTCCCGGGCATGACGCTTGGGCCGAATGAAATCGCAAGCGTTGACTTCGCCCCGCTGATTGCCGCAACGCGGGGTCAACCGGATTTCAACAATGTCAGCATCGACGTTTTGAACACCGGCGCGAAAGGCAGTTTGGTTGGCGCTCTCAACGGCAGCGACGAGGTCACGGGAATTACCTATGATGTGCCGTTGCGGGACATCGGCGGACTACGCTTCTCGACCGGAGCTTATCCCTGGCGGTTGGACGGCGATGTTTCGACGACCGCCTCGATCACAAATGTAGCGCCGGTTTCATCCGAGTTCGTCGTTCAGATCAATTATCCCGGCGGGCCTTACTTGCTCAATCCACGCACGCTAGCTGCGGGCGCTACCGCGACCTTCGACCTAAGGACTATTCGCGACCGGCAAGTCCCCGATCGAAACGGCCACACCATTCCGCTTTCGGTTTCGGGCGGTCAATTTCGTTGGTTCATTCACGGCGCCGGATCGGGCCGCCTGATCGGTCGCGTCGAAATGCTGAGCCGTTCACGAGGAATTAGCAGCAGCTATAGCTGCAACGATCCTTGTCCGCCGCAATTTGGCTCGATCATTTTTGAACCGGACGGCATGGACGTGCTGGTCGGTGAAACACTCGGACAAGGCGTTGCCGAGATCGATTATGACTCAAACGGTAATCAATACGGACCGTTCAGTCCTTACGTTGCAGAATGGTACTCGACGGATACGAATATCGCCTCTCTCGAACCGGAAGGCACTTATGCCGACATCACGGGAGTCGCCCCCGGGTTCGCATCCAGTTCAGTCGGCGTATTTTACGAGAGATACGTGTGGGACGGTCTTAATTGCTATGACTTCGGTCAGAACGAAGCAACTCAAGAGAGTCCGGTGGTTGTGGGCGAGATAAGGGTTGGGACTGTAAGCATTAGCCCGACATCGATTAATGGCAGCCATGGGGCCACAGTTTCGGTAACGCTCTCGACATCGTCTGATGTAACGAGCACCGCGGGCACGACCCTGGCGCTGCAAGAGGCGGACGCCGATGGCAGCTTCCAATTGGGCTACAACCCGGTGACAACTCCAGTGAACATGCAAGGAGGTCAAACTAATACCTTCAACATTGAAGTGACTTTGACATCCGGCTCAGGGCACTGTGCGTTCGTGGCGCATGTCACCAGCACCCTGACAGTAAATGATAACGACATGAAGAAGAGCGCACGCGTCCCAATCGGTTAGTTTTTGGGATCAAGAACTGCTCCTGAGGCGCGCATTCCCAGCGCGCCTCAAAGGAGCGGCAAAGGAATAATTGCTGACATGCGACTCTGGGAGGGTTTTATGAAATCAAGCAAACGTTCGAGACTTATTCTCGCGAGTATGCTGGTAGCTGCTATTCTCAGCATCAGTTGGATCGAGAATCAAGATTCCAAGAAGAAGACGTGGGAGTATCAGCATTGGGATTTTGCGTCTTCGCAAGATGAACAATTTCAAAAAATGCTCGCTGAACAGGGCGCTAATGGATGGGAACTCGTTGCGGTTGACCGCGAGACAAACGGCGGCCGCCTTCATTTTTATTTGAAGCGCGCGAAGTGATCCCGTATTAATCGACGCGAACCATAGAAGTGATTCACGCGCCCAGCACTTAGCATCTTTGATTTCGCTTTGACGGGTCTGTCTACTTCTAACTCGATCTGTCATTAATCAGAACATTCGTTTGACAGCGTCGCACCTCACCATGAGTGTGATCAGTTAGAATTAGGTGAAGTTGGTTGAGATCGGGTCAGGGCTGATGGTATGAAGCAGGCGTCTCCTTCTGCTAACGCAGATCGTTCAACCCGTCCAATAGGTTACATCCTCTGTGGGTTCGGTGATTAAGTGAAATCGCTTCTACCTAGTATCAACAACTTACCGGCGCGATTAGGTCATTAAGTGAAAATAGAGTTGGGCATAACGTGAGATCTTCCTATAGATTTCGGGCATAAAGTGAAAAAAAGCTCCAGGCCCATGTTAAATCCAATGAAATGTCGCCCAAAAACTCCCGCTCCTGCCGTGACCCATGGTCTGGCGCTGGACAGTTGGACACGCGATCATGCTTCAATGTTATTCGCCAACGTCTTTGCGACTCTTACTGCCTCTTGACGACGACCGTGGAGACGGACTGAGGTTATTTCTATCGAATTGTCTGCCACAATCTACGAGCCGGATTAGTTCAGGCAAATTGGAGAAAATTTCTTTAAAGCGTGTAGATCTTGTTCAAAGCGCGCAAGTCGAAAGAGTGATACCGTTCGACGAAATACCGCTGAAGTCCGCGGAGCTCAGGTTTCCGACAAAAACGTAATAGATGCTGAGCCTTATCTAGGAACGCGCAGCAGCGGGTTTACGACAGCTCGGCCTTATACAATAGGGGCCAGCGCCTGAATCTTCCGCGAGGGATGCGAACACTATGACAACGTTGTAATCGTGTCAACAAATCGAATCTTGGGGTAGATTTTCAGTTGAGACAACGGGGGAAAGCCATTCGGTTTTTTTAAACCATAAGTTGAAACGACATGCAAATCCGCAAAGTAGAGATGTCAACTACTTACCAGGGATGCAAAGTCCGCCGGTACTCTTTCGTCTACCCACCACATCGCCGTTCTCACATCCACACCCAAACTGGCTATCCAACGCGGAAACAAACGCGCGATCGGCAATTCATAGAGCTCAATCCACTTGTCGGAAATGTATCTTGTCAGCTCAGCGATGACCATGCCAGCTGCAGCTCCTGCAATTGAACCTCCTATCAACCAAATGATTAGTAAAAGAAAAATGCGAAAGACTTTTTCTCCAGGATTCACTCCTGCCCGGTCATGCGTTGAGGGCGCCGCTTTTCGAGCAACCTCTTCTCAGAACGCACGAGTTGCCGCACCTCATGTAAGTAGACGCGGGCCTGGTATTCGTTTTGGATTGCCAGGAAACTCTCGATCACGCGCTTCCGCTCCTTCCTCTTTTGTCGCGGAATCAAGCTTAGGTGCTTGAGCAGGGCCACATGAGCGAATCCCCAGATAGAGTTGGACGCTTCTCCACGCACCGGCTTTTGACGTTTGACTGTTTCTTCATCAACCCTTCTCAATTCGGAGATCCGCATGGGATCGTCTTCACAGCGGAAGCCCGACTCGGCTGGGTCTGGAAGGAAATTAGGGGCATCGGTTCGAGGCACTGAAAGCGAAAACAGGTGATGGAGCGTATTTGCAGTCGCGTCGCGGTCCGTGAGCGTCCCAAGCTGAAAGATGTCCTCCACGGTCCTCACCAGAGAAGTGTGATCGTAAACCGTATGATCAATTGTTGCCCGTGGGATGAGCGGAGAAACAACGATCGCCGGTACGCGCACTCCGAGTTGCGCAAAGTCAAAGTTGTGATGATTGTTGTCGGCATCTGAAATGCCGTCGCCCGGCGGCGTCGTCCGTGGCGGAGTTACATGGTCGTAAAAGCCGCCGTGCTCGTCGTAGGTAATGAGCAAGACGCTGGTCTCCCAGTGAGGCGAGTTCCGGATCGCCTCATAGACTTCTTTAATGAGCCTCTCGCCTCGCGTCACGTCATCCAGTGGATGCTGTGAAGTGCCGCAGGTAAAGTCCTCGCTGGTTGTTGGCAGCACGTTACCGTAGTTCGGCTCAATGAAGATGTAGGAAGGTGAAAAGTCAGACTCTACCAGTTCGCCGTTAAAATCTTCAAAATCCTTGAAGTGCCCCTCGAGCGCGTAGAGATTCATGCCGCTGATGGCAAACGACTGCGGAAGCTCATCGCCTTCGAAGATCTTCCAGTCCAGGCATGCTGACTCCAGGCTGTCGAACAATGTTCCGTTGTTAAAGCGATATCCGTCGACAAGTTCTGAGGTGGCGCTATCGAAGCCCGACGGGCTATCGTCGAGTCCGCCGGAAGAAGCAGCGTGAATGAAGAATCGATTCGGCCACGTGGGCCCCGGTATTGAAGCGAACCAGTGATCGCAAATCGCGAACTCCTGGGCCAGCGTGTTCAGCACTGGAAGCTGATCTGATGAGAAGCAACGCATTATCTTCTCGGGTTGCGGCGATCCGGGATCGGAAGATCCGGGATTGGCCCGATAGCTGGCGATGAAGCCACTATTGTCGATCGGCGGATAGGTCCCGATGACTGGATCAGGATATATGGCGCCAACTCCACTGAGTTGCATGAGCGTACCGGCAAACTCATGATTCGGGTCCGTGTTGTGGTTGGAGATCTTAGTAATCTTGAATTCAGTAGGAGTGATGGCCTGAACCGGGACGCCAGGGTTTGCGGGGTCGGTGTTGGAGTGGGGATTGCCCAACAGATCTTCTGCGTGAGTCGGCAAACCCGTCACTGCATCGACACCTTGTAAATCTGAAAACCCGAGCATGTGATCGAATGCTCGGTTCTCCAGCATTAGTACAAACACATGCTTGATTCTTGCCCGCCGCTGGGCCTTGGATGAGAATGTCCTCAGCGCCGTCCGCGCAAGGCTGGCGACGGCGCAAACCAGGTTTCCCCAAACGACACACACCAGCTTCGCGACCCAACTCCAGAGCGTGCATACGACCTTGACGATGAAAGCCCAAGCCTTGCAAACCCATTTCGCCAGCCAATACCAAACCTGGCAGACGACGTTCGACACCCAGTACCAGCCCTTGCAAACCACGTTGGACACCCAGACCCAACCCTTGCATACCACATTCGAAATCCAGACCAGCGCATCGCAAAACCACGAGCAAGGCCACCAATCACAACACGCGTTGTAGCCTTCGTCAGCCCAGCTGTTGCACGCGCTGTATCCCTCATCGGCCCATTGCTGGCAGGCGCTGTATCCCTGGTCGGCCCACTGACTGCATTGACTGGATCCATCATCGGCCCAGGAAGTGCAGGTCGCAGACAGCTCGTTGGCCCAGGACTTACATTCGATCGTCCCGCGGTCGACCCACTTTGTGCATATTGACATGAATGATTCTCCCTTGGATCAGCGGTTCCAACCGGCACTGACTCTCGATCGCGCTCAGCAATTGCCGGCAGTCTCTCTTCAGCCTTGCTTTGGCGATCCAGAGGCCAAGAAATTTTCCAGCCAACCCAAGAATAAATGCAGACAGAAGAGCCTCGCCTGCCGAGCGAGTTAATAGCCCCAGCGAGACTGACCGTCCAATAAGGCTGAAAACAAAAATGATGAGGCCGGAGAGCATTGCAAAGACGGCTCCGACGCCACAACCGCAGTCGCGCACGCGAGCATTCAGCCGATCCTGCCATTTGGCTCGCTCGCGCTCACCGAGCTGAATCAGTTGTACGGAGAGCGGCTCGTGTGCGAACAGTCCAACAATGCGCTGATGGGTTAGAGCCCTTTCGAGGTCGGCGATGCTGCGGATGATCAATGGCGACTACCCTGAGGCTGACCTGACAATGTGAACTTTAGGCGAATTCGTCGACGCGAGGCTTGCGAGGAGTCGCACGTTATCGACAGTCTTGAACAGCCCGAGACTATCGCCGCTGCTCTCAGGTGTCAATAGAAAATCAAGAGAACCTGAAAAAGGCTAAGACCTGAGTTCATCAAGAGGATGCGTTGCTGTGAAACTTTAGCTCGCGTTTACAACCAAACGCACTGCTATTGACAAGCAAAGACGAACCGATTTATTGTGCGCTTGTTTTACTCAAATAGTGGCTGAATTCCTCTGAGCTTGCCATTCCTCGACACTCACCGAATCCAGCTGGGTCGTAACGTAGTTTTCTGCAGTGAGGATTTCCGCTGCACATGCGCACCCGACGCTAAAAATAGGAACCAGCGCCGATAACCATGCTCGCAAAGAGTCTCCCTGTAATTAATAAGGCATAAACAGGACTCACCAACTCCTTAATTAGTGGATCAGCTCCGGTGTTCAACGACGGCAATACTCAGAACCCTTCCTCAGGAAAAGATAAAGATACGCCTGCCAACACCGCTGGTGGCGACACGGGTGCAGGCCGAAGCACTTCAGGGGGAAACGGTGTCCCCTCGATTTCACTGCCGAAGGGTGGCGGTGCAGTCAAAGGAATCGGAGAGAAGTTTGCCGCCAATCCCGTAACCGGGACCGGGTCGATGACGGTACCCGTAGCTACCAGCCCGGGTCGCTCCGGTTTTGGTCCCCAACTCAGCCTCTCTTACGATTCCGGCGCTGGCAACGGCCCTTTCGGTTTTGGGTGGAGCCTTTCGCTTCCCGCGATCACTCGCAAGACAGACAAAGGATTGCCACGATACTGGGACGGTGAAGAGTCGGACGTTTTCATCCTTTCGGGCTCTGAGGATCTTGTGCCCGTGTTGGTTGAAGCGAATGGCGAATGGCAGCGTGAGACGCTTCCCACGCGGATCCTGGACGGTGAAAACTACCGCGTACAACGTTACCGCCCTCGCATCGAAGGATTGTTTGCGCGGATAGAGCGTTGGACAAACCTACAAAAAGGTGAGACCCACTGGCGCTCAATCACACGCGACAACGTCACGACCCTCTATGGCAAAGATGACAACTCACGGGTCTTTGCTCCCGCAGGCGCCGATCCAGAAAACTTAAAACGCGTATTCAATTGGCTCATTTGCCAAAGCTACGATGACAAAGGCAACGTGGTTGTCTATGAGTATGCCCTCGAGAACGATCAAAACGTCGATCTAGCTCAGGCAAACGAGCGCAACCGATCGCGTAATGCCAATCGCTACATCAAGCGGGTTAAGTATGGCAACACAGTCTCTCGCTTGGTGCAGCCAGACATCTCCCAACTGGATTGGATGTTCGAGGTAGTTTTTGACTACGAAGAGGGCCACTATGAAGACATCCCTCTTGACCTCACCCTGACCGAAGCTGAACAACATCGATTTGTCCTCGCGTCATCGGCGGGCGGTGCAAGGTGGGCCGATCGTCCCGATCCCTTCTCAGTTTACCGATCTGGTTTTGAGGTTCGGACTTATCGACGTTGTAAACGGATCCTGATGTTTCATAACTTCGCTGAACTGGCGGCTGAGCCATACCTCGTGCGCTCCACCGAGTTTGATTATTTCGACTTTGACTACTCATCACCATCCACGATCGAAGACCAGCTAGCGCATCAAGGCAGTACCCGCTTTGCTTCGTTTGCGCGTTCCATCACGCAGTCGGGTTTCGTGCGCGACAACCGGCCGCTCGTTGTTCGGAACGGCGTCGAGTACGCCACCTATCTGAAGAAATCGTTGCCGCCGCTCGAGTTCGAATACAGCAAGGCACAAATCCAGCAAGACGTTCGCGAACTCGACGAATCAAGTTTGGAGAACTTGCCCGTCGGGCTTGATGGCTCGAGCTATCAATGGGTGGACCTTGATGGCGAAGGAATCTCCGGCATTTTGACAGATCAGGCAGACGCGTGGTTCTACAAACATAATTTAGGTGGTGGCCATTTCGGTCCGCTTGAGACTATTCCGGAAAAACCGTCACTTGCCAATCTGAGCAGCGGACAACAACTCATCGATCTTGCGGGGGACGGACAACTTGATCTCGTGACGTTCGGCGGACCAAGTCCAGGATTTTATGAGCGTACCCAGAACGAGAGTTGGGAGAACTTCCGAGCGTTCAGTTATCTGCCAAATCTTCGTTGGGATGATCCCAACCTGCGTTTCGTCGATCTAACCGGCGACGGTCATGCCGACATTTTGATTACGCAAGATGAGGTTCTCACCTGGTATCCGTCATTGTCAGAGGACGGTTTTGATGGGGCCGGCTACGTTCGCAAACCTTTTGACGAAGAACGGGGGCCCCGTTTGGTGTTGGCCGACGGCACGCAGTCCATCTACCTCGCCGATATGTGCGGCGACGGCTTAACTGCACTCGTACGTATCCGTAACGGAGAGGTCTGCTATTGGCCCAACCTCGGCTACGGTCGCTTCGGCGCAAAAGTCACGATGGACGACGCGCCATGGTTCGACCACACCGAGCAGTTTGAGAACAAGCGAATTCGCCTCGCCGACATAGACGGCTCGGGTACAAACGACATCATTTACCTGGCTCACGACGGCGTGCGAGTGTATTTCAATCAGTCCGGCAATCGGTGGAGCGGGCCGCGCTACCTGAGCAACTTTCCTCACCTGGACAATCTCTCGTCCGTGATGACGCTCGACCTTCTGGGTAATGGCACGGCATGCCTGGTGTGGTCGTCGCCTTTAGCCTCCGATAGCCGCCGCCCGCTGCGTTACATCGACTTGATGGGCGGGCAGAAACCGCACCTGCTCGTAAAGACTGTCAACAACTTCGGAGCCGAGACGGTGGTCCACTACAACTCGTCCACCAGGTTTTATTTGCAGGATAAAGCAGCCGGCAAGCCTTGGATTACGAAACTCCCATTTCCTGTGCATGTAGTCGACCGCGTGGAAACCTACGACCGCATCAGCGGGAACCGCTTTGTTACGCGCTATGACTACCATCATGGTTACTTCGACGGCATCGAGCGCGAGTTTCGCGGTTTCGGCATGGTCGAGCAGCGAGACACGGAAGAGTTTGCGGCGCTTAGCGCGACTCAGGGGTTTCCGGTCGGAACGAATATCGAAGAGACTTCTCACATTCCTCCCGTTCTGACTCGCACGTGGTTTCATACCGGCGTTTTTATCGGCCGCAATCACATTTCCGACTTTTTTGCCGGAATGCTCAACCAAAACGACGCCGGTGAGTACTACCGCGAACCGGGACAAACTGATGCGCAGGCAAAAGAGCTTCTGCTGGACGACACGGTGCTGCCCGCAGGGTTGACGATTGAAGAAGAGCGCGAGGCCTGCCGCGCCCTCAAAGGCTCGATGCTGCGGCAGGAGATCTACGCACTTGACGGCACACCCAAGGAAACGCACCCTTACTCGGTTACCGAACAAAACTTCACCGTCAAACTTCTTCAGCCGCAAGGCGAGAATCGGCACGCTGTTTACCTCACTCACGCCCAGGAGTCGCTCAGCTACACCTACGAGCGCGACCCTTCCGATCCACGCGTCGCTCACACCCTAACTCTTGAGGTAGACAATTTCGGCAACGTGACGAAGTCCGCGTCGATCAACTATGGACGACGACAAACGATTCGAGTTCCGGACGGGTTCGGGGGAACGGTAGAGACGCCGAATCCAGGTTTAGCCGAGCTAAGTTTGCCCGACCAAAACATCCAGACAACAATCCTGATCAGCTATCGAGAAAACTCATTCACAAACGCCGTCGCTGACGATGATAACTACCGCACGCCCTCTCCTTCCGAGGCCGCAACCTTTGAGTTGGCCGGCTTGGTGCTTTCGCTGGGAAGGAGTCGCTTTTCACTAACTGAAATATTCAATGCTGGCACTGGCGCCGTTTCCATCGCTTACGAACAAACACCGAATCCCGCCGTCCAACAGCGACGTCTGATCGAACTTGTTCGGACTCTTTATCGGCCCAACAACCTGACAGCTTCTTTGTTTCTCGGTCAACAGGAGTCGCTGGGATTAACCTTTGAAACCTATAAGCTGTCCTTTACCCCCGGGCTCGTCACGACCGCTTACGGAGGACGCGTGACCGACCCAATGCTCACGGAGGGTGGCTACGTTCACAGTAGCGACCTAAACTGGTGGGTTCCCTCCGGACAGGTGTTCTATTCGCCCAACCCGGGAAGCGCCGCTCAGGAGCTGCTCCACGCGCAAACCCATTTTTTCCTGCCGCATCGCTACCGCGATCCCTTCCACACTAATCTGGTGAGTACTGAAACGGTGGTCACGTATGACGTTCACGATCTGTTGACGCAGGAGACGCGCGACCCGATGGACAATCGAGTGACAGCCGGTGAACGGGATGCGCTCGGGAATCTGACGTTAGTAGGAAACGATTATCGCGTCCTGCAGCCACGCCTGGTGATGGATCCAAATCGGAACCGCAACGCAGTCGCCTTCGATGCGTTGGGAATGGTCGTGGGAACGGCGGTTATGGGCAAGCCGGAACAGGGAAACCTTGTCGGAGATCGATTGGCCGCATTCACGGCTGATCTCACGCAGGTGCAAATCGATCAGTTCGTCGCTAATCCGAAGGGTCCGTTGTCAGCTGCCCTGCTCGGCAATGCCACCACGCGTGCAATCTACGATCTGACCTGTTACCTGCGCGAGCCTTTGCCCAATCTGAAGCCACCAGCTTTTTCGGCGACCCTTGTGCGCGAAACCCACTCCAGCGATCCGGTCCCGCTGGGCGGTCTCAGGATTCAGGTCAGTTTTTCTTACTCAGACGGTTTTTCGCGCGAGATCCAAAAGAAGGTCCAAGCCGAGGCAGGGCCAGTTCCTCAGCGCGATATTAACGGGAAGGTCATCGTCGGTCCTAATGGCCTCCCGGTGTTCACTGTGGGCGATGTGACTCCGCGCTGGGTTGGCAGCGGCTGGACAATATTCAATAACAAGGGTAAGGCGGTGCGGCAATACGAACCGTTTTTTACTGACACAGCGCGCTTCGAGTTTGATGTCCGTATCGGAGTTAGTCCGATCCTCTTTTACGACCCGGTCGAACGTGTTGTCACAACCCTGCACCCTGAGCACACCTGGGAAAAAGTCGTCTTCGATCCGTGGCGTCAGGAAACCTGGGACCCGAACGACACCGTACTTGTGGTTGATCCAGGCAGCGATCCCTCTGTTGGCGATTTCTTCAGTCGCCTGCCAACTACAGAATACCTGCCGACGTGGCACACACGGCGACAGGGCGGAGCGCTCGGCGCCCAGGAACAAACAGCAGCGAACAAAACCTCGATACAGGCGGCAACGCCCACCGTCGCCTACTTCGACTCACTCGGACGGACTTTCTTAACCGTCTCACATAACAAGTTCAAGTACAGCGACTCGCCTCCGGCCAATCCCCCTCTCGAGGAGCTCTATCTCACACGCGTCAGCCTCGATATTGAAGGCAATCAGCGGAGGCTAATGGATGCTAAGGATCGCGTAGTCATGCGCTACGACTACGACATGCTGAGCAATCGCATTCATCAGTCGAGCATGGAGGCGGGCCAACGGTGGTTACTCAACGACGTCGCTGGTAAGCCGCTGTACAGCATTGACAGTCGCGATCACCAGTTCCGCACGTCTTACGATTCAGTGCGGCGCGCGATCGGCTCATTCATGCGCGAAGGAATCGGGGTCCCGTTGATGGTGGGGCGCAACATCTATGGAGAGACTCAGCCAAATCCCGAAGTCGACAACCTGCGCGGGAGGATTATTCAAATTCTCGATCAGGCGGGCAGTGTCCTGAACGATCAATACGATTTCAAGAGCAACCTGCTGCGCACTCGGCGCCAGCTTGCAACTGAATATAAGGCCACGCTGGACTGGTCGGTAGCCGTGCCGCTGGACGCAGAGACCTACACTCGCCACACGCGTTACGACGCGCTCAACCGCCCGGTTGAAATCACCCAGCCGGATAACAGCCTCATACATCTCGGCTACAACGATGCCAACCTGCTGGATCACGTGGAGACCAACTTAAGAGGGCCTCTAGTCGCTGCCGTTTTCGTCGATAACATCAACTATGACTCGAAGGGCCAGCGCACGCTGATCGTGTACGGAAACGGCGCCAAAACTACCTACGAATACGACCCGCTCACTTTTCGCCTGGTTCATCTGCTTACCGAGCGCGACGCAGTTGTTTTTCCGGATGACTGCCCCGGCCCACCTCCCGCCGGTTGGCCAGGTTGTCAGGTGCAAAACCTTCGTTACACCTATGACCCGATTGGCAACATCACTCACATTCGCGACGACGCGCAGCAGACTCGCTTCTTCAATAACCGCCGGGTCGAACCGAGCGCTGAATACACCTACGACGCAATCTACCGGCTGATCGAAGCGACAGGACGCGAGCACCTGGGCCAGGTTGCCGCACAACCGTCGCCCGGTTCCTACAATGACAAGCCGCGCGTGGGTATTCTCATGTCAGCGAGCGACGGCAACGCGGTCGGGCGTTACATCGAGCGGTTCTTTTATGACGAAGCCGGCAACTTCGACGAGGTCGTTCATCGCGGCAGCGATCCGGTGAGCCCAGGGTGGACGCGTTCGTATGCTTATAACGAAGCGAGCCAGCTCGAACCCGCTAAGCAAAGTAACCGGCTGACCAGCACAACAATCGGCGCTACTACCGAAACCTACAGCGTTGCCGGGAACGGCTACGACCCGCACGGCAACCTGCTGCGCATGCCGCAGCTGCAGATCATCCAGTGGGACTTCAAAGACCAATTGCAGATGACCCAGCGCCAAGCGGTGAATGTGTCGGACGTTGAGGGCGTTCAGAATCAGGGCGAGCGCACCTGGCACGTGTACGACAGCGGCGGGCAACGCGTACGCAAGGTCACGGAAGTAGCGCCCGATCAGATCAAAGACCAACGCATCTATCTTGGGGGTTTTGAGAGCTATCGCCGGCAGGGCGTGAACCCACTCGTGCGCGAGACGTTGCATATCATGGACGACAAGCAGCGCGTCGCTTTAGTTGAGACGCGCACCCAGGGCAATGAACCGGGTGTGCCGTCGCCGTTGATCCGTTATCAATTTGGAAACCATCTCGGCTCGGCGAGTCTGGAGTTGGACCGGCAGGCTCAGATTATTTCCTACGAGGAGTATTACCCATACGGCAGCACTTCATTCCAGGCGGTTCGCAGTCAAACCGAAACGTCCAAGCGCTATCGTTTCACCGGAAAGGAGCGGGACGAAGAAAGCGGGTTGTATTACCACGGCGCTCGCTACTACGTGCCGTGGCTGGGGAGGTGGCTGAACACTGATCCGCTCGGCATAAAAGACGGTCTGAATGTTTACGCGTATTCGCGCGATAACCCAATACGCTTTTCGGATCCGTCCGGTACAGAATGCAACGAAAGGGATAGTTCCACCTGCCCGCAGGGGACCGCGCCACCGCCGCCTGTAACAACCGGAACACTCTTGCCGTCCGCCGACGCGAATGGCGGCGGCCCGCCGAGAGATCCTCCGCCACCGGAGTTGCCCGGGAGAGGTCGAACGCCTTATCAGTTGACCGGAGACTTCATTGACGCCGTCGGGGACTCGTCAAGTCAGTTTCAATTGCGCGGTGGTTTGCTTTCGCCGCAGTACCGCGCGACGACTTATCCGGTGGTGGGAACTGATCAGATTGGGCCCAGCCTGGGGCGGGCGTTCAGACTCGTTTGGGATGAGCACCCGCAACTGCAAGCCGACGTGAAGCAGTTCGGACTTGGAGTTTGGCACTCTCACACCGCGCCCATTCTGTTGGGGGCAGGATTCGGCGCAATCGGCGTCGCGGCTGCCGCTGGCGCAGGTGATCAATGGGCTCCCGCTTCAAGGGTAGTCGGTTTGGCGACCTTGATTCCGGAACAGACATTCGATTTGGCTTCTCGCCCTGCCAACCCGGGTGATCTCTTCTTCAGGCAGGGCGCGTTCTCTTTTAGAGATTCCCCCGCTGGAAGAAACGAAGGAGAAAACGCATTCGGCCTCTTCCCGACTCTGCAGCTGCGTGGCCAATACCTTGACCGAGACGTCACCGTGACTGCAGGCGTGAATGCCAGGTTCCTGCCTGACCTCCGGCAGTTTCGCGTTCAGGAGAGTTTCGGGCTCGACTACAACCTCGCAAGATTCAACATCGGAGCTTATCGCGCATCGTTCGGCGCAGAAGGTCGATTGAATACCTATCAACAGATCGATGTGCTGCCGGAAGCCAGAAGTACTTCACTGCCGGCCGAAGGCTCATTCATGTTCCAGTTCAGGATTACCGAGCCTCCTGCTCGAAGAGGCAGGAGCGCCCCATCATTCGTTGACAGGCCTGAGCCATAGAGCAGGTCGCTTCGGACCAAGCTCGCGAGCTCTACGCCGACCCATTTCCTAGTGCACTAAAAACGGAGAATCGTCATGGCAAAGGAAGAAAAGACCCTCAAAGTTTCTGGCCGAGTTATTGACCGCGCGACGCGTAACGGAGTTGCGAATGTACGAGTGGAGGCATGGGACAAGGACATGTTCTTCAACGACCTCGTCGGCAGCACAGTCACCGATGCGCAGGGCGCTTTCGAAATCGAGTTTACTGAATCCTATTTCCGCGAACTCTTTCTCGACCGGCGGCCGGATCTCTTCTTCAAAGTTTTCCAGGGCCGGCGATGTGTCAGCAGCACTGAGGACTCTGTCTTGTGGAATGTAGACGCCGACATGAGCGACATTGTGATAGAGGGCGATTTTCCGCAAGACCAACCGCGACGTAACCAGCGTCAAACGGTAAAGGGTCAGGTGATTTATGCCGATGGCTTCCCTGCCGCCGGCATGGCAATCGCCGCATTTGATCGGGATCTCCGCGCTGAGCAACCATTGGGAAGAAGTCGGACCGACAAGCAGGGCCACTATCAAATTCAGTACGATGCCGAGCAGTTCATGTATCCCGAAGTCGGCGGCGCTGACCTGGTAATCAAGGCTTTTGCAACCGAGGATAAGCCGTTAGCGGTTTCGGAGGTGTTGTTCAATGCGCCTCCGGTAGCTGAAGTAAATCTGACCATTCCCGCCGAGGCCCAACCAGCCCCACCGCTATTTGAGAAAATCGGGAACGCTGTCGCGCCACTGCTGCAGGACGTAAAGATTCAGGATCTGGAAGAAGCCGCTGGCGGTGCGCCAGACGACAAACAACATCGGGATGTCACTTTTCTCGCTGGCGAAACAGGATTTGAGAAAGCTGCCATCGCGCGTTTCGTCCTCGCGCACAAACTCGCGCAAGACAATCTTCCGCCGGAGTTCTGGTTTGCCCTGCTCGCTGGTTCTGTTTTCGAGTTTTCCGAGACCAGAAGTCTCGATGAACAGTTGCAGAAGGTTAACGACTCGCTCCAGTCGCTCGATGCTGCCATATTGCGCAAGTCGTTCGTTCGGGCCTTTGGCCAAAATGAGATCTCCAAAGACTTTCAAAGCAAGACTGACGCGTGGCTTGATGCCTTTCTCCAGCTCGTTGCCAGCCGCGCGATCGCTGATTCCGGTCAACCCACGTTTCTGAAGTCGGCTCTCGACGACGCCGGAATTAAGGAGTCAAAGAAACAGGAAAAATTCGCCCGCCTTTTCAATGAACACAAGGCGCTGACACCCGAGCTCTTGAAGGCGCTCGAAAAAGATAAGGCTTTCAAGAAAGAAGAGATCGCCGACGTGCACACGTCGTTTCGCCTCGCGGAGCTGACGCAGGGGGATTTTTCCGTCGTCAAAGCCATCAAGGAAGGATTCAAAGTTCGCCAACCGGAAAAAATTAGGGAGCTCGCTAAGAAGACCGAAGCTGAGTGGGTTGACCTGGTCAAAGGGAGAAGCTCCTCAGGCGACATCAAGGTGCCTATTGAATTGAAGGAAGTCGCCGGTAAAGCGAAGCCACCTGAAGCGGAGCTTTATGCGAAGGGGCTCGCGCGGCAATTTCGTGACGCCTTTCCTACCACCGCCTTCGCTGGTGACCTGGGCCGGGCTTTGGGCAACGGCGGCACTCGTGGACTTAAGCATGCCGAAGCGGTAGGAGCGTTTCTGGAACAGCACGAGAAGTTCGACTTTCTGAGGACTCGTGTCGATGAGTTCATGAAAACCGGCGCCAACTCGGATTCCGCGGTGTTGCCGAAAGACAAAGATTTCACGCTGGAAGTCAAAGCCATTCAGCGTGTTTTCAAACTCGCGCCAACATTCGAGGCAACAGATCAGTTGCTGGCTGACGATCTTCATTCGGCGCAACAGGTCTATCGCCTGGGTGAGACTCAGTTTGTGCGGCGATATGCTGACCGACCCGGGTTCGACGCTGAAACTGCACGTACTGTGTGGAACCGCGCTGCCGACACTCACGCGGCGACACTGACGATCGTTGCCGATCTCAAAGCGCTCGATCCGAATTCCCTGCCGCAGGCACTGCAATGGGACAGCGAGGCGCTGGCCAGTTTTCCGAACTGGGAAAATCTGTTTCAGACCGGAGACCTTTGCGATTGCGAAGCTTGCCGTTCGGTGCTCAGTCCGGCGGCTTACTTCGCCGACCTGTTGATGTTTCTCAAGTACCGCAATGCCGCTAACCCGGCCTTCAAAGTGAAGGACATTCTTTTCCGTCGCCGGCCTGATCTGGGTTATTTGGAGCTCAATTGCGAGAACGCGCTCACTACAATCCCTTACATCGATGTGGTGTGCGAGGTCTTAGAGGCTGTTGTAGCAGACGGCGAGAACGATGTTGAGCTAATGGGTTTTACAAACATTCCAGACACGACGCCTGCTACCAGGACTGCAATCGCCAACGCGCTCGACGCCGCAAGCCTTCATTACGGAAAAGAATTCTCACTTTCCCAAGTGGATCCCACGGATTTCGATCGGTGGGTGGTTCACGGCGACGACGTCACCTATCTACTGAAAAAGAAAGCAACACCAAACTTCTTCGCAGAAATCCTGCGCAACACGAAAACGAGCGCAGACGAACTGCGCGCCTATCCCCAGTACGTAAACCCCAAAGCTTACGACAAGCTCAGGCAGGCAAAGTTTCCCATCACCCTTCCGTTTGACCTGTTCGCCGAAGAGGTGAGGTCGGCGATTCAGAAAACCAACCTGCAGCGCTGGGATTTGATGACAACATTTCACGGTGCAGGTGCGCCTAATAATCCCACCGATGGAGAAATCGCCGCGGAGTATTTCGGGATTAGTGCCGATCCCACTGCTGCCTTCGACGAGAAACGTCTCATACTCGTCGCCGACACAACGGTCGCCGGTCAGCAGGATGTTTGGGGCGAGCCGGGCAACGCGGCGTGGCTGAATACAGTCGGCAACGTCAAGAATTTTCTGCAAAAGACCGGACTCGAATACAAAGACCTGCTTACGCTGCTCGATCTGAAGTTCATCAATCCGGCAGGCGACATTGCGATAATCCACCTCGACGCCTCTTGCGATACCGACAAAAAAGTAATTCAAGTCCTAGACGCAACGAAGCTCGATCGCGTCCATCGCTTTCTGCGTTTTTGGCGAAAACTGAAGGGTTGGAAAATGTGGGAGGTCGATCTGGTTCTCCGCCACGCAAAGATCGGCAATGGAACGCTAGACGAACCTTTCCTTATCAACTTGTTCTACTTCAGCCAACTAAGATATAGGCTTGGCGCGAAAACAACTTTGGAGCAGATGTGCGGGCTCTTGGGAGATCTCAACACCGAAACCCACTTCACCAAGCTTCATGAGAAGCGCGAAGACGCTCACTATCAAAAACTCTTCCTTAATAGACGGCTGATCAACCCACTCGATCCTGCATTTGAACTCGACCCTGGCACCGGCGACCTGCCTTTAGGGCAAACCCTGACCCTGCATCGCCCTGTCGTAGTCGCAGCGCTCGGTCTTCGTGAACCTGATCTCCTCACGTTTGCCGCGCTTACCAAAGCGTCGGACGGACTGCCTTATATTAATGACGACCTCACCCTCTCGAATCTGTCTTTCCTCTGGCGTCACTCGTGGCTTTCAAAGCTGCTGAAATTCAAAGCGGAAGAGTGGAAGTTGCTGTTGAAGATTTTTCAGCAGGACATCAGGAGTTTTGTTGATTCGAAGGCGGTATGGGATTTTGTCAAACTGGCAGACCAGGTTAAGGCGTCAGGTTTCACAGCCGACGCGCTCAACTGGTTGTTGGCCGCAGACCGCACCGCCAAGGCGGCGACAAAAGAGTCTGACGCCGCCCGTTTTCTATCAACGCTACGAAAAGAATTGCAGGCGATCGGCGCTCAATTCGATCCGGCCCAGTACGACTTTCTTACCACCGTCCCACCAACCGATGTTGACAGCCTGACGGCGTTGCTCACGTCGTTACTCCAGCAACTCGGTCGAGACGATGCCAGGACGCAACTGTTTATTGCCAGTCTGCGTGACGAGGTTAGCCTTGCAACCACTGTTGCAGGTCTACCGGTAGGTTTCGATTTTCCGGCTCCGATCAAAGCCGCTATTCGGATTAGCTACGACGAACCAGGCACCACTCTGCGCTTCACCGGCTTCATTACCGCGGCACAGCGCACCACTCTCTTAACCGATCCCACTCTCGCAGCAGTCACAGGCATCGCGAGTTATCAGGACGCTATTAATCGGCTCTTCAATCAACCCCGGCTCGAGCTCAAATTCTTTGAGCCCATCTTCACCGCGCCGCTTGCGAGTCTGCCTGCCGCCGTTGATTTCAAATCGTTGCTGGATCCGGTCCTCGTTCTCAATGTCTCTTACGACGCAGAAGAACGCTTGCTGCGTTATGCAGGCATCCTTTCGCAGGATCAAAAGGACGCACTGGACGCGCTGTCGGTCGATGCCGACTATCGCAACGCTGTCAACAGTTTGTTCACGCAACCGCCGACCGGAATTTTCCCAGCTGGAAAGCTCTGGTTGGAAGACGCGGATCTGGTCTTCCCGCTGCGCGATCTCCTCGTTCCAGCAAACGACAATCTCGCGGCAAATCTCGCGAGCGCAGTGAGCGAGGCGCTTGTTTACCTGTCTAAGACGCAGGCGGACGAGGCAGTGATTCAGAACTGCAGCGCTCAACTCGGATTGACACACGCCGTCACCAATCTCCTATTTACAGACTACGCCTTGTTGCCGGCCAACCTGCTTACGCATTTGACCGGCGTCTTCGCCGCAACTACCGGCGTGGTCGACTACGCCACTTTGAAGACCACTTTTGACGGTTGGTACTGGGCCAATCGCATGGCCACAATCTTGAACAAGTGGAAGCTGACGCTTCCCGAATTGGAACGCATGATTGGCCTAACGGCTGGCGCGCAACTGCTTGATTTCCTGACATTGCCGCTCGATGACACAGGACTCATCGCCAAGATCGATCGTTTCCTGAGATCCGCTCGCATCATTTTCCACCGCGACAGCCTGCCCGAGACCGGCGTTACGTTCCTCGAAGTATTGGAAAAGCTGGCAGCAGGTTCATACCCGACGCAGGCGGATTTTGGCGCCGATGTCGAGCTGCTAAATGAAGTGTGGCTGGCCGCAGACGTAGTCGCGCTTATTGGCGCTCTCGATCTTGCTTACCCGGCAGACTATCTGCTCGCCGAGAGTTGGGATCGCGTGCGACGCGCCTTTTAGGAATTGTTGCGTTCAAAATTTGGGGTCGAGACCTGGCTTACTTTGAGCGCAGAGATTCAGGATGTCCTGCGCGAACGTAAACGTGATGCCCTTGCCGCTTACCTGCTCACGCAACCGCAGCCGGCAGATGCACCCAGCGGGAAGTGGGAAAACACGAACGACCTCTACGCCTACTATCTCCTCGACGTGGAGATGAGTTCGTGCATGCTGACGAGTCGCTTAGTGCAGGCTTCTGGTTCCGTCCAGTTGTTCGTGCAGCGGTGCTTCATGGGTTTGGAGCCCGACGTGGTGGTCAACGCTGATGGTGATCACGGCGATAGCGCCTGGCGCTGGTGGAAATGGATGAGCAAGTACCGCGTTTGGGAAGCTAACCGTAAGGTGTTTCTCTGGCCGGAAAACTGGATCGAGCCGGAATTACGCAAAGACAAGTCGCAGTTCTTTCAGGACCTGGAAAACGAGTTGCTGCAAAACGAGATCGATGAGTTCAACGTCGAGACTGCTTTCCAAAACTATCTCGAGAAACTCGATGGCGTGGCCCAACTCGAGATCGCCGGCTTCTTTCATGAGGATGATGGTGACAACGCCATAATCCATACCTTTGGCCGAACGACGGGGACCGAACCACACGTCTATTACTATCGGCGCTACGACTATCGGCAGTGGACGCCCTGGGAGAAAGTGGAATTAGACATTCAAGGCGACTATCTGATTCCGGCAGTTGTGGGCAAACGGCTGTTCCTGCTCTGGCCAGTCTTCAAGGAAGTGCCTGATGAAACGGGCAACAGTACGACTAGCACGCCTGGTCTGAGTCAACCCGGTGTTCCGGTGCCGAAGACCAAGAAGAAGCTGCAACTGCAAATGGCAGTTAGCGATTATCGCAAGGGCAAGTGGACGCCGAAAAAAGTATCGAAGGACTTTGCCGAGAGTTATTACTACGACGTCGATATCGTCAAGAAGAATTACCGGTTCTTTCCGATCGACCGCAGTGAAATTGACGGTCGTTTCGGAATCAAGTTTGAAGGCTACAGCCTGGGCAGCGATGGCTACTCAAAGGCGGGTCTGTCTGGAGCTTTCGAAATTGCCGGGTGCAAAGGCGTGCCGGAGCTCACTGATCTTCCCGGCTATTTCAGTCATTCAATTCGCCCGGAAGTGGATTCGACGGGATACGACACCGTCTTTCACAAATGGGCCGAGCTGGGACCGTATCCTCCTCGCCTCGATTACCCGCAAAACGACCTTTCGCTCCAAACTACGGGAAGTTCTCGAGAGCGCGCCATACCGATTTTGATTCAGACGCCATGGCTCTTTAAGGTCGCGCCGCCCTGGCACCTTTCTTACTTCGATAAGCTGCTGCTCGACGGACTGGTGGGACTTGGCCAGGACGATAGCGACGGTTTTTATCTGCCGGTCGGAAGTTGGCTCCCCTTCTTTTACAACGACAAGAAGCGGACGTTCTTCGTGCTGCCATCGCTTCAAATCGGGACCGGCGATAACCAGGTTAGAAACTACTATCCGGACATCAAGAAGGCCGTGCGCAAGTGGGAAGATTTCTTTGCAGGGCTCATACAGACCTGGCTTGATGGCTTCAATCTCGGAGCTTTGTCCCCGTCGGATCGGCAACAGCTCGAGGAGTTTCTCCAGCTAAAACTCAGTGAGGAGCGGAACCCGCCTTACACCGACGACCAGGTTAAGCAGTTTCTGAAGAAGTACTTCATGCGTTTTGTTCACTGGTTCCTGGGAGTTGTCGCCGCTTTTGTCTTCCAGTTCCGCCAGTTTCACTTCAAAAACTTCTATCATCCGTTCGTTTGCGACTTCGCGAAAATGCTTTACAACCCGCTCCAGGGTATTCCTTCAATGATGAGTCGTGAAACTCAGTTGAAGGATTCGGGTTTCAGTTTTCACCGGAGCTACCTGCCAACATTTTGGGTAGTGGATCCCTCAACCGAAGACTTTTACCCGAAGGAAGTCGTTGACTTCACTCCGGACGGCGCCTATTCGCCCTATAACTGGGAACTGTTTTTCCACGCTCCGTTGCTCATTGCCAACACTCTCAGCAAGAACCAACGCTTTGAAGAAGCTCGTGACTGGTATCACTTCATCTTCAACCCGATTGGGGTGGAGAGCGCTGTGCCGGGCGGCTCAACCATGAGCAAGTACTGGATCACCAAGCCGTTTTTCGAGACCACGGACCCGCAATATGTTCAGCAGCGCATCGACAACATTCTGCGAATGCTTGCCGGCGACACGAGCTTGCCGGGGTTTTCCGCGCAAGCGAAAAAGGATTTGGAAGACCAGGTGTTGGATTGGCGGACGTATCCGTTCGAACCGCATCGCATCGCGAACTATCGAACCGTCGCTTATCAGAAGACCACGGTGATGAAGTACCTCGACAATCTGATAGCGTGGGGCGATTACCTGTTTCGGCAGGACAGCATGGAAAGCGTCAACGAGGCGACGCAACTCTACATTCTGGCCGCCGAACTTCTCGGTCCGCGGCCAAAAAACATTCCGCCCCAAGCGAAACCTCCAGTCGAAAGCTTCAACGAACTCGAACAGCAGTTTGATAAGTTTTCGAATGCCCTCATTGAAGTTGAAAATCTCGTACCTCCCATGGACGGCATTGAGGATGGGGGAGATGCGCCGCCCCTGCCAATGCTCTACTTCTGCATTCCGCAAAACGACAAGCTGCTTGGCTACTGGGACACCGTGGCAGATCGCCTGTATAAGATCCGTCACTGCATGAACATCGAGGGCGTGGTGCGCCAATTGTCGTTGTTTGAACCTCCCATTGATCCCGGCGCGCTCGTTAAAGCAGTCGCGGGAGGAGTCGACATCAGCGCTGCACTTGCTGATCTGAGTGCGCCACTGCCGCTCTATCGCTTCAACACGTTACTGCAGAAGGCCAACGAGGTGTGCAACGACGTGAAGGGCCTCGGCGGCGCCTTGCTCGCCGCGCTGGAAAAGAAAGACGGCGAGGCGCTGGGACTACTGCGCCAAGGCCAGGAATTGAAACTGCTCGAGGCCGTGAAGTTACTCAGAGAGAAACAGGTCGACGAGGCAAAAGGCAATTTGCTGGGGCTGCAGAAATCGAAGGTGGTGGTGGAAACGAGGCGAAATTACTACCGCGACATCGAGAAACTCATAACCCAGGAAAAGCTGCACCTCGACAAGTTGAGCGAGTCGCATGTCCTGCAGGAAGCCGCGCAGGGAGTAAAACTTGCCGCCTCGATCATTTCCATTCTTCCGCACATCGATCTCGGCGTTTCTGGTTTTGGCGGTTCTCCTAAAGCTGGACTCACCATCGGCGGCCTGGAGTTAGGCCAGGCTGCCGGACTTGCCAGCGACGTGCTTTCTTTCCTTTCACAGATGGCCGCCAACGACTCCGCCATGGCTTCTTCCAAGGGTAGCTTCGATCGCCGTTGGGACGATTGGAAGCTTCAGGAAAGCCTCGCAAATAAAGAACTCGATCAGTTTGACGTCCAGATTGCGACCGCAGAGTTGCGGATCGCAATCGCACAGAAAGAACTCGATAACCAGGTCCTCCAAATCGAGAACGCGAAAGCAACCGATGCCTTCATGCGCTCGAAGTACACGAATCAGGAGTTATACCAGTGGCAACTGGGGCAGATCTCCGGAGTGTATTTTCAAAGTTACAAGCTCGCCTACGATCTGGCGAAACGAGCTGAGCGATGCTTCCGCTTTGAACTCGGCTTGCAAGATAGCAGCTACATCAACTTTGGCTACTGGGACAGTCTCAAGAAGGGATTGTTATCCGGCGAGAAGCTGCAATACGACCTGCGTCGTCTTGAGGCCGCATACCTGGAGAAGAATCGAAGAGAGTTCGAACTGACCAAACACGTTTCGCTACGGCTCCTGGATCCACTGGCATTGGTGAAACTCAGAGAGACAGGGCGCTGCTTCTTCCGGCTGCCGGAAGAACTGTTCGACCTCGACTATCCGGGACACTACTTCCGCCGGATTAAGTCAGTAAGCGTGACGCTCCCTTGCGTCGCCGGACCTTACACCACAATTTCCTGCACGCTGCGTTTGCTCAAGAGCAGCATTCGCATCAACACCGCGAATGGCGAAAACGGATACCCGCACAATACGGATGATGAAGGGTTGCCATCCGACGACACCCGCTTCATCGAAAACAATATTCCGGTGAAAGCCATAGCGGCCAGCAGTGCGCAGAATGATAGCGGCTTATTCGAGCTCAACTTCCGTGACGAGCGCTACCTTCCTTTCGAAGGAGGGGGCGCCGTTAGCGAATGGGCAATGGAACTGTTTACAGATCTTCCGGCGAACAACCCTGATCCCATGCACCCGGATTTTGGAAGTCCGCTGCGCCAGTTCGACTACGAAACCATTTCCGACGCGATCGTGCACATCAAATATGCTGCTCGAGAAGATGCTGGTCCATTCAAGAACGGAGCAATTACGAACCTGCGTGATTACTTTAGTCTTGATGAAACTACGCCTTCCCTGCGTTTGTTGGAACTGAAGAAAGATTTCCCGAGCCAGTGGTATAAGTTCTTAACTCCGACTAACACCGGGGATCCGAACATCTTTGAGTTTGAAATGGCGCCAAGCCTGTTTCAGATCAAGGACAAGAACAAGACGCTGAAGATCAATACGATCTATCTGCTCGCGCGCTGTACCGACGCAGGAAGTTATAGCGTTGTCATCAGTCCGCCTCTGCCTGCGGCGCCCCCGGGATCAGACACGTTCGCCATGCCGGTTATTAGCCAGTATGGCGCTCTCCACTTCGCGCAAAAGAACGTGAGCGCGCTGGGAATCGAGATTGTGCCAACCGATCCTCCAGTTGTGTGGCACCTGCGGATGACCCGGCCCGGAGGCGGTAATTTGCAAGTAGATCCTATGACTCATATTATGGAAGTTGAAGATCTGATGATGATCCTGGGATACGACTGGGATTAGTCTTGGTCCCACATTGCCGTTTTCAGATACAGCTCGTTAGCGCGCGCCTGACGCAATAGCCGCCAAAGTTCTGCGGCGAAGTGTTGTCATCAGATTCCCGCCGCAGCCTCACGCCAAACTTCCACGAGTGATTGCCACTGATTATCGAAGTGTAATTTTGCAACTCATAACTGTTGCACTGCCGCCGTTTTGATCAGTGACCTGACCGCGCAATGATCCGGTTTGCGCCAATGCGAAAGATGATGCGCAAAAAATTAGCAAGAGCCAGAGGATGTGCTTCATAAACGATCGTTCTTAAAAACGTGATCAAGCGCCGGTATTATGTAGACGTTCATGACAAAAGACGAGTGCATCTCGGCATAAGTTACGAACCACTAAGATTAGTGTGACAGCAAAACCCTTGACATCCAGTGGAGCACGATATAGAGTGCGCGCCATCATAAGCAACTTTCGTTGCTAGGAATCTTAACGTCTCGTTCTTGCAGTCCGGCAGGGTCTCTCTTGCTGGGGACCCTACCAAGTAAACAGTCTCAACGTAACGCACGATCAACTATGCTCTTCAACCGTTCTGGCTGAAGAGTCTCTGTCCGAATTCTCTTAGAGGAGGAGCCCGCCATGGTGTCTATTTCAAAACGAAACAGAAGAAGAGAAAGAGAAGTTCAACAAGCTCTCAATAACAGGCTGGAACTGGTAAAAGAGGGTTTCACTCGCCGGGACCTGATCAAGATGGGGTTGATGACCAGTGCGGGCGTGCTGATCGCGAAGGGTGGATTGACGCATGCGCAGTGGGGCGGCCACAACAGCGGTTGCTATGGGAACAGCTGTAATGTCGGATGCAGCCCCCAGCCGGCCCAGATCTTCATTGATCCAATGCCCATTCCCTCGGAACTGCCGGCGCGGCCATTATCTGATCCGGGACTAACCTTCGGCGCGCCCCCGCAGCAGTTTCCCTTCAACACGATCAATCCGGCCACCGGTCTTCCATACGAGGGTCGCGGCCAATACAACGGATCGCTGCGACCGGGATCAGATTTCTTTCAGTTTTTTACCCAGTACCCGACGCAGAAATATTATGTCGAGCGCATCAGAGCAAACACGAATTTCAGGCTTACTTCAGATACGAACATTCCGGCGCAAACAATCTGGGGCTTCAACCTGGGCGATAGCGCAACCAGCGACGTGGGGACTATGCCAGGCCCCACGATCGTCAGTCACTATCAGGAACCCTGGTTGATTCGCCGCTTCAACGAGCTACCGACACAGAGTCAGAACGGCGGGTTCGGCGTTCCCGAGATGTCCACTCACCTGCACAATTTCCACACCGCGCCGGAGAGCGACGGCGGTCCCTGTCGCTGGTTCTTCCGCGGGCAGTATTTCGATCAGTACTTCACCGGACAGCAGGCAGGATTCGCTTCGACCCATCAACCCAACGGCGACATCAACGAATCGCTGAGCACGATGTGGTATCACGACCATCGCATCGATCACACCGCCGAAAATACTTACAAGGGCCTTGAAGGGTTTCACCTCATCTTCAATCAGTTCGACACCGGCAATGAAACTACGGGCTTTCGGCTGCCGAGTTATCCGCAGTACGACATCCCGATCATGCTCAATGACAAGTTGCTGGATCCCAGCACCGGTCTGCTCTGCTTTGACACCTTCAATTTCAAAGGACTGCTGGGCGACATTCAGTTGGCGAATGGCATCATTCAACCGTTCTTCAACGTCAGCCAGCGGCGCTATCGCTTCCGCGTGCTGAACGGCGGGCCGTCGCGCTTCTACGAACTGTTCCTGACCGATCCGCTCACTCCCAGCACGCAGATTCCGTTCTGGGTGATCGCTGATGACGGCAACCTTTTACCGACGCCTATTCAGGTGACCAGCATCCGGCTGGGCGTGGCCGAACGTTATGACATCATCATCGACTTCAACGCGGTCAAGACCTTGATCGGGAGCCACACCAAAGTGCGTCTGGAGAATCGTTTGGTGCAGGACGATGGTCAGGGTCCGAGCTGCGACCTTTTTTCCGCCGGCCAGGGCATGTCCTGCGTTGAGTTCCGGATCGGCGGCCCTGTTACCGACAACAGTGTCAACCCGGCGACGCACCCAGTGTTCTATCAACTGCCGAGCGTTATCACGCCACGCATCACGCGGAACTTCAGTTTTGATCGCGACAACGGCCAATGGGTCATCAATGGCCGGTTCGCGAACTGTAACGAGCTGCGCTTCGCCGTGACGCAGAACAGCGCGGAGAATTGGCTTTTGAGCAATCCGCGCAGCGATTGGCAACACCCGATCCACGTCCACCTGGAAGAGCACCAGATCCTCAGCCGGTCTAACAACGGAGGGCATCGCTTCAGTTACGGCCATCACAGCCGGCGCGCCGGATTCGGCTCTCCCGACTGGCGCTCTCACGGTGACTGCGCCTTTGGCGGCGGCGGCGGCGGCATCAGCACGACTCGCCCCAATGTTCCCAACGTCGAAGTGTCGCGCAAGGATGTCACGCGGTTGCAGGCCGATGAAGACGTTAAGATATTCTTCCGCTTCCGCGACTTTCGGGGTGACTGGCCGATGCACTGCCACAACGTCGTTCACGAAGATCACGCCATGATGCTGCTGTTTCAAGTGCAGCCGGGCGTGACCGACAATAACCAGAATCCCTAAATCAGCCGCCGCAACACGCAGGCACGAGAAAGGAACAAAAATCATGGAAAAGACGACAAGGAGAAATTGGCTGGCGGCTGCTGGAGCGACTACGGCCGTTGCGGGAGCGAGCAGCTTGTTCGGACAAGAGGCCACCCCGGCGAACACACACAACTACAACTTCAAGGACATCTCGCCGCGCGAACTTATTCAACGGCGCCACCTGCCTAACCTGGAACTAATCACTCAGGACAATCAGAAGGTCCACTTTTACACCGACCTGGTCAAAGACAGGCGGGTGGTGATCCAATTCATGTTCACCCGCTGCAAAGACGTCTGCCCGATCATTACGCACCACCTGGTCGAAGTGCAGAGACTGTTGAAGGGCCGCGTTGGGAGTGACATTTTCTTTTACTCGATCACGCTAAGTCCAGAGGAGGATACTCCACGCGACCTCAAGGCGTACGCCAGGATGCACGGTGTAGGACCGGGCTGGACGTTTCTCACCGGCAAGCCGGACGATATTCTGCTCCTGCGCAAGTCGCTCGGCTTCTTCTACAACGATCCCAAGGAAGACGCGGACAGAAACAACCATTCGGGGATGCTCGTAGTCGGCACTGAGCCCCTGATGCGTTGGGCGATGTGTCAGGGTGGTGCCGATCCGAAGTGGATTGCCACCGTGATTCAGACAGAGGCGGATGCTCCTCTCACGGGATCTGTGGATGGAGTCAAGCAGGCCGATCCCGCTGTTCGTCTGAATCTCAAGGCACCAAAGGACGGGACTGCTTCGGCTGCGCACGTTCATCGGCAATAGAGTCAGGCGCGGGACGCAATTTTGCGACGGCTTGGTGATCTCGGCAGACCGTGAGTCACCCTCCGCTACCGAGACCCCGACCATTAGCTGAATTGGTCTTGTCAAGTGCGGAACGGATCCCTCGGGCCAGCTTCTGCGCATCATCGTTGGCCCAGAAGTGCATAAAGAACAGGTGCGGCGTCTCTACCAGCATGTGACTGTGCAACGCCGTCACTTCGATGCCGTTATCTCGCAGCGCCTTGATCACTGGGTTGACTTCACTCGCGAGCAGCACAAAGTCGCCGGTGATGGCCGCTTTGCCTCCGCCTGTGGGCTGGAAGTTAATCGCTTGCGCAATTCCCATCGCAGGTGGAATCTCCATTTCATTGTCCATGATCTTGTCGGCGCGTGGAATGGAGAATTGATAGACCCCGCCGTTTACTTTTCCACTCTGGCCCATTATCTGATCGATTTGCTTTGTATCAATGCCGATGTCCTGATTCGGAGGAGCGGCGGCGGGCGCAGCGAAAGGAGTCTTGCTCAACGCGAGCGCGTCATGGATCGCCTTGGCGATCTTCACCGCGTCACCCATTGCATGAATGTGCATATACATCACGCGTGGTGATTCATGCAGCACATGGTTGTGCAAAGCTGTTGGTTCGATTCCGCCTTCTTCAAGTTTCGTCATGACAGGCGTCACTTCGTCTTCAGTAAGCACCAGGTCGCCCATCACGGTGGTCATATCGCCGGTCTTCTTGAAAGCTACCCACGAGCCAAGAGCGAGTGCCGGCTTTAGTTCCACGCCGCTTACGGTGACTTTTAGATCGCTGCGCGGCAGACTGACTTTGTAAACATCGCCCGGTTGCATCGAGCCCGCTTTACCCAACGCCTGCTCGACCGGTTTCCAATCTGTCGCTGCCGCTTGTTGCTGGTTGTTGGGCTGTGCGGAATTATTTTGCGGCGCAGAGCAGGCCACTAACACAAACAAGGTCGGAACTGCAAAGGCGGCGAGGCACAGCACAACTCTTCTCGTCTTACGCGCCACAGATAAATGGATCAATACCCTGCGCGGCATGTTCCTGTCTCTTTTCATTTTCACTCCTGCCTTTCTTCTCAATTGGTCTTTCATTGCTGGTTGTTTACTTAGGGGCTTGGTCTTGCTCAATGCTTGCGTAAAGCGCGTCATAAATGAATGCGGCGCGCTCTGTGGTCTCATAATCATTCTTCGTCAAAAGGGGAAACCCGCGGCTGATCAACTGCAATCCGCGAGCAGCGGGATGGTTGTCCAACTCGCCTTTTATATCCGCCGCCTGCACGATGCTGGCCATTTCCAAAAGAACTGGATCATGCGCCAACCGCTCACGCACCAGTGCCGCAAATGAGCAAAGGCCCTGCGCATCCTGATGCGGGTAAGTTGCGCCAGGAGCATCGAAGCTCATCGCGTCGAGTTCGGCTTGCATCGAAGCAACGCTCTCTGCCGGCACAAAAAGGAACTCTGCTTTCGGATCGAGAAAGCTACGGATCAGCCAGCAAGTTGCCGTGCGATTGACTCGAATCTGCTCACGCGTGATCCACTTCATTGGGGACCCTCCAATGTCCTCGTAAAGATGTTGCCCGATCTGGTCTAGGCAAAGGCTCGTACAAGTGAATAGATAACTCCGCTGGCCATTGCGCCAACTGCCACCAAAGCAACATCCCTCTTCAACCAAACGATCAGCAAAAAAGCAATGACCGCGATGGCAACACTTGGCCAGCCGACAATTGCTTCGGGAATTAGATCGAAGGAAACAACCGCGATCACGCCAACTACTGCAGCGCTAACACCCGCAAGAAATGCCTGAATACCGCGATTGTCGCGAACCTTCTCAATATAGTGAGTACCGCCGATGACAAAGACGAACGACGGCAAGAAGACAAAGAACGTGGCGAGCGCCGCTCCCGCAATTCCGCCAGCGAGATAACCCGCAAAAGTTGCGAACAACATGAATGGCCCAGGTGTCGCCACGCTCATCGCAACTCCGTCCAGCAATTGGCCATCCGTCAGCCAGTGATACTGCGCGACCGCTCCACGCTGCACGAATATTAGCGAGGCATACGCACCGCCAAAACTGAACAAGCCGGTCTTAAGAAACAACCAGGCGATCTGGAACAAACGCGAATTAATAAATGGCAGTAGTAGAGCGAAGGCTACGATCGTTACCGGAAGGGTCTGCGCTCCTTTCTTCAATCGTGGCCAGCCTTCCTCGATCAGTAAATTCACAGCACCAGCTATGACGAGAATCAAAAGGAAGTTGATTTCCCCGAAACGCATTCCTAGAAATGCTCCGACCAGCAGGAGTGCGAGAAAGATGTTCCGAATTGCCGCCCGCCCGAGTTTGATTATGCCGGCGGCGATTATGCCAAGGACTGCCGGTTTTAAAACGTAGAGCGCATTATTGACTGGCGGCAGCTTGCCGTACTTCACGTACAGCCAGCTCAGAACGATCATTACGATCGCGCCCGGCAAAATAAATGTGAGACCCGCCAGGATTCCTCCCCATAACTTGCGTTTCAAATAGCCGACATAGATTGCTAATTGAAGTGCTTCGGGGCCAGGCAGCAGGTGGCAGAAGGCCATGATCTTTACGAAGCGATCCTCCGTCAGCCATTTCCGCCGCTCGACCATGTGGTTGTACATCATCGTGATCTGCGCTACCGGGCCACCAACATTGACGAAGCCCAGAAAGAGAAAGTACAGAAACACTTCGCGCCACGAAGGCATCTGATGACCATCGTCGGCTTCTCTTTTCTGACTTCTCTTCTTCACTTTTCCAATTCGCTACGATTCACTTTTTTCTGGAGGGCTTAATACGCTTCGATTGTGTGGTTCGCCTTAGGGGTTCTGTCGCACTCAATAATGAATGGAGACCGTCAAAGATGGCGCTCGTTTGTTGCAGCAGCTTGCGATCGTTTCGCAACGCTGCGCTCAAAGCGTTCACCACCGCATTGAGACCCGCAGCTTCAAGCCGGTGAAACTTGTCGTCCTTCAGATCAATGTCGTGAACAATCTCGGCGATCTCACGCAGACCTTTGCTATCGCTCAAGCCAAATCGCTTGAGCATGGTTTCAAAGGTGCAGTTCTCGCCATGATGAGTGAATTCAGCGCCATACATGTCGAAGGGAATCGCGCCTTCTACGGTCTCGCCCTCGGCAACAAAATAAAAGCGCGGGCGCTTATCGATGAACTGCTTGATTAGCCAAGCCGACGCGAGCCGGTCGATGTGCAAGTTGCGCCGAGTCATCCAACGACAACCCTGGTACTCCGCCAGATTGAGCGTTCCAGATGTGCTGGTCGAGCGAGTTGCTTTTGAGGTGGGACCGTGGGCTGCTCGAATGGCTTTCTGACAACGCTCATAAGCCGTAAGCGCTGCTGCGCGCCCATTGGCATTGAAGAAGTCGATCGCATTAATTCGTTCCAACTCCGTATGAAGCTTATCGATCTCGGTTTCGTGTGCGGCGAGGCGTCCGGCGGAGAGATGCTTGCCACGCGTCTGTCCACGAATTGCGCCAGTCAGACCATCTAGCTCTGCCGTGATCGCTGCAAACTCTTCATCACGCGCTTTGCGGAAAGCGGCTATGATTTCTTCATCAGTCGCGCCTTCGACCGAGGCGGCTTGAAAGACAGTTGCCTCGCCGCCCGCAGATTCGATCTCCTGCTTCAACCACTGAAAATCTTCGTGAGTTTTTTCGTTGGCCGGAAGCACATAGACAGAGTTCTTGATCGCTACCGCGCCCAGCTTCTGCAGCTTGCGCCAGATCCGCACGCGCAGGTTTGTGGGCTTGGGCGGCAACTGATGGATCAGTAGAATCCACTCCAGCTTTTTTGCCGAGTTCATAACCATTGACTCAGAAGTAACAGGGGAATTAGATTGTAACGACCGTTACCACGTTTCAGCAAGTGAAGGAATAGGGATTATGAATCAAGTAATTCAGAGGGTGCCCGATCGAAAAGTAGGATCATTAATTTCATCGCCGTCAAGATGGCTTCTGCCCGCCATAGGCGCGGCACTGTTCCTTCTCGCATGTTCAGCGCAACAGGGCCAAAGACAATCGAATGCCGCCTCGCCATCGCCATCGTCCTCCGTATCAAGTACCGATGGTGATAGCGCAACCGCGCTAGCGGCAACCCTTCCCTTGCGCACTCTGAGCGATGTGCCACTGACTGGCGGGGCGACGCGCCTCGATTATCAAAGTATCGACAGCGACAACGGCCGTCTTTACATCGCGCATCTCGGGTCTGATTTGATGACGGTTTTCGAGGTGAACAAACAGACCGTCGTTGGTGATGTGAAGGACATTAAGCGAGTACATGGCGTGCTTGCGGTTCCCGAACTTCATCGTGTCTATGCGTCAGCCACGGGCACAAATGAGTTGGCCATTATTGATGACAGCACGCTGCAAGTCATTGCGCGCGCGCCGGCCGGAGATTATCCGGACGGAGTTGCGTATGCGAGCAAGGCCAACAAGATTTATGTTTCAGATCTGCACGGCAAAACGGACACGGTGATTGACGCCAAAACCAATCAGGTGGTGACGACGATTGCGCTTGGTGGTGGGGCCGGAAACACGCAATATGACTCGGTATCTGAACACATCTTTGTCACCGTGCACGGGCAGAACGAGCTGGCCGAAATCGATCCGAGCAAGGATCAGGTAATCGGTCGTTACCCTCTGCCCGGTTGCAGTGGAAGCCACGGACTCAACATCGACAGTGAACATCGTCTGGCATTCGTGGCCTGCGAAGAGAATGCAAAGCTCGCGGTGTTTGATCTAGATGCGAAGAAAATGACCGCTATTCAATCGGTCGGCGCAGACCCGGACGTGCTTGCCTTTGATAAGGCATTCGGTCGTCTTTACGTTTCCGCCGAAAGTGGCGTCATCTCAATCTTCGATGAGCGTGGCAAGAGTCTGGTGAAAATCGGTGAAGGCTTTTTCGCGGCCAACGCTCATAGCGTCGCCGTTGACCAGCGCACCCACAGAGTCTATTTTCCCTTGCAGAATGTTGGCGGGAAACCGGTTCTCAGAATCGCCGTACCTACTGATAAGCAGTTATGACATTCGCATCGAAGCGTTTCGATAATCGGTTGAAACGCTTCCGGGCGCTGATGCTTGCGCTGAGCATTGTTCTGGTCGTGCTCGACGCCCAGGCTCAGCAGACCTCAATCAAAGATAAAGCACAGAGCATTCCGGCTAAGCCCACGCAGATACCCTCGCCCAGCAGTGGCCTCCGCCGAATTCAGGCCGTGCGAATCACCGATTCGCTGAAGATTGACGGACTTCTCGATGAACCCCTTTGGTCGTTGGCCCAACCAGCTACTGAGTTTCTACAGCAGCAGCCGACTGAAGGCGCGCCTGCTTCCGAACGAACAGAAGTACGTGTTCTTTTCGATAATAAGAATATCTATTTCGGCATTCGTGCTTTCGACTCTGACGCCAAACATATCAATGCACGCGAACTCGTGCGCGATGCCGACTTTTCCAATGACGATACGGTTGCAATCCTGCTCGACACTTATCACGATCGTCGCAACGGCTTTCGTTTTGTAGTCAATCCGCTCGGTACACAGCAGGACGCGCTGATCACTGATGAGGGTCGGGACATCAACGTCACCTGGAATGGTTCGTGGATCTCTGCCGGTCGGATTGATGACAGGGGCTTCACCGTCGAGATCGAGATTCCGCTGACCACCTTGCGCTTCAAGGAAGGTATTGAAGCGTGGGGCTTCAATATCTCGCGGGTCATTCGTCGCAAGAACGAGCTGAGCCTGTGGACCAGTTGGCGGCGTTCATTTGGTCTCGAACGTGTTTCCCAAGCGGGAGAACTCAGCGGAGTAGAAGAGATTCGTCGACGGCGGCTGCGCGAAATAAAGCCGTACGCATATGGTGAGTGGCGCGAAGGAACTCCCCGAGTTGGCGCCAATGGATTTGATGCCGGCGCGCGCGCTCGCATCGGAATCGAAGTTGCAAAGGTTGGTATCACGCCGTCACTCACCGCTGAGTTCACCGTCAATCCCGACTTTGGTCAGGCGGAAATAGACGATCAGATCGTCAACCTCACTCGCTTCTCAGTTTTCTTTCCGGAAAAGAGAGATTTCTTTCTGGAGAACTCGGGCATCTTTCTCTTTGGCCGGGAGGGAGAAAACCAGGCCTTCTTCACCCGTCGGATCGGTTTGACTGACAACGGCGCTCCCGTGCCGATCGATTATGGTGTGAAGCTTACGGGGAAAATTGGTCCCTACAATGTCGGATTCCTTCAGGTGCAAACGCGCAAGTTGGGACAGACTTCGACGGGTCTCGGCATTCCGCGTCAACAGTTCTCGGTCCTGCGGGTGAAGCGTGACATTCTCAAGCGATCGTATATCGGAGCCATTCTCGTCAATCGTCAGGGCGCGACTGCCGTCGGCGGCAGCACCTACAATCGAGTCGGCGGGGCCGACGCAGAATTCAATCTCACCGACCACTACAAGGTGAAGGCGTTCTGGATGGGCTCAGCAACACCCGGAGTTCATTCAGGCGCAGGCTCGTCGCGGCTGGAATCGATCTTTGAGAATGATCTTTATCGATTCATTACTGTCTATGAAGATGTCGGCGCGAAGTTCAATCCGGAAGTTGGCTTCATAGAACGCAATGCCATTCATCAATATTTTGGACAATTTGCCTACAAGCCGCGTCCGAAGTTTATTCCGCACGTGCAGCAGATGGAGTTTGAGACGCAGATTGAATACTACACGGACCGCGCCGGTAAGCTCGCCACACGGCAGACCGAGCTTTCGTGGGACACAGTGTTCAAGAACTCATCGGAATTATTCGTCCGGCCAATAGAAGCCGTAAACGATGTGCTGACTGAGCCGTTTCAGATTCGTCCAGGAATTACGATTCCAGTCGGGACTTATGAGTTCAACCGCCCGCAGGTGTCATTCACCAGCGATCTTAGCAAGCGCCTCGTTTTCACGGGGCGAGAGAAATGGGGAGGCTTTTACTCGGGAAAGAGATACGAGACTTCGGGCGGAATAACGTGGCGACCCAACTCACATCTGCTCGTCGATCTCTCAGAGAGTTACAACAAAGTGCGTCTGCGCGAAGGAAACTTTACCACCAGTCTGTTCTCAGGAAGATTGAACTACAACTTCTCGCGCAAGCTGCTGACTTCCGCGCTAATCCAACTAAACTCAGCCGCTCGGTTGTCAGTCATCAACGTGCGGTTGCGTTATATCTACCGACCGAACAGCGATTTCTTCATTATCTACAATCAGAGTACGGGAGCAGGACTTGAACGGCCTTTATATAGCCTGCAGATTAAACTGACTCGCGATTTCACGTTTTAGGTGCGAGGATGGTTGGTCATCTCTCGTCGTGAAACGGAACTCTGCAAGGAGCAGCAAATGGCCAACCCCTCTACAAATTCAAAACGACTAGGGCATGATCATCCTCATAAGGAAGAACCCCTCAAAAAGGACGGCCATGAGCGAGGAGCGCACGGGCACGATCACCCGCATAAGGAGGATGCCCACAAAAAGGACGACCATGAGCACGGGGCGCATGGCCATGATCAAAGCGGCGGCGAGCATGGCCACACACATGGGACGATAGATCCTTCCATCATCTCCACTCAGCGCGGGCTGTGGGCCATCAAGTGGTCATTCATCGGGCTGATGGTGACCACTCTGTTGCAGTTAACAGTCGTCTATTTTTCCAACAGCATCGCGCTGCTGGCAGATACGATTCACAATCTCGGCGACGCCTGCACTGCCATTCCCTTGGGGATCGCTTTCATCCTGGGTAAGCGCAAACCCAGCAAGCGATTCACCTATGGCTACGGCCGGGTGGAAGATCTGGCGGGCGTAGTAGTGGTGCTTACTATCCTGGCCAGTGCGATCGTCGCGGGTTACGAATCGATCCAGCGCTTCCTTCATCCTCGGCCCTTCGGCTACTTATGGGCTGTGGCCGCTGCCTCCATCATCGGTTTTCTCGGCAACGAGGGAGTTGCCATTTTTCGCATAAAGGTCGGGAAGGAGATGGGTAGTGCTGCTCTGATCGCTGATGGTTATCACGCTCGTACAGATGGAATTGCCAGTCTCGCCGTGTTGTTGAGCGTCATAGGAGTATCGATGGGCTACCCGCTGGCCGACCCGCTCATCGGCATTCTAATGACTCTCCTTATCTTGCGGATCGTCTGGGAATCTGCCGCCGCTGTCTTTACGCGCTTGCTTGACGGCGTCGACCCGGAGGTAGTGGATGAGATAAAGGCCGAGGCGCGTCATAGCAAAGGTGTAGAGGACGTAAGTGAGGTGCGCGTACGTTGGCTCGGCCATCGTATGCACGCCGAACTAAATGTCGCCGTAGGTCAAGAGCTTTCCGTTGAGAATGGTCATAACATTGCCAATCAAGTCCGTCACGATCTCTTGCACAAGCTAAAGTTTCTTTCGGGTGTAACCATTCACGTTGATCCGGCAAATGCGTCAGGCGAAAAGCATCACCACATAGAGGAGCATGCGCACGATGGAGAGCCTGTCCACTCGCATTGATGCTGACCGCGAGTCATTTTATGACCAACGCAGCGCCACTTTATGACCGACAGACTTCACTTTATGATCGACGAAATTCACTTTATGACCGATCCCACACCGACTATGGGTTCGGTCATTAAGTGAAATCGCTTCTACCTAGTATCAACAACTTACAGGCGCGATTCGGTCATAAAGTGAAAAAAGAGTCGGGCATATCGTGATTAGTTCCTATGACCTTCTCCCTAAAAACAGTACCGCAATAAAATAGAGAAAGCCGGGCAATTATGAGAGGCTGGGAAGGACATAGTTGCCATGAAGAGATCGAAGTTCACAGAGTCGCAGATCGTGTTCGCTTTGAAGCAGGCGGAGA